>QDKV01004742.1_pt1 | contig 13273 bp, 7 predicted proteins | sample 1861101 | NCBI WGS metagenome assembly QDKV01 (sample SAMN04275158, study PRJNA302643) | Fungus metagenome, whole genome shotgun sequencing project. | isolation source: fruitbody | host: Mallocybe terrigena | place: Sweden | collected 2013 | reverse complement strand
CACACTATTGTCAACCTTAGTGAGCAGAAAGCGGAAAATCACGTCAGCGAATACTTACGTGGATATATGGACAACCAGGAAAGTTGCCGCTCTTGGCGATTTTCACTGGAAGTAAGTTGTTGCAATAAATACATTGACAAGGGTCATTTGGACTTTGAGGGACGGGGCGTATCGGGTAGCGCGTCATTATATAAACATAAATAATAAGGGTCGTTAAAAGAGTTCGTAACCGGTGAAAAGAGGGGAACTAGAAGAGTGGTCGCCTGCGCAAGATGAGAACGAACGACAAAACACGCCCGTTTTGAAGAATAAGTCTAAACGCGTGGTCACATGGGCGTGAGACTGCGCCGCGGTGCGCCGCAGTTTCCAATTCACAGAAGCCCTTCATTTCTCACATATCTGTTTGAATTGGCACATGACCTTTAGCAAGGTAATTGATCCTGTGACATGGCCATTCTAGTAAAGGTCCTGCAAACTCAGTAGTCACCCGGTTATCAAGTGGATCCCTTTGCTAGTTTCTGTCGGTTTTGTGGAGTCCGCTTATGTTACTTGATCCACCGATTGACCAAGTTTGTCCAGAACAAGGGATCGTCCAAAAGTGTCACCTCGGCTAAGCTAGTATGTACAAAAAGGTGCAGTCCTTCCGCCGTCCGGCATATCAAGAGGCGGACATATAAACATTCAGTCATGAGGCCTGAGGCCTGAGGACTTATTGTAATGATCCATCACACACCGCTTTCCGCATGCGCCACAGCCCTTGGTAGACCAAAGAAACGGCTAACAGGTGGAGAGTTTGCAAAGACGTCACTTTCAAGTGAACGCGAGTGTTTTAGATCCGTGTAATATGTTCTACTCTATTGTACTCCCTCTTTTTTTCGTTAAAAATGGCAATCATACTTGTAATACGAGATAACAAGTGACAAACCCTAAATACACTGTGGGAGTGGTGGGTGAATGAGAGTGAGTGATAATAAAAATGATGAGGGTCTCTGTGTGGCTCCTTGTTGAAAAGTGACCATGTGCTTGAAAAAAAAAACGAAGAATGAAAATTATTAGCGAAGCAAGTTCACTAGGGGCTCCATTAAAAAAGATTTGAGCTTTTCGAAGAGGAAGGGGGGAAAAGGAATCATATGTAATGTCACAATAAAATAAATGCATTTTGGAACAATTTTGGGGATGATAGACAACTAATCCATGTAGACGTTTCGCGGAAGGATGACGAGAGCGAATGAGATAGCGAGAACGAACAAAAAAGGGAGGGAGAATAGCTGGCGCATATAGATGAAATGGCCAGACGACTTGATTTTAAATGACAGAGTTCGAAGAGGCGTGAAACGAGTAACGCACACGAATGGTAAGAAGCAGGTGACGGGTGGATAATGATGGCGAATGGGCGTTGATACTTTAATGATCCGAGAGGAAATCCAATATAAAATAGATTGCCGATCCCATGGACAGACGTTTTTATTGCATTTGGCGTGTTTTGTGGAAGACGAATAGTGTACAAGTGTCTTGTTGGCTGGAGGAACAGAGGTAAAGGAGGTCACAAAGGAAAGATGATTTTGAAATCAGACGAAGGGCTGTCATAGAAGTACCCGTCTCTGCTGACCACGTTCACGACTAACCAGTCCACTACGGCCAGTGCCATACCCTGGTGCAATAGTTGTGGAACCGATACCGTCCAACTCCTCTACCCTCATTCGCCCCCTTGCATGAGGACGTGAACCGCTGCCGGAATGACGGGCTGCAACGCCCATCTGGGTGATCCCGGCATTAAAGGCAGGTTCCACGTCCTTAGTCATTCTCCACGATGGAGAACTATTTCTTCGGACCGTTCGACGTCCCCGACACAACAATCCGACTTCGGCGAACCGGTCAAAAACTGGCTCGCAACTATCCCTGATGTTTATTATTGCCTGACAAGTGATATCTGATGTGTCAGTTGCTTGAACCCGACTAGGACGGGACCTCGAACGTGAAGGAGAAGAATGGCCTGAACGACGGCTGCAAGATGACTGGCCCGCTTCACGACGTCGGCCTCTAGGAGTGTCATGTAATCCCGACAGAGGGACAACAGTGGACGTCGATTGCATATTAGATGCGGGAATTTTATGAGAAATTTTTGGTGTGGGAGGCGATTGTCGCAAGGTATATCCTGACGAGCCTGAGATGGGAGACGACCGAAGAGGTTTGGCTGGTGACCCCATTTGCAGCAGGGAGAAACACGCAGGTAAACTCGCACGGTTGCGAGTATGCTTGGTTTTTGCAGTCGTGGAATGGTCAAGATAACCGGAAGCTTCATGGTCCGATTCCAAATTATCAGTAGACGAAAGGCCGGTTTCTGAGGAGAGATCATCGGGTATCAGACCACTCCCCGGAAATCCACGCACGAATCGAGACGATGGACCCTTGACTTGCGGAACCATGGAATGGTTGTTGGTACCAGAAGGTCTGCGGGTGTAGGAGAGAGCAGAGTTGTTCACGGAAGTAATAAAATTCTGAACTTTCAAATTTGGATCGACGATGTCTTCGGATGCATCGTGGTAATTGTAATCGGTGGTGAATGGGTTGGGTACCTCTTGATCTTCTTCATCCGTGAGGACAGACCACGAGGTGGAAGATGCCGAGGACGAGGAAGAAACGTAGTAGGGATTCCTCTCTGTGAAACTCCTGAGAGCTGACCCCAAAGCGGAGGGCACGAGGGAAGGAACGTCTGCACCTGCAGCATAACCGAGTTGTGGGGACGACAGAGCACTGCTAGAGGACGAAATAGAAGGAGAATACATATCGCTGTTCTCGCAGTCATCACTGCAGTAGGCTCGCCTAGATTAAGTGTGAGTGATGCAGAGAACGAGCAGCATGGTGAAGGGAAACATACCCCTCGTCGGCGAGATGGTGACCACAAACGAAACACCTGTCCTCGAACATACTGCCTCAGGAAGTGGACAAGAACTGTAAGTTGGGGGAAGGAGGAGGAGGAGCAATGATCATGGAGATTTATATAGGACGCCGAAATTCTTTATTTAAATTTATCATCGTGACAACAGGTAACTTTGTGACAACATACAAGTATTTGAGTCAAATTCTTATTTTTCCCACATTAGACGTTTAGATCCAGATCTGCCAGTGGCCGCAGATCTAATTTCTCGACCTATTCTCGTCTGATAGACTCTGGGCCCGACCAGTCAGACCCAGTCTATACCTTCGTCGCAAAGACATGAAAAGCCAAATCTTGTATCAGTATACTACGAAGGCAATTCATAATACTAAGCCTATAGATCTGCGCAACGCGAGTCATATGACTTTCATTTGAATCGCCTCAAATGGAACAAGAACAAGAGTGTGGCGCCATCCTGACAACGACACAGCTGATGATTCTCGTTTTCTCAGTTGCTTATCAGGTTCGACTGGCAGTGGAAGCGACACTGTTTCCTAGCTACTGACGCAACAGCGCGCGCCATTTACGGAGATAGAGAAAGCCCCTAGTTTCCTATTTTCCATTGTTCAGCAGCCATAGTGTTTTGTCAGCCGAACTGAAGCACCGGGCTGGAGTGACAGAAAATGGTGACAATTTCGTCATGAATGATGTCGGCTGTCGGTGACTCCTTTTGTCGATGTCGCTACCCAGTCCGAAGAATGACGCGACTCGCCTTACCCACAGCATTGCACACAATTTTTGCGTGCGCATGACCATCCCTTGAACCAGAGTCCTGGAAATTGCTGTGGTTTCTCATAGTGACATAACAGAAATGTATCATCCTAGCTTTAACCTCCAAAAGGCTACCGCCGTTCTCGTGCAGTATATTGAACACCGAGCTGTCATGACATTGACATGTGCCGAAATTCAATCCAGGACACAAAGCTCCTTGCTGTTCCGCTTCAAATAGTTTCCTCCATCGAAAAGTGAACGCCTTCTTTGGGCAAGCCCCGCCTCGCAGATCAATCAAGCTTACAATTTAACCCAACCTCGCACAAGTTTCATTCTAGTCGATCACCCGCAGACCCTACAAGCACTACAGAAACCTGAAGAGGCTGTATCTTCCCCGAGTAAGGACAAGGCATCTGAAGAGGCTATAAAATTTATGTGCAGGCGGGGGTAAGAAGTTGGGGTTCACGGTAACAAAGCACGACTCGTTGAACAAAATTCTAACCCCACAAGAGCATCACTGTTCGACGTTTTGGGATGAGCTGCAATGACTCGTTGTGGGTGATGCAGTTTCGACGCCCGTCGTTCTCACGAATCGTGGCTCGTTGAACTTGCAGGTTGATTACATGACATTGTAATATTCATTGCAATCATTTCTTGCAAAATGCATTCTACTTAAGTTATGTCAACGCTGTTTCGGACATCCGGGAGTTTTCGGTATTCCGACGACCGAAATGCCAAGCTGTCTCAGGAGGCCGGCGTTGTGCCATTTTTTTTTCTGCTGTGACAAGATGTTAAACTGTGGATTATTCATCAATCGAAACGGTGCAACATAAAAAAGTGGAAAACAATGTCGAAAACCCGCAAACGAGTCTGGACTTTCTGAGCTTACCCAATTCCTTCGTCTTGACCAAGTTCTCGACAGAAAAGGAGATGCGGAATAATTTCCGCAAGCTGATAAATGAACCAATTTTGGTCACAACTTGATTTGATTGAATGATCTTGTTAGTAGGGCCGCAGATCACGGACGCGCACGTTCTGCCATTCCGAAGAACTGTTTTAGGTATATCATCGGCGGCCTTCCACCGTGACGTTGTCGAATAACCATTTTGCTACGTTCCAGAAAATAACATAATTTTACTGGTGCGTTACCCGAGTCTCTGGACTGAAAACTCACCGGGCCATCCCATAATTCCCATCAAGTTTTCAATTCTTTCAACAAGCTCGTGCACGTTTCTATGCGTGGGAGGAACGTGCATGTTTAGAACGATTCGCGTTGGGAATATTTTATGCTTATTTTGTTATTGGCGATCCTGTACACCTCTACAGTGGCACCCTCGTTCTAAATCGACCCACATATATATAGAGTAGGCGCCAGTAATACCGTATGAACAGTGGGGCACCTCTCAACACCACTGTAGATCACTGCTCCTAACTTGCCCTCCCAATATCACAACTCTTTGAGAGAATCAGCACAGTAACCCCCGTGTGAAAATCAAAGGAGATACGCCTCGTTCTCGACATGCGTCATTTAAGTATATATCGCATTCACTTCGCCTTCTTAGTATATAGATTTCAGGAACGAGTTCCGGACCTCGATAACAGAAAGAAAAAAATAGTCCATTCGAATCAACGCCGGCATTTACGGTTCGATAGATGTGAAGAAACGTTCCAATCCTTGGTAGAGAAATGATTTGGTAATGGGAGTCAATAAAGATATGTAACAATGAAAACGTGTTGTGAAGAACAAAGCGAGAACGAATTTTCTACCCAGAATTCTGTGATAAGAATGTGACATTAAAAAGTGGACTAGAAAATGGACAAAGAACAACCATCGTGTTGAAGCCTGATTGATCGAAAAGCGAACGTTGAGGTTTGAAATACGAGTTTCCAACATAATACGAAACGCGTAATGCACCACCAACAATTTGATAATGAAACAAAGAAAACGAACAAATACTCTTGAAGTTCCGTGTCATCCAGAATACCTTGCGGCGGTGGACACGGGTAACGTGGAAGCATCCGGATAGAAAGTTCATAGCGCGTTGACAACACCGAGTTAAATGCTGAGCAAATGGTTTAAAAAATTGCAAGGACGCAACAAAGTCTTCTCTTCTATCGCCACGACCGAGTGAGCAGACGAAGGTCCCACTCCACCCCACGTGGAAAAGATCCCCACGCGAAACTCTGAATAGGGCAAAAGCATCTCCAAACGTAGACGTTCCCCTCCCCCATTATCCCAGCTAAAAACTTATCGGATATAACCCTCATTTCGGATCGTCAGAACCCGCATTCGTCATCTTAGCCTCTGATGAACCTTCAGCTTTTTGAGTATCAGAGACCTGACCGCCGCCGTCAGGCAAAGACACTTGACTGACACTTCCAAAGTGGTCGGCGTTCAGACCGGCACCATAAATGTTATTTACATTTAAGTGTTGAGACGGGACAGGTGAGCGGGGTTTGTCGGATGCAGGAGGCGGCGGCGGCGGCATTTGTGATGGTGGAGTAGGCGCCCTGTCTGAGTTCATCATAAACGATGGTCTTTTCCCAGATATGAGGCCCTTTAGCCGTTGATTTGTGCTCAAAGTACTGCTCCTTGTAAGTACTTGAGAAGAGGAGGCACTAGACGATGTCCCTCCCTGCTGGCTCGTATCGGGTTTGCCTGCACGACCAATGACCTTCTCTGAAACGACAGTTTCAAGCATTCCAGTTGGTGCTCCTACATTTTTGAGCACAGATAACTTCTCATGCAGGTACTTCGCGTCCGCAAGTAATCTACGCAGAAAATTGCGTCAGTACCATACTTCGTGATTACTGCGGCGAAAAGGCTGACTTTTCCTTTGCTTCTTGGTGTGGCAACTCTAGAGTGGTATATTCCTCTGACAGCCGGTGATTGATCGCTGCGAAGACCTGTGCCATGACGTACTATGGTAGCGAGTATCACCACCGAATAGAGAAACTAGTCAGCGTATACAAAAGGAGATGAAGATAGGAGTGCCAATCATGCCTCAGATGGTGCTTCTGATATGAATAGGCCGAAAGAGCGGGAAGAACAGAAGCAAAAGAAAATCCCTCACCTCTACGATAGGTTCTGCCAGATAACGAGATAGGACCTTGTGAAGTGTGGCAGTCTCTTTAATGAGAACCTCCATATAATCATTCACACCACCTCCAGGCTTTGGTACCGTCCAATCGACAGTCTGTAGCGTGCGACATTAATCATAAGATATATTGAAAGAACGAGAACGTAAAGACTGACCTTGAAAGCTTTGATATGTGCATTCAAACGGTCTCCCATGATAGCAATCAGCTTTGAATGGATCTCATTTTGGTGCTCTTGGAAATCCTGCAGCGAAGTTTTGACATTCGAAGTATACTACATCTCAGGGTGAACGCCACTTACCCGCTTGAGTTTATCAAATTCGATTAACATGACGGCCTGCTTCTGGCTTAAATGTCTCCTGAAAGTTTCCCGGATGTAAGGAATGAATTCGGAGATAATCGATAAGGACTGTGAGGCGAGAGCTAATAAAAAATGAGGGTGGTCAGAAATCGGCAATAATAGAAGAAACTTTATGGTAGATGTACCGAGATGTTTTGCTGTGATGTTTTTCAGTCCTGCAGATCGCATCGCCCCAGCACCCAGCACAACTTGACATGTCCTCGAATTGAAGGCCTTCAGGAATTCTATGACGCGGCTCATTGTATCTGTCGTCAACATGGATAGGTTTACTACCACCCGAAGATAATCCATTAATAACGTTAAAACCTCCGTCGTAGCCGCAACAGCATAGTAAGTTCTCTCCTCAATGAGCAGATGTTTCGAGCTGACTGGTTTTGTAGGAGGGGTCGAAAGTCTCGTAGTAGCACCGTTACCATTACTGCTAGAGTGAATAGCACTCTGCAAAGTCGAAGTAGTGGCTGAATCCCCGTTCAGAGCAGGTGAAGAAAATGTGGTAGCGTGAGGACTAAAAACGGTGTCGTCTGACTTGACAATAAGTTCGGGAGGGTTCCTAACTGCGGAGTCGATGATAATATTGGCGATGCGCTGCAGCCCAGGTGTGATTTCTGTAGGATTCCATAACTCGTCTTCAACGAGTTTTGCAGATTGAGATATACGCGTTTGATGGAAGGCTTGTAAGAAGAGCTTGGCCTTGATGACATATTCTTGTGAATGAAGGAAGAAGAATATTTCGCTTGAACTTACTTGGCCAACAACAGTTCCTCGTAGTCCAACTATCATCCTTCTGCAAATAGTCTCGCACTTGATGACGAATGACCACGAATCATTGAAGAACGTCAGGAAATCAGCAAACTCCAATGCCGCATGTTGCTCCGCTCTATATGTGATAACCTTGGCTGCTTGAGTATTGGATAGCTCGGCTATTGTCGTTACAATGTCTGAAAGGTCTTCCTGAACAGCTGGGATATTGGTGATTCTTTGGTTACATTCAGATCTACCAGGGGTATGAGCACAAGGAAGAATAATAGTTGTGACAACGGACTCTAGTGAAGTCAATATCTCGACAATGAGATTACCCTGCGTCTGTAAGCCATCCACGGCATTAAAGAGACTGCAGTACACCTTCTGAATGAGGTGAATAAAATCCATGTGTTTCATGTTTCGCAAATGATTTGCCAGGCCAGCCCTATTGCATTGTCAAAGATCTTTCAATAGAGGTTGTGTGTATTTGATATACCTAGTCTCCATGTAGGAATCTCGAGTGGTGTCGTCTTCTTCGGGTTCAAATCCTGGAATTATCTATTCGCCTGATGTTGAGTTTCGAACTTACTGGAGGAACAAGAACGCCATACTTTTTTGATGATACTTCGAAGCTCGACCAATACTACCTCTCTCCACGAAAGCATACCTCCCTTCAAACCTTTGGTTCTCACAAGATTCAGCAACAGAGGTTTAAGAACATGCTTAAGGCTTTGGTCAGTATCATGATTAGGTCGGCCATCGCCATTTATCCGCGTTTCCAAGTCATTCCGCAGGACAGAGACAAGTTCGTTCGATAGGGAAGCAGCAATGTCTAGCGTCAACTGTCGCAGCTGAGAAGGAAGGGTAGTGAAAGCGTGCAAAGAAGAAAGAGAGACAGCGTGATGAGCTGGTGTGGTCCGCTGTTCTTTTTTAAATATTTTGTCTCCATCTTCATGATCCTCTGGCGTAGGTGGTAGTGGTGAATGGATGTCGCCGTTCTGCATCTTCACGCCAAGGCTACTCGTTCGTGGTCTTTCTAAACGCGCACTTTCTGGAGGCCGAGGAGTATTCACATCCCAGAGTTTCTCGATATCCTCTATCACACCCAAGGCCTCTCCCCACTGGCCTGCATTCACCAAACTTTTTGCCACACCTGTCATTTCTACGACTTCACCAATTACCTTCACCCCATCACGCACTTTACCCAGATTTGCCATCTTGGATTCCTTCCGCACCATCTCGAGTCCACGCTTTGCGCTGTTATCGTCTACGCCATGCAATTCTTTCCGCAGCTTTGAAATTCTATCCAAGCATCGTTCGGATTCTGTTTGAAGATCACGCAAATTCGTCAAAGCAGCGAAGAAGGACGGTGAGCGGATAAATATTTCTCGCACGAGATGTTGTTCGATCGAGTCTGCATAATGCGAGAACTTTTCCAATAGAGGTAAGGAGTACGATAATGATAGAGGATCTTCAAAAGAGTCGTCCTGTGGTGACAAAAGTGCAGCAACAGAGTCCTGTTCTGTAACATCAGCAAATGTTTTTGGGTCTGCTAGATTGAATTCTCTGCGGAAAAACGCAGAAGGGACGGAGTCCAACGGTGGTATATTTCTACCTTGGAGAGAGGGAGGCAGTTGTGTCGGCGGTTCATCACTACCAGAAGTAGAGTTACGTGGTGTCCCTTCAGCGTCGATCTGGGCGAGACCCTCTCGACCAAGCCGTAAGTTACGCTCGTATCGCTCCCATTCTGGTGTAATAACGCGCAAATACGAGTCAAAATCCTTCCGTCGTACACGAGGAAGTTCAGCAGGTGGCACAGACGGTAGAGTCGAGTGTGCCTTCGGCGGAGCTTGTCGTTTGTGCGGGTTATTTAACACGGTAGATATTGCTGTAATAAGATGAAATATGAATCTAACAAGTAGAAAAGATGAAATACCATGAAACCCTGTCCGCGAGCTACTCCATTCTGAAGGAAGGCTGCCTAAACCAAGGGATGTCGATGATGCATTTAAGAAGGCAAGAGGATGTGGTCCGCTAAAATCATCACCTCCCCTGCCTTCTGTAGTTCCAGATGCACTCTCTGGTCCCGGTTTGCGAGACGATGGATCCCATGTGAACCTATACGGACGCGCCGGGGGTAAGATGTCAGGCGGACCAACGTTAACGGGGGTGACTGGTCTCGAAGAACTCGACGAATCCTCCGACATGTCGTCAAATGAGCTGACAGAGATGGTGGTGACGACAAATGGAGGCTATTTAAGAACGCATATAGTCGAATGGATATTCTTCAAAATACGGTCGTTACTAGCCTACTGTAGTAATATCTGGTATGTGGAGAAAGTCCAGTTGCGTGACCAACCTGACTTGTGATTTACGTCTTCGACCTCTCCGATGGCTATCCTCGATGTCCCGTCCCCCATTGTCACTTTTAATTCACATTTCCCCCTCAAAACATATCCACCTATTAAACCCTTAGGAACAACAGTTCTGACCGTGCCAACTTTATGGATACGGCCACCCCGATTGAATTCTGAACCAGTAGACTCTGTGCTCAGTCATGATGTGGAATGTCTTAAGTGGCAGGCCTACTTAGCCCTTCGTGGTCTAAAAGGCATTAAAGTTTGTTGGGATATTGCTCCTGAAGGAACAATCGATGGATCTCTGCCTAATTTACACGTTCCAATTACTGAATCCCTCGGGAGTGAAAAGTTGCAGAAGTCAGAGACCACAGAAGATGGCGACATCCTTGCTGCTCGTTCTATTCCTTCTTGGGTGGATATGAAACTTGGTGTCGATAGTAGCGCTGACCCGCTCGAAGGGTACAAAGATCAGGAAGCTAGAGTGGAAAGCAGAGCATGGGTATCCCTTCTCGAAGACGTCGTTCATGCAGCTTTGGTACGCATTTAATAACCTCCTTCGCTGGTCATTCTCAAAACTTATTCTCAATGGCAGATCACTGCCCAACCACGCCCTTCTTACTTCCATTCTCTTCTCTTTCCGCAATCATCGCCCCCTCTGAGCGAAAGTCTGCAAAAGATCCTTTCTCCACCTCCAGCATCTATCACCGGTCTATGTGCTTTATTGCCTCCTGCAGGAGTGCGGATAAACACTGCTTCCATCCTGACACGGTACAAGGAGGCAATAGCTTCTCTTTCACAGCGGCTTGGAACAGAAAAGTGGTTCCTAGGGTCTAGGTACGTGGATAATGATTTCTTGAGCTGAGGAATGAACCTATCTTTCAGCGAGCCTACACCCCTCGACGCACTTGTTTTTGCATATCTTCACTGTATTTTACATGCGTCCAATGTACTCGGGATTGAAGTAACTCGTCGGGTCAATCTCGTTGCATGGGAATGGAGAGTTCGCTGCCTCGTCCGGGAAGGGTTCGCTATATGATGGTTTACGGTCGAACTTTGTGTGACGGATAATGTTTATTCCTACTATATCGCATGTCTGAACAATATATATTCCAGCCAAATTTCATGATTCATATTTATGGATGCGTCGTCTACTTAAGCTGCTCTTTTAGTCACTACGCCATTGACATTCACGGGGTGATTTGGTTTGAAAGTGCAGTTCGCTCCTCGCTTTTGCCTTCAAATCGCTTTCGCAATGCAGAAATCATTTTGAAAAACCTGAAACTGTTAATTCCAATCTTAAACAAGACGGCCAAGAAAAGGCTCACCAGAACCAATTTAAGCACTGGAGGACAACATTACCCAGTCCGTAAACAAGCGCATAAGTCAGAGGAATTTCGTGATAGACGTCATAAATAGATTGGAAGAATTGCTTGGACTGATTTGAAATATTCAGCTTATAAGACTGCTACCTGAATAACCCAAACACGTACGATGTAAAATCCATAAACTAACCTCACAGAAAAAAACGAACTCAAGAGGAAAAATCCGTTGACGGCCTGCATACGCGTTCCAGTGCGACCAAGTTTATCCAAGAACCTGACAATCAGGGAATAATCGGGCTTTATTACTCGACCTTTTAAAGCATAAACCCACCAGTGATTATTCAAGAAAATAGTGCTTATCTCCCAGAGCAAGCAACGGGTGCCGTAGTATGCCAAAAAAGGTTTCTGTAAAAGCAAGGGCTGTAAGCGTGATTACAAAGCGAAAAGATGATAACATACAAAAGCCATTGAAAAAATCAAAGAACAAATCACACCATGAGCTACGAAGCCTGGGTCTATAAAATTGACGATAGCATCAAACGTATCCCAAAAGAAATAGCTACTCATGTTTCAATAATAGACTTCGGAAAGAAAGAAACATCTAACTCAACTCACCCACACGAAATGGCAAAGAGGTGACCTGTGTCAGGATTCCAGCCAAATGCACGGTCCTGGCTGTATTCTGGCTTTTCATTCAGGAGGCACCACAGAGCATAAGGGACTACTATGAGTACGTGTACTTGCGAAACAACGTGAATGGACCTTAGATAAGGAATTAGTTATTATTCCCGACGCTTAACATTCAGAATGATGCTGATGCATCACGGATAACAAGATAAGACAAAAAACGTACCAATTATTCTTCGCTGCCCTACTCTTCTCACCAAATGCTTCAGGAAACCACCTTGAACTAAGGTACGGCGCTATGACTCGATGAATAAGCAGGAAGGTGAAGAAAGCGAGATAGAACGTCGGTAAATAAGGCGGAAACTTTGTTAAGCCTAGCGTTACAGAGAAAAACTTGTCCAAAGATATCATGGCTAACGTCCAAGAGAATTACTGTATTTCGAGTAAGACAGATGGCAGTTCGCAGCGTGCCTTCAACGCATGCAATGACAAAGGCCTTAATCTTAACTCGTGTAGATAACGGTTAGAATCGCAGACCTCTGCAAAATCCGCAGTCTATCAATCCCTGGGACGAGTCTTGAGGTTAAAGCCAAGATGGTTCATGCCTGTTATCAATAAAACTATTTTTAGATCACAAAAACCAAATTTGGCTCGTTGATGAATTGCACGGCGCTTGTGGTTGCTGACATGTTATAAAGTTAGTCCTCCGATATGTCGGCCAAAAAACAAAGATATTACGGGTAATAAAGCCCGGCTTCAGATCCCTGCCCATTTCTCTACGAATGCACCCAGACGTTTGGCATTCTTGTCTTGGACAAAAGTACTTCGAAACTCTTCTTCGACTGAGCTCGCTAGATGTTGCAGTTCGCCCACGGCCTTCTGTGCGCGAGCTTCCAACTCTTGTACATCAGCAGGAAATGCAAATGGCGGTGAAGAATTCAGAGGCGAATTGGTGTAGATTGTAAGCAAACTTGGGTGCAAAGGTCTGAAAGTACAACTTAGTAAGTGCCGGATGACAAATCACCTGACAGATGACTCACAGTAAAAAATAAAAGTCACCTACAGTCGCCCTGGACTGCACGAAGTCAACGTGCAGTCAATGTGAAGTCACCGA
>QDKV01004743.1_pt1 | contig 13288 bp, 11 predicted proteins | sample 1861101 | NCBI WGS metagenome assembly QDKV01 (sample SAMN04275158, study PRJNA302643) | Fungus metagenome, whole genome shotgun sequencing project. | isolation source: fruitbody | host: Mallocybe terrigena | place: Sweden | collected 2013 | reverse complement strand
TCTATTTTCCATTTTCAGACAATTCACCTTCCTGTCACACTCGGAATAATATTCTGACTTGGTTATACATAAATACATGCCAGCAATAATATTACATGCGTTAATTTGAATATATATAAGTCTATACATCATAGGACTAGTTTTGTTGTATTTAAATAATGCTAGACCATAGAACACAGAGTGGTCACTTCTCTTTCCAAAAATCACGTGACATTTCTGAACATCATCTGTACAATATTCAGAGGACTGACGTAGATATTGCTTGGAGATGAGACATATTTGGTGATATGTGTTAGCCATGTTTGCTAGGGTTATGAGAAGCCGGAATTTGCAAAATAAATATGATATATATTGTGACCAATTTGTTTCATGTATGTTGAATCCATTTCTTATCCGTTTTGAAGAATTCTATCTCATTGTGAAGGGTAAATGAGCTGGTATAGTCCACTATGGCACGGTCCGAGCCATAGTGGAACACATTGCTTGTTTTCGGACAGGTTGCTCCACTATGGCTCGGACCGTGCCATAGTGGAGCTTATCGTCCAATATCGTACAATTGGCTCCACTATGGCACGGACCGTGGCATAGTGGAGCATATCACTGTATTTCGGACTATTAGACAATGCCACTGCTAATAGTCGACGTCCTTTGAGACGACAGCCCACATATACTGCACATAAACATTCATATGAATATTAATACATTCTTGTACATGACATTTGGTATCTTTACAATCAAGTTAGATAATACAGATATACTACAAGCCATGTGTAAGTTTTACATACCACAGAAATATTTCGGAAAGGTTAGTTTGAGCGCCTTCGATGACAGGGCCATTGATCCAATCGAGGTAGTCCTGCATAACATTCCATTTGACCTTGAAATATTTTTCACCTTGATTCTTTAAATCCTTCTGCTCGAAAATGCAGAAAGATATCGGTGCAATAATATCGGGATAGTCACAGTTATTCTTGTCTTTGAACATCCGGTGCAACTTGTCGTTACATTGAGGAACATGGCAGAGATAACAAACTCCTCCATGCTTCGTTTTGTTATACCGAATGCGGTTACGAAAGCTGACAAAGGAAAACCACTTATTCAACCGCTGGATTTCATGGCATTGATTTAAAGCGTGTGGTCTCGTCGCAACATCATATAGTGCACAGAAGGCACAATTGGGTTGAAAGATCATCAACGCATTTCGGAAACGTTCAACGTATTCATCTGAAACGTCTTCCTTGTCTAGTCGCTCCCTTTTGACACGTTCTACTTGTTCTGAAAAAGGAGTTCCTTCCTGCGGGCGTACTTTCCGTTTGGCACCAGTCTCACCCATTTCCCTGTCAAACGTTGGGTGGGGCCATTGAGGTACAATAGGAGGATGCCCGGATAGAGGAAGAGGGGCTCTCATGTCGAGAAGACGTCGACAGAAGCCGCATTTCTGAGATGAAGGGTTGTCCGCACAATATGTCCCTTGATCGTCACAGAAAGAGGTGATGGAATACCTTGCGCATAGAGACGGAGATAACACATGATCCGACATTGCTTGAATTCCTTTGTAGTCCGGCGGAGGCACATTGTCGTCTTCTTTACGAGAGCTCGGTATCAAGTAGCACACAGCGGCTCGACCATCTCGTCCTGCCCGGGAGACCTCCTGAACGAAGTTGAGCATCTCATATGGGGTTCCAACATGGAACAAGGTTCGGACTGCTGGATAGTCATTCCCAGCGCCCAGAGCCTGAGTGGCCACCAACACCTTATGGTAGCCAGTCCACCACCGGCGATACATTTGCAATCGTTCGTCTTCGTTTTTGATATCCCCTTTATAAAAGTCACAGCCCAGTGCATCAGCAACCGCTTCCCCAACAGACTTGTGTGCAACGAACACGATAACGCGATCTTTTGGATCAAAACCTTGTGCGCTCCTTGTGATCAATGATTTCACCTTGTTGATCATATCATCGTTGTTGTTGATTTTCGAAAGGCGAATGTACTCCAGTTCTGGTCGATCGGTAGGCATTCGCAAAACGATGGATTGAATAGGATGGAGACGGAATATGTCTCGAATATGCTGAGTTGCTACAGGGGGGATAGATCCAGACAGAAGAATGATTTGGAAACCAAGACACCGAAGATAAGCAAGCATTTTGAAAACGTTGCGGTAGTCATGAGCTGAGAGGGCGATGTGCGCTTCATCAAGGACAAGTCGGGTTACTGCTCTTTTATCATTCAAATTCGTTATGCAGTGTTTCCAGTGATTCGTTACGGCCCGATCCACAGATACGAGAATAATACTGACATCCTGACGTAGTTGGGGGTTGGTCCCTGTGAAGTGGTCATATGCTATCTTCATGTCGTCGAGCCTTCGCTTATAGTCCATGATGAGCGAGTTGAGAGGAAGAATATACACCGTAACATCGCCATCCATAAGAGTAGGAATTAATGTAACAACAGTTTTGCCTGAGCCTGTAGGCATTACTATGAGGAGATCGGTTTTCCAGGCCAGAATGTGTTGGATGGCAATCCACTGGTATGGTGTTCGCCACTCTGCGGCTGCATTGTGCGTAAGACGACGTAATAAAGCAATAGCGTCCATCTCTCGGATTGCAGAAGGATCTGATATATCTATAAACGGATCATTACTGTCGTGCTCCCTAGCAATGGATCTATCGGACAAACTTATGTCTTTCAATTGACGTCTTGCCATCGATCTTCCTTTAACTAACTTGTTTCGTAGATCAACTTGAAAGACACTCAACATCTGCTTATTCATCTATGGTATTTAACTCACTTCGTATTGGTGTCCTAGAACCTGTTGCATTTCTTGTGAAATCCAACCCTAATGGTCTAAGACTTTCGCTTGCAGCTGTCAGATGAGCTTCATAATTGTCAATGTTAATGTGTGCCCCTCGGTGGATCAACCCAAATACTTACATTGCTCCAACTTGGAGGTCAGTGGTTCAATCTCTATCTCGTCGTTGATTTCGTTGGCATCCTGATTAACATCGTTATTGTCATTTTGTTGCTGTAGATTTTCTGCCTTGTCCATGGGCATGTATATGTCATCATCGTCATCTTCCGGCTCAGTTGGTTTGGTCATAGTGGGAAGGACATAATCGACTTGAGATGAGATGTTCACAATTGAGCTTTTCAATCACATCCATGATAGTAAATACTAACCGGGCTGTCGCAATGGCGTATTAAAAACAGAAACATTTGATATCGCAAAGGGTTTATCTATTGATGGGTTGGTCGTTTTTCGTGGGGTTGCAGGGACTGGGAAACATAAGGGTTATTCAAGGATTCATGTTGTTGTTGCGACTTGCCTGTCGCTCTCGATGCTGCAGGTTTCAGTGCATCAGATATTATCTGGTGTATCTTTGGAATCAGTGTCTCGACGATTTTTCCAAGCTGAGCATCTAATTTTTCCTCAACGATGTGTGTGATTTTTCTCAAGATGTCCTGGGTATGCCCATGTGGCCGGATGAATTCTGCTTTGACGATTTTCGCTTTTGCAAGGCTGGGATATTTTGCTGCGATGGCATCGCGATATGCGAGGCAATAGCCCCCTGGAGTTATCTTGTTTGCGACCTGCCAGTCAGTGCTTACATCGAGAAACAATGGGAGTACGTCCTCCCCAGGGCCAGAGAGTCGGTCTGTGCTGATCCCATATATTCGATTCTCTGTGTCACGGCTATGCCCACTCTGCAATGCTTCAACGGTGTTGTCTTCGTCTTCCTCTGCTAGCTCGTCGAGTCCTGGACATATCTTGCGCCGAAAGGCGGTAGAGACATGTCGCCAATCGTTCACGCCGAGTCCAATGGATAGGTGCTTCCGTGTGAGAGTCTTCATCATGTTGGTAAGTCCAGTCGTGGTGAAAAGTTCCTTGTTGTTGACAAAGAGACAGCTGTTGTATCGTCCTTGCACATCCTTGCTATTAGGATAGCAAATGTAGGCTGCGATTTCAGCGAAAGGGCGGGCGATGGCCAAGTTTTGAATGATAAGATCGGCTGTCACGGCGTCGACAGAGTGTGGAATAACTTTATCGAGGCCAGATATCGAGGATGATTTGTGATATTGGCGAAGGATGGCGAGATGGTTCCCCATCATGTAAAGCCCACGTGTGCGAGTTCGGGTGTTTTTGTGTTCAAGGCATGTAATTTCGGTTCCTCTCCCGGGAGAACCTGCTTTCATTTCGATGCTGGCCAGTAACAAGCCTTCAAATTTGGAATAGTTGAATAACCAGAGCTGCAGGGCTTGCGTGTTCCAAATTGGATGGCCGTCAGAGTTGGTTTGAGATGTGAGGAAACGTTTCCTGAGGTCTGCATTTTTGAGGACTTCACTGAGAAGCTGATCTCGAAAATGAAACTGAGTGTTGCGTGGATCCGTCAAGAAGGAATATCCGACGGTAGAATTGGTGAGGTCATCGCAAATGTTTTTGGTACTCACAGACAGGTTGCAACCCATAAGGACCTGTGTTTCCCAAAGGTTTATTGCATCGTTTTCCATTTGCTCGAAAACATCGTGTAGCTTGGGGAACTCGATGACGTTCCCCAGGTATCGCAGGGTTTGATGGTTTTCTCGGTCCGTCCACACAATGCGAGGCATAGAGATTTGACCACGAACGAAAGAGAATGCCAGATGTTGAATGGAAGCCAGAGTGTTGAAAGTGGAGACATGTTTTTCTGTAAACCATCTCGAGTACTTGTTGCATTCCAGGGTTGGTGTTGTGTCCGGTAGTTTTGACATGGAATTGATAGTGAGGAGGAAGACTAACCTCATGCAGTACTGTAGTCGAGTGATATATGGGGTGGTGTGGATGGGGAGATTGAAGCTTCCATCGTGCTTGAGCATGGATAGTGCGAGTGAACAAATGGTAGGATCACCGATGGTGTTCTCTTTCGACTTTTGCCACTCTTGGGTCCACAAGAGGGTCAAAATATTGAAACAACTTTGCGAAATCGTGTTTCTCGAGTGATTCTGTCTCAATTGAGTACTCAGCGTGTGAACGGAATCCTTGATATTGGAGGGGAGATCTATAACATAGGTATTGTCTGGATGGAGCCTCAGAAGCATGGCGAGCAATTTCACGCAGACCGTGGTATACTGTTCGAGGGTATCATCGTTCTGATGGCGCTTCAAAGGCTGATTGGAGATTCTTCAGAAAGCATATTGATTTAATAAAAGTGTGTTCATCGGATGGATTGAAAAATGAAATACCCTTTCAAAGGATCGTCTGTATTCAGCCTTTGCAAGATCAATAGATCTGTCTCTGGAATGATCTTATAAGCGGTTTTGAAGAGTTTGAGAACACCTTCCTTAAGACCATAGAAAGGGTCCCCATTGGAAGGCATTTCCACAAGCTCACGGAGCTGATCGGTACTGAATGGTTGAATGTGTTCATGCCACTGGACTGCCAGAAGCCAAGGTGTAACGACACGAGCATCGAGTTTCTCGGGGGTGTATGATTCGATGGTCGAGTCACGATGCATTCGAATAAGTGAAATCAAATCATCATTTCGGGTTGTGGGCCTTGGTGGGTTGGTTGGAAATACCTCGAAATATGATTTGTGACTACCCCGGTTGAGCTGTTGAACATGGACATGGCGCAAGAATTTTGGATGAATCTTGGGCATACCCGAGTGTTCCTTGGATGTATGAGCACGGAGTCCATCCTTGCCATAAATCTTGCGACAATGAGGACATTCCACAAAACCTTGGCCGATGGGTAGGCCATCAATTGGGGGAATTGGACCGAGTATCTCTGGTAGATTTGCAACGATGTTGTATCTCTTGGCAATTTGTTCGGACAAACCTGTTGGGATGCGACTGATCGTGTTTGGATGGGCTTCATGAAGGTGTTTCGCCATCGTTTTGCATGTCAAAGCACACCCACATGGGACACATATGAGTGTCCGAATGACAGGTTGGATGCACATTCCATATGGAATGAGTTCTGGGGCTTCGATAAGCACAGACGAATTGGATGGCTGTAGAAAAATGAGGAACAGAAGTGTATATGATATGACACATACTGTATAGTCATTTGGGACTTCTGTTACATCGTCCGAGTCTGGTACAAGTACTACTTCGGGAGTTTCGGTTTCGTCCTGTGGTTCAAAAAAAAGGACGATGAGCTCCACTATGCCACGGACCGTGCCATAGTGACTGGACCATTCGGAAAATCACCTGATCATCAATTTCGTCTTCCTGATATCATCACGATTGAGCTATAATTCGAATGAAGATTTGATTAAAATACAAGAAATTCCGCCTCATCTTCGGATATGTTCTGTATGCGGATGAGAAAGAGGGAATGAAATAAATAGTGTAAGTGACTCGCCTCTTCCCCATCCTCTTCACTGATCTATGTTTAATATTTAGAAGAATAAACGGATGAAAAGGAAAATAATATACTTCGATATCCAGACTGTCTGGCTTATTCTCTGACTGTTATTTATGGGAATAAGATATTTGAGTAGAAGTGTAGATGAGTGAGCACCTGAATAAATCCTATCCATGGCTTCTTGGTATCCCTAGCATGCTGCAGAATTGCGCTGCTGTTTCCAAAGTACCTTGGACACCTTTCATGCTCACAATTACATCGGAAGCCATGTTGATCTTGAAGAATGGTGACTTTCTGATTCTTATACTGCACGACTATGGAAGCCTTGCATACTTTCAGATGTGAAGAATAATGATGTTGGATGGTGAAGAGTTTTCCACAAAAAGTGCAGGAAAGCATTTTGATGGTTGAATTAGCGTTATCGATGTTTTTATGTTGGAATCGCGCTCAATTCTCATGTCACTTCTTATACAAATATGACAGGATTACAAATCACTGATTTTGATTCAAAAACGGACTAGACGGAATACAAGGAATAAATGCTATGCACCAGGCTCAATACAAGTACAACAATCACGAAAAACTACGTTGATCTCACTCGGCCCCGGACATTGATGACTGAAATTCCAAAGCGGGAGGAAATACGACGGAGGCTGAAATATATTGTGTCAACAAATGGCTGACATAAAAGAATTCAAAGTGATCTTACATGGGTCAAATGTTTTGGAACGTTTAGAGCGGTGATGGGACGGAGAGGTCGGAATGGCCGGACCAGAGATGTGGGATGACGATGGTTGCTGATCTGACTCGGGGCTTTGGTCTTATTACACAATTGATATGAATATGAAGGGAAAGAGAAAATATGACACATACGAAGTGGGCGTTTTCCCTGTCCAGGGGGAGGAGGAGGAGGAGTGACAGATCTAGACCTGCTTTGATCTGAATGCGATAAGATATCGGCAGACCTGAAGAAAATAATGAAGATACCTTTGTCCACATTCACATCCGAGTCCTTGGCCTTGTCCTGTTCTTCATCTTCATCTTCATCTTCATCTTCGTTGTTGTTGTTGTTGTTGTTGTCAGTGTCGGTGGTCTCTTCATCATCAGCACCAACTTTCTTCGCTTTACCTGTCTCATCATCTTCACTGCTAGGATCCTCAGACAATGACGGAGAAAAAGCTTTGAGGATTTTCGTTTCGGCACTGGTGTTTTTGAAAGTCGCGACTGAACGAGACCGGGAGCGATTCGTCGATGTTTCGATCTTGATCTTTTTCACCTTTGGCTTCAATAAGGTCTGAGCCATGGTGAGGTGTTTGTTGCGTTCGACTTTGAGGGTATCCTCAACCGAAATGTGAGATAAAAACGTCACCTTTTCGACAGGTGAAGCCCAAACAGAAGGAAGTTCGACTTGAATATCAGCGAGATAAGATTTGACGGCCTCGTCGTTGGGATCGTTCATCAACGGCTGGAATTTTCCGTCGTGCATGTAGCGCTGATGAAGCGCTTCCGTTCCGATTTGCTAAATTTCATGAGAAAATGATTAAAAGAAATAAATATGAATAAGATGCTTACATTGACCAAGGCGGTGATGGGTACTTTCATGGAAATGGGAAGACGAATTTCGGTACCGGCTTCTGGGTTGAGCGAGGCAATGTTACATGGAATTCCAAATGTGAGAGTCAACATCTTGATGAGTTTGTTGACGGTCTCTGCAGTGTTCTTATCTATATTGGCAACAGATTTCTCGACGATGGCGACGACGATATTGTTGGTGGCCTCTGTTTCTTTGAAGCGCTGAACTTTAGAGGAGATGCGAGGCATGGAGGGTGTCTCCAGCCAACAGGGAAGGGTCGTTTCAACGTCGTTGCTGATGAACCCGCGAATCTCGACGAGCGCCGTCCAAATTGGATCCTGTGCTATTAGAGAGCGATAATATGACAAATTTCGGAACCCGGAGAATACAACCTTGACGAGCGACGGGATTTCGTTGTTTATACCCGAGGCGGTGATATAACCCCAGCGATAGCTGGTGTGATTTAAATACTTGTGGATCGCGGTAAATATGCCTTTGAAGTCGTCAGGGATAGCGGCCTTGTATTCATCGGGATTGGGTCGATTCGATTTGGAAGGAGGGAAGAAACAACCACAATTCTTACCTCCTGATTGATGATATGCCACAAAGTCGACATGTTCGGACTTGGTACTTGATTTGAATCTTCGGTAAACCTCGACTTCCTTCATGCGCTGGTTGACAATCCAGTCCCGAAGATACTTTCCGACCCACCAAGAAAATATGTATTCGTCGGACGCGTTCTCAGAAGGAGGGGACTTCAAGACGAATTGGTATATGAAATTCGCCTTGGTCGTGTCCTCCTTCTGAGGCCAAAGTTTATCCCTCCCTGGCATGCTGCAGATATACGAAAGAACAGTGAAGCGGTGGGAATATATGTATGCCATGGCGCAGTCGAATTGGACGAGGTCGACGTCCGGGATCATGTTGATAATGTGTTTCGGTGAAATGTGTTCGTCGGCGCTATACATCGTGCAAGATCTGAAAATTGCGAGGAGTCGTTTCCCAAATGTGTCCGTCTTATTCTTGATTGTAAAAAACCCTTGTGCAAGGGGGTCGAGCATCGTGAGGAGCTGTGATGATGCTCGTTTGTCAGAATATATATTGAAAGGTTGAAAAGACCAATCTAAAACAGACGGAACACTCCACTATGGCACGGTCCGTGGCATAGTGGAGAAGATCGTCACAAAATGGACACGTCACTCCACTATGACACGGACCGTGCCATAGTGGACCATATTGTACGAAAACTGAGAGAACAGAAAAAGAAACAAGGACTTACGTGGATCCCAATATCTTCCAAGCCCAAAAGTTCGACGCTCATATCAATATACTGACGTGGACAGAAAAGAGGTGTCGTGTTGTGAAGGCCACGTAACAGTGGCATTTTGTGAGAGGCCTCCTTTCGAAGCAGGAATTGGAGTCGAGGTTTGAGGAGTCGAAGTCGTTCCAGCCTTTCTCCGACAACACCTTCCTCACGATCCGCCACCCACTCATCCACACGGGAAATAACCGCCTTGACATATGCCACATAGACCTGCTCCCACTCAGTCCCACCCTCTCCCGACGCAAATTTGAACGTCTTCGGGACAAGAAAATCAATGTAACAGTCATGGATAATATCCATAAACTCCTCATCAAGGAAATCAAAGTCGCAGTCCCATCCCTGCGACACCTCCATCGTCAAATGACTCGTTGCTTGCGAAGCGACATCGTTGTAACCGAGGGGGAAGCTGTTAGGCATTGAGCTCAAAAGTCGAAGGGAAACGATGCCCCAGTTGACAAAAGGAGAAAGAAACTTCGACATATGTATAATGAGCTAAAATATATCATATGAAATGAGGTCACTCACCGATTGCGCAAACTGTCTTTGCTGGTACAATTTCCAAAAGGAAATGAAGCGATTCGTCTTGAACATACTGAAGACGAGGATGTTCGCATACATCTTCATCTCCTCATTGTTGCTGAGCACAGTCGACAAAGTCGACTTCGTACCACCAGGCTTCTGCGCAAGCATGTTTGAAATAAAATCCTTCGCTTCGTCGTCAGTCGCTCCGTGCATAGCTCGCACCGCTAGGGCAAAAACATCGTCCTCGTCGTCCGGTTTATTAAACTCTGTCTCGTTCGACGCGATCATTCGGTACAATATACGCGGACTCGCATGCGCTTCAATAATCTCTGGAATCACAAGTGGAGACGTCAGTATAAAGACTATAATAATCGGATATATTACCTTCATCATACAGCACGACTCCCCACCGTGCATTTTGATAAAGATATGACACGCTTTGCTCCAGATCAGCGCGTGCAACCTTCGTCTTGTCTGCATTGGCCGCCTTCGTCCCAGGGAGACCTACCGCTTGCAATGCCTTCTCGTATTTAGCAATCATACCTTTGTAAATCATACGCGTGACTTGATGACGATGGTGCCCATTGCCAAGCGCGTATCGACCATCTTCCCCAGTAAATTCCACAAGTGGGAAATCCGTCGAGCCGTACTTTGCAAGTTTCGTCATATCGACCACCTTACGCGTTGTGATAATCGCAACAAGATGTTTCTGAAGATACGGCTCGATGCGTTTGCCTTCATCCGTGTCTCGGTAGAACTTCTTCACCGTTGCATCCAACGTTGGTCTCGAATTGATGGAATAGTATTCCAACTCGGGGCCGACAGGAACTATCTGCCCTTCCGGCTGCTTGGCGAGAGTTCGAGAATTGAAGAAAACGATCGATCCTTGCCCGATTATCGCCTTCTCAAGGTCCTTCTTCAGCTGATGATGCTTCTCCTGCTCAGCTCGAAGGTCGTCGTAGAGCTCGATGAGAACGTTACGTGCTTCCTCATTCAGCGCAATCTATGGGGCTTACTAAACGACAAAAATCGTAACCAATGACTCTCATACTCACCTTGTCGGCCTTCTTCTCGTCCCTCTCTCGCTTTTTTTCTTCCTTCTTTTCCTTCCGTTCATGACGCTCAGCGTCTCGCCTCTGTTTTCGTTCATGTATTTCCTCCTACAATCAAGGTAACAAAGATCAGTCATAGTAAAACGAAATGCACGTTTACAATACATACTTTATTTGCCGGCTCTTCCCTAACCCGATCCTTCCCCTTGCTAGATGTACCAGGCACCTAAGTTATCGTAGATTTGTCGTCAGAAATAGATATACATGTCATATCAAACTATTTATGCTTACCTTTGACATTTCCGCCGCCGTTTTCTGATCGAACGTTCAATATTAACGTGGTCGCATTCAAATGATCGTAAAAAGTCTCACCTTCAAAGGCATGGGCTTCTGCACTGGTTTTGATGTCTGTAAATCTGTCAATCATACGTTCAATATATCGGGAATAGGTGGGATCACTTGCATTTGATGACTGAAAGTAAAGTGTAACAGTTAGAATATAGTAGCTATACATATTCAATGTAATACTCACCGACATATTCTTCAGAAATGGACTAGAGAGAGAGAGAACACGAATACGCACGGTGTGAAAGTCCCACGTTCAACAGTCGCTCGTAATCAATTGCCTTTTCGGGTATTCTGGTTGATTTTGTCGTAATACTCGATTTCTCATTTCTCTCGACTTTTTTATAAAGTTATTATGCTTTACACACTATAATATCACCGATATACACCCAATTTCATATTCTATCATAATATATGTACTACTCTACTGTTTGAATTAAGTCGAAGCGTCCGGTTGTCCGATCGGCGATAATAGTATTATAGGTCTTTGTATAATTCGAATTCAAATTATTGGTAGGTTAGAGGAACTAAACAACTATAGATGGTCATACCCGGTCGATGGAAACACGTCCAGTCGGGACATGTGTCCTCTTGTCAGGTTGGATGGAATTGTGAATGATTTGATGTGTAAGGAGGTACTCCACCTTTTGTTTCATGGACAATGAGATGTAGTTGGTACAATTTAATACCATACAATCGATTATAACCCTTGTGTACCTTGGCCACTTAACTCTGTATTTCCTCATTTCCTTCCTCGGTTTTCTGGTCTCTTCCGTATTCATCTGGTGCTTTGTCATTGTCATGCGCAGTGGCGGAGGTGGACAGAAATGGAATCAGATATCCCAACTGATGCACAGGCCATGCCATAGTTGAGTGTGTCGTACAAAATTAGTCACCACCCTCCACTATGCCACGGTCCGTGTCATAGTGGAGCTACTGGTCCGAAATCTTGTTGTGTGCTCCACTATGCCACGGTCCGTGCCATAGTGGAGCATACCACTGGAGTTGCCTTCAAAATGAGACTAAGAACAGACAAAACGGATGACGTCTCATATTTCTATGGAATATTCTCTACTATGGCACGGTCTGTGCCATAGTGGAGCTAGTGGTTCCAAATCCAGCAATCAGAGTATCACGCAAAACCATTTACCACCTGATATGCCTGATCCGGGGCACATCAGAGTGCATTATGCAGATGGCTCCCAAAATGGGCCATCCAAGCTGCATCACGCAGAATGTCTCCAGTCATGACCTGCCCACAAAGCAGTGACCATGACACATCTTTCTGGTCATAACATGCCAGAATGGCAGGGGCAGGTGCACCACGGAATCTCAAGTCCATGCATATCTTGCAATCAGAGTGCATCACGAAAAACATTCAACCACCTGATATGCCCCACTATGGCACGGTCCGTGTCATAGTGGAGCATGTGGTCCCAAAAACAGCAAGCCGAGTGCATCACGCAAAACCAAATACCACCTGATACCTCCATTATCAGCAATCAGAGTGCATCACGAAAAACATTCAACCACCTGATATGCCCCACTATGGCACGGTCCGTGCCATAGTGGAGCTAGGGTCCCAAAAACAGCAATCCAAGTGCATCACGCAAAACCATGTACCACCTGATACCCCCATTATTGGGAGCATCAGAGTGCATCACGCGCATGGCTCCCAGATCGGGCCATCCCAGCTGCATCACGCGGAGCATCTTCTGTCAGACGGGGCCAAAAACGGTGAACATGGACCAACTTTCTGGCCATGACAGGCCTAAACGGTCGCCAGCAGGTGCATCACGGAATTTCAGAACCCACCACACCACTGGTTTTGGGACGTGACCCGATTTGCATCACGTGCGTGATGCAAAGAGCATAATAATAGGGTCTTTATCTGAAGGCCGTCGTTAAGCCCCTTTACAGGTTTATTCGAGATCAAGGTTATGAGGTAGTTGATGGCAAATTTGTGTGACGGGAAAAAGATCACAAGGACATCATTGTGTAAGGGCGACTGTCGGGTCGGAAGCGGAAGCAAGCCGAAAATATAAATATAAGCGGAAGTCGCAACTAACCCCCAAGACTGACAGGATGTCCAAAGAAATAAATAATCAATCTAACTAATACAATCAAAC
>QDKV01004744.1_pt1 | contig 13532 bp, 14 predicted proteins | sample 1861101 | NCBI WGS metagenome assembly QDKV01 (sample SAMN04275158, study PRJNA302643) | Fungus metagenome, whole genome shotgun sequencing project. | isolation source: fruitbody | host: Mallocybe terrigena | place: Sweden | collected 2013 | reverse complement strand
GATTCACAAAACTCATTACTGTTCAATCTATCACGACTCTTTTTACGACTATTTTTCAAGTTCATTTCTGATTCAAAATTCACACCAATTTATACGAAAGGACGACCAGCATGATGCAGTCATCGCCCTCTGCTCCCCTGCTTGAGCATCGCTGCGACCGCAACTCCACCCAACGTCCACAACACTCAGGTCATTCCATCTATCCGCTTCATATCTGCTACTCCGTCTGCCACCGGCCTTTCCTCCGAAGCCAGCACATTGTTTAACCGCTCACTTGAGCAATCATGGGCCGACATGGCTCCCCAACAAAGCATCCACGCTCTAAATACGATGCCACCGAACAACCATGTAAAAAGCTCGTACCGTCAAAACTCGCCATTCTTAGCATCGGTCGGGACAAGGAAAAGACTGTGCTAAAGATTTTTATGACGTCATCCGTCGCGTCGTGGAGGCTTCGAGATTTACGTCGACCCAACCGTTGACCCTGATCTCGGGGAGATTGTGATTCTTAAGAAGAAAAATCCTGCACCGCATTGGACGGTGCACTTGGTGAAGTGACAAGTGTACCTAATCTGCCCAAGTCAAACCTCAGCCGGTTACGAAGGAAAATCCTACGATGCTCAAAGTCAAGGCCGAAGAAGAGAGGAAGTGGTGGAGCATTGACCAGGATTCGAGAAGGGCAAGGGCAAAGAGAACAAGATGAGTACAAATACTAAATGTATGTCTACTTCATTGTCGATTCGAATTGATTTATCCTCTGTCCCGTAGCTCTGGAACCTACTCTCAAAGTCGCCTCAGAACCGTTGAAGGCTAATCAAGAGTCTCAGGGCCTTGTCAATTCGCTCGACTCTGCCCTGCTTCTCGACCATCCCATTGTCCAAAAAGATGATTCTAACGTCCCACCTGTTCGAGCTCAAACTCCAACAATCCAACTCTCTGGCCCCGAGCCTGAGCCCATCCAAGAACGTGCTCGTTCTGCCACCCCTTCTGCTGGCACGTTCTTCCGTTCTGCGACGCCGACCGTCGCTGGGTTTCTCGCCCCTCCTGGTCAAAAGCAGATGGAAGACAAGCCCGGCTCAATTGCCCTTCGAGCTATCCGTTCGATGTGCTCTTTGGCAACTATGGGTAGCTGGGCTCAACGAAAGAGTTCCTCTCCTCCAACTGAGCAGGAAATGGCGGAGGACATGAGGAAAGCCGAGAGCGAAGGCGAAAGGCATAAAGAGAAGAAGAAGGATGGGACGGTGAAGGAAAAGAAGAAGAAAGATGGGACGGTGAAGGAGAAGAAGAAAACGAAGGAGGACAAGGACGGCTCCGCGAGAGAAGACCCAATTTCCACATCCGCAATACGCTTGCCAAGAATGAGGGGAGTTCGACCGCCAGTTCTCTCAACCTCAATGCACCAGGCCCAACCAATCCTGTTGCTCCGTCTAGTGCAGCAGGTGCGGTCGACTCAATCTCACCCTCTGCCACGTCCAACCGGCTTTCTGTCGAGAACACAGGCCGTCCGGCTTTGGTCTTATCTTCCAATAGGTCGTCACTTGGTCCTGTGTCGGTCGCATCCTCCAATTCTCGTCTCTCAACCGGTTCATCTGTCCTTTCCGCCACATCTGGTACATCTGTAAAATGTGATGAACAAGGACTAGAGACGGTGAGCAGCGAAGAAAAGAATGCAAAGAACGCAGAATCTCTGGAGATTCGGCTGCCTCAGCTGAAAGAGCAGAGAGGCGCACTTCAAGAGAGAGCCGGAGGTCCTCAGAAGGGAGACGTCGAGCACCACTCAGCTCGGTGTTCCCTCGGGTTCAGCATCACCAGATCGGCGTCGCCATGCTGAGCGATGTTGCAGAGGAACTGCATGATACCGCCAAGGGCGTTGCACCAACCCACCGAACGGATTCAGATGGCGCATCGACGATCTCCACGAATACCACGACGCCTTCTATACGTTCACGGAGACGGTCCTATGGCTCGTATCCAATTTTGACAATTGAAGAGGCTACGTCGGATGGACACGGAGAACCGGAAGAGGGCCATATGGAACAGGATGATGGTGATCAAGCCGACGCAACCCCAGTCAAGAGACGAGTGCGCCCAGTGTCTGAACAACTCCTAGGGAGGGCTAGACCCAAGGCCATTCACGAAGAGGACGAAGGTAAGCTTTTGCGTTTGCTCGATTTACTATGTATTAACGTTGCTCTATACTAGGTGTTTTATCGATCCCCTCGGCCGCAACCAACGACCTCGCTCTGTTATCCAAAGAACACCATACTGCTAGTCGTATCTCACATCACCGTATCAACAACCTACGTCAGCAACTTCAACACCCGAGCTCCCTCCTTGGCGTCTGTCATACCAGTGCACAAGGCTCTTTCTCGACGTCTCATCCCAGCCCGAGGTTCTTTCTTGGTGCTCATTCAGATGTTTGGGGTTCTTTCTCGACATTTCATACCAATGCCCGAGGTTCTTTCTTGGTGACATACCGATGTTCGAGGTTCTTTCTCAACGTCTCGTACCGTTGCTCGAGGTTCTTCTCATACTAAGAGATTGGACCAAACAGTCGTAAAGTACGAATACGCGTTCTGTCCCTGGGGCCCGCACCGGTTGCGCGCTCTCTCGCTCCAAACCAAATTTTTGTGGACCTCCATCAACAGTCTTTGAAAGAACTTGGTGTGTACCACACCTCGCTCCATGTCGCCTTATTTTTGGCCTGTTTGTCGTAGCAACACTGTTCTGCTTGTGGTTTTGGCCTTGAGTTTTCGTGTTCAGGACTTTGTCGAGGGGTTCGTTGCTGCCGCGGTGGTCGTTCTTAACACCATGTGAGTGATTGAAAGTTCTTTTTACGTATCTGAACTTTATACAGAGTTGGATTCTTCCAAGAACGCCACGTGGAAAAGTCCCAGTGAAGAATATTGTTCCAAGTGACTACTCCTCGTTTTCCGACACTTAAATTTCGTGGCCTCTTCGGAGGCGATCGATCGGCAAAGGTGGCCCACCATATCTCTTGATAATCAGGATGTGATACGTTAAGTGTTTATCAGGCTGCTTACTTGCCTCCTTGGGAAAGTTTGTAAGTGTCTAGAATATATTTTCTACTCCCTTCAGAAGCGGGGCGTATGCTTCTAGTCCCATTTCACAATCTGAGAAGCGAGGCTGACCCTGTCGCTTTACTTTACCTAGGTCGTCGCTCGGTTTGACCATTTGCACATGCACCTTCTGGGAATCTGGATACGAAGATGAATCCTGGTTTAAACTTAGGTTTCGTGGATCACGTTTGTGCCTGTTAAGATTAAAGTTAGCTCGATTGTGGTATATACATCTGACTATTCATTCTCAGAGAATACAGTCGTACAACCAGTTCTCATTGACAAGTTGCGAAAACCATCAGTAGGTTCTACTAACAGTTGCAAAAACGCGCTGATGTATTCCATGTCTAAGGATGTCCCAACTACCGAACGTTGGAACGACTCTGACTGGAGGAATACAGGATATCGCAGCGCTCTTACCTCTTCTTGGGACCGACCAATGCGAGAAGGATGTTGGATCCGCTCTCGAAGGGGGTTACCTCTACGCCGCAGCCACGCCTCTTTCAATCTTCGGGAGTCTCGGTATTGTCAAAATTGGCATATCTGTCCTCGTCTCCAGAATTTCCATTCCCAATCCTTCCTTTTCTTTCAAGTTCAGTCCATATCCCAAATTCTCTGTGACCTTCCAAGGCCGTCGTTGGTTAGGTGCCCGAATACTTGATAACGCCGGTTTCAAACCCGTCGGGACCGTCGCTCCGCTGATTGCGATGGATGGGACACGCTATATGGCCGAGACGCGGCTCATGGAGATTCTGAAGGAGAAACACATCGAGGATCCCGAACGTCTCTCTGTCGAATGGAAATCTACGGAATGGAAATCTACGGAATGGAATGTCATGCTCGTCCTATGCATAATGGTTGCAGCTGTCTGTAGTGTTATCCTTACATTGCCCTCATTTCGCCGCGTTTTAGACCTTCAGTGGTGCATTCACGGATTTCCCCCTTCTTCGGACGGTTGGTGGTAGCCTTGCAGCTGTTTGTTGTCAATTTCTCATTCAATCACGGGTCATTTCCCTGATGAAGAATCGCCACGGCATTATCTTCATGATCATGAACCGCATCCTTTTCGACGATCTCAAATCAAAGAGCAATAACCCTGATCTGGATATTCGCAGCCAGAATGCGTTCCAATGAGGAGAGAATCTTCCGTCCAAGGAGTGTCTTGGGAACATCGAGCAATATCTATGCTCTCAATGCTCTAACACCCAGCGTGGCGATGGTCCAACCGCAGGTGGCAATCCACCCATCTCTCCTTCAATTGAACATTCTGCGACAGGGGAATGTCAAGATCACCTTCGTGACGTTACTATTCAAATGGATACATTCGAGCTTCCCGAGCCACCTTCAGAGGATTCTTCAACATCTACCAGAGAGTCTGGTATCCCTGCTTCTATCTCAGAGGATACATTCGGGTTCGCCAAGCCGGAAGATATCCTCGACAAATTACGCAATGTGCACATCTTTATCTCGTGGATAATTCTTTCGCTCTCCCTTCCTGCTACTAGTACTTAGTGTCCAATATTTCTTCGCACAAACATACGTCAAACGATGAAGACATGAAAGAACTCAATCGCATCATCGACAAGTTGACGGATACGAAGGTGTGATAGATCTGATGTGAAAAGTTACTGCAGAATGACAATCTTTGAGCATATGTTGTTTTCTGCTGTCAATATCCTTACTTTCGCTAAAATGGCCATTAAGATTCAACCGATGGAATGGCGCCCCGATGGGGAGATGGAGGCTCAGAAATATGGAACTGCAACATTACCTGGAGCCTTGACGGTCAAGGATACAAAGAATAAGATTCAGGATGTCCTCAAATATGTGTCGCTTGATGTGTGTCCTTTCCTCTTTGTTGGAAAACTGCTCATCGTTCCCTCAGTCAGGAGCTGGCTGTTGTATCTTGATCAATACCCTCTTAATACATGTCGCCTCAAACCTCGAGACAGAAACATCTGGTGTTGTGATTGCTCCTGAATTTCGTGTTGATGACATGTTGCCTTGATATACCGAAAATTCATTTGGAGGAGTGGTGGATTATATGCTCATTTATGGTGACAAGCTTGCGTGAGGTGACCCGGTGTGTACCACGGCTGCCCAACCTTCCGTCTGACTTTGCGCATAGATCAGATTGTTAAATCGAAAGCATTCGCTTTCAATGACCCTGAAATATACAAATTGCTCAAGTGCAACATCTATGAAGCCAAACCTGAGGAGCTTTTCTTGCCCACGACGTCACTCCCTCAAGCCGCAATGGCCGCTATCATTAAGGCCCAGCAGCTGCAGCGCGTTGAGTCTTCTCTAATGAAAATATGGCCTCACAAACGTGATCAAACAGATTGAAAAGTTTTCGAGGTTGTGTCACTAGCGGCAAGCGATGGGTAATTTTCATCTACAATGCAGAGAACCTTGGACATGGTCAAGGCAAAAACTGTCTACTGGTTGGAGGCAATTCCTCTGGGAGAGCGTCACAACCCGACTGTGAACCTGGAATTGATTCTTGGCATACTGCGTGATTGGGTGAGTGTGAATTCAGCATTGTCAAGTCTGATGTTCAGAGACTTGTTATGTTAGGTCGAACATGGTCACGACAAATCCCTACGATTTTTTGAATACTCGGATTGACTATTTATTGACCATCGAAACATGTCAAAAATCGATTCAACTGATAATCTATTGTCTGGCTGTGGGTTTATTGCCAACGATATGTCCGTGAGCGACTCTAAGCGATCTCTTCTTTGTGGCCACCAGCGAAGTTAAAGAATCAGTAGACGATGACGACGTGCATAATGGAGCAGGTAAATAATGTTGTGTAAGGATGCTTCGAAATCGTCGAACGCATTGGCACTTTTGAACAATAGCATGGCATGACGCATCTGGAATCCCCGGTGAATCAGTTGTCAAACACGCCGTGAGGCAATAGCCCAGATTATTGTCGGATAGCGTAACCTCGCTTAGCCCGAAAAACCATAGGGCCTTCTAAACCTAAACTAACCGAGTGATGGCCAGGAATGGGGATAGCTAATTTGCAGTGGAATAGATTCTTAATACTTGTAATAATGCTGTTCAAAGTCTATGTGGTCCATATAATGTACGTAAAAATTCAGGGCAACATGTGGTTGTAAAGAAACTTATCCCTCAAGAGGAAACCTGCTCCTCCCCCAACCCTCATGTTGCCCACTCACGTCGCCCATGACATGAACCAGTTTCGTGTCCTCTTTCAAGTTCGTATCATACTCTGTTCACTTCATTTCGACCACACTGATAGTATTGCAGCCAGACCCTTATGCATACGAATGCCTTTGCCGGCCAGGTCCTCCTTCCCTCTTTGCTCAGGTTTTAATGGAACAGAATGAATTATTTTACGCGACATTTCCTGAGGCAAGACGGGCTGACGAGGAACGGCGACAGGAATGGGAACAATTGCTCGCAAAATACTGGCAGAAATTGGAATACTATGGGCTCCCGATGCACTTTGGCTCGCCTTTCTTCCCAGAAAATATGGGTGAAGAAAGGTACTACCACGAGCCTGGGTATGCCGAAGATAAGCCTTGCACGTTCTCTGCATCCTTCTCTGGACTTTCACAGTCTCATTCCCTCGACCCCCACTTATCTCAGGCCAGCACAAGCATCAATTACCTTGACCTCCCCATGAATCACAATCGCCATTCTACATCTGCTGTTGAGTTGAACGTCCTCAACCCCCCACAGGATCCCTCCCAATCACCGGCGGACATCCCACTGCCCAATTCAGTGATGTCCCTTTCTAGCCGCTTCCCAGCAATCCACAATAGCAATTCTCGCTCTCACCTATCGAAAAGCACCAAATCTTCACACACATTTCCTTTTGGCCCAAGACGTAATCTGCAGGGAGGGTCGATACGTTTGAGTCCCCTGTCTGCTAACAAACATCAGGCGGTGAAGAAACCTCCACTCGCATGTTTTTTCTGCCGCGGTCGCAAAATCGCTTGCGGGGCACCTTTGAACAGCAGCGTTGATAAAACGTGCAAGTAAGTAACTTCAAGTTCTTTTTTTTTCTCTTATTTTATATTTAATCAGCCAATGTCAGCGACGGTCGTTGTCCTGCAAATACCCCACTGAAAGTCGTCGTGGCAAGAGGGGGAAAAAGCCTGCAAAAGGATCTAAGGATGGTATTGATCAATCATTGCCAGGAGAGGCTGTTCTTACACTGTAATTATCTTTCGTTCGGTTTGTGCCTTCCTTTCTTTGCCATTATTTTTTTATAGCGACAGAGACAAAAACATAAGTCCGACTTATGTTTTTGTCTCTGTCGCTACTGCTTTCTAATATGCTTTCCTGTTTGGCATATGTGTCGTTGTCTTATAAATGCCAGGTCCGTCCATACGACCATGTATCAAATATGAGACTACTAGATAAAAAAAGAGGCTTGCTATCTGGGGTCACTCTCTCCTCTCTCTTCTGTCTTTCGATATAGCCTCACCCATGATTACATGGCCATTCGACTGAGTTCCATTTAACGACAACTCAACCCATTTTGGGGATAGATACCGCTTCAATATTCTCGAAGCTGTTCAAGGAGGTTAAGCGTCTGAACTCGAAAGTTTTTATTTCCAGTCGGACAGGTGATGAGATCACAAAGCCATTCTACCGTTCCTTGCAATCCCCTTCGTATATCGAAGATGTGTCGATATACCTATCGAAACATCTCCGGCGACTGGTCGAGGAGTGGGATCTGAACTGGGAGATATGGCCTGGCCGAGAGTAGTTTGAGAAATTGTGACCTCACCGACAAACGAGAGTGAGTACTAACCCATGTAATCTATTAAAACTGTTAAAACTATTTTGACAAGTAAGTCCTTCCAGAGTCTTGAAGAATGAGCAGAGGAGAAGTGGCGTCTACCGAATGCCCAACAGATTGCAGGCATTGTGAGGCGACAGCGAACTGGAACAGCTCGCCGAGTCACAACGATGAGAATGTCTGGTGGATCTGTAGACGTGCAGACTGACGGGTGAATTGATCGTGAAGCATAGTGTCAAGCCGTGGTTTGAGGATTATGTCAAGGGTAGGTTTTCTTTGTTCAATTGAGTTCGATATTCCTGAGGTAGGACATTTTTTAGGTGCTCGGCTCAGATATCTTATTGGTCACGAACCCAAGGATACTAATGTAATTAATTAAATGGGTCCTAACTTGAACTGTGACCAGTTATGACTGGTTAAATAACCGATCAAATATGATGGTAACCAGTCAGCTAGCCCTAGTGTGGTTAGATCCCTGAAGGGGCTAAAAACTGGACCAGACTGGACTTCCAAGCACTAAATGCAATTGAAGTACAAATTACGACATGCAAAATTCCATCTCCATTGAGTACAAGCAGTGCAGCTGCATGTGCCTTTTCCTTTTCTTTTCTTTCAGTTTTTGGCCCCTTCAGGGATCTAACCACACTAGGGCTATCTGACTGGTTAGCATCATGTTTGATTATTTATTTAACCAGTCATAACTGGTCACAGTTAGGACCCGGTTAATGTATTTAATTAATTACATTATAAGTAAATAAGTATTAATAGCACCGGAAGGAAAGGTGCTTATGAGGCAGATGGCCTTTTATATTGTCGATAAAATGTGTATATGTTTTCTTACTACATATATTGCAGGCAGATGTCAGGGTAGTGAATTTATGCACAGATGAACAGTTCTAACAAGGACAAACAAATTGATGAACCTTTATAACAAGAACAAACAATGTGACAATACAACTGCTCACAGTTATTGTATTTAAATTTTTATTTAATTACATTACAAGTAAATAAGTATTAAACGTAATTCTATAGCAATACAGGAAGGAAAGACACTTACAATGGGGATGGCTTTCATATAGTCTAGGAATTTTATATATGTTTGCTTACTATATTTTATGTGGATGTCAGCAAAAACAAGTGAGGGTAAGCAGGCAGATGTCAGCAAACACAAGTGAGGGTGAGCAAGATAGTGAATTTATGTGCAGACGAACAGTTCTAACAAGGACAAACAAATTGACAAACTTTTCTAACAAGAACAAACAATATGACAAGGAGAGGTACTCATAAGAAGGGGTACTCCCTCCTTACATCATCAACATGACATGAGGGGAACCTTCTTGTTGTGTTACACCACTCTAATTACCATGCACTATTATAATTATATACATAATATATATATTATGAAGGCTTTCATGAATTTAATAACAAAATAGTACTACTATTGTAATTATTTAGATGATATATATATATTTGAAAGACTTTTGTCTATGACCATTCCCATATACATCTCTTTTTATGAGACCAGTAATGTAGTATTATTATGTAGTTTATTTAATTTTATTTAATTGGTGACTCCAAGTTGACCCATACCCATACATCATCAAAACAGACAGTTGGCTCTACAGATTATTCTGATTGGTCAAATAATTTCTGTCAGATAAGAAAAGAGCGCTGGCACCCAAGCTTGTGACATGGGCACTGAATGGGCGCTGTAATTCTTATTGACTATAATTTCTGTCAATCTGTCATTTTGACAGGACAAAGAAATGCCTTGTTCTCAAACAATGAACATTTGAGCACCCATCAGGATTTGGGTGGTGACAGGGTGACAGCCGTATTAGTGGCTGTCAGTTATGACAGGTCATGGGAGTATGACATCAGAAGTAGCTAGGGTTAGCTAGGGAGATAGGGTGTGTTACGCCTTACACTAGCTAACTCTGAGTTGCTAGGACAAGCGTTCCAATCGTAACTCGGGATATCACGTGGTCGTTCAAGAGACCGTCAATAAGACAAGTCTATAGCAAAGGTTAAGACGACTAAGGCTTAGCTTAGCGAAGTTCAAGGTTTCGATGAGAATGTTCAAGTAGAGTATTATTCCAACAAGAACGAGCTAACGAATACAAAAGAAAGAACAAGTATTTATACTAACTAACGGTGGTCTGTGCACCACCATGAGTCAAACATGAGTCCACCATGAGTCGGTAAAGCGCAGCAGCGCAGTCACCATGAGTCACTAACTATAAGTCCACGCGTATCGTGCATGTATCCGTCGTATCAAAAAGGAAAGAAAAAAGAAAGAAAAAGAAAAACGTGTACACACCACGTGCACATGAAACCGATCATAACACGATCCCCTTCGTAAGATTGAAGCCACTTCAATCAGAAAGATGATGCTCGTCGTCGAGCGCGTCGTAATAGACGGATGGTGACTTGTCGGGACAGTCGGCGGGATAATGGCCGGGTTGTGAAACCTCACATTCGTAGCAGATAAACTGCGAGCAGTCGGGAGTGTGATGAACGTCTGATCCGCAGACGGCACAAAGAATAAGGTGGAGAGGTTCAACGGGCGGTGCCACAACATTGGCAAGGGCGACGAGGTTCTGAATGGCGCTATTACCATCATTAGCCCATTGATCAAGGGCAACTTGTGGATCATAGACATCGTTGTCAAGAGGAGGCATGGATGGGTTGGTGGCGGAATCTTCTTCGCCACGTTTAACAGTGTGGTGAACGTAAGGTGTAGGAATTGGGGAGGATAGTCGTTGTTCAAGAGGACGAGATTGGAAAATGAAAGGGTCGGAAAACGTACCCTCGCCCTCAATGATAGTAAGGTTCTCCTTTGTCAGTTTGTCGTCAGTGGGTCCCCAGTGGACTTCTACTTGCTCAGGTTCGGCAGCATCCCATTTGTCAACGGCTTCTTGCCATCTGGCAACGTAGGCGTCATTCTCTACGTTCCATGCGTCGTCGAGGTCTACGTATCGCTGTATAAGCGAAGGATCTTGTCCACAGGGTCGAGGGGATCCTGAGGAGTTCCATGAGGAAGAGGAAGGAGGAGAGGTTCGAGGTCGCAATTTTCGTCGGCGCTCTTTTCGCACCAAGGATTTGATTCGTTGTTCGAGCCCTTTGTCGAGGGCAAGTTGGAATTGGCTATGAGCAAATTGCTCCTGTCTGATTCGAACTTCTTCAAGATGGCGGTTGGACTGGTCGACAAGCTCGATAGTCATAGCATGGACCAGGTGATGTAATTCTTCGTCCGTTTCGAGTAAATCATACAACCGTTTGTTGGCAATAGTAAGGAGTCGGATGAATTTGGGAAACGTAAGAGTCTCGACGGGTCGAGTTTCGGAAGTGGGGGAAGCGATCGAGGGATGGATGGAAGATTCATAGGTAGCGGTGCGAATAGCTGGCATTTGGAGTGCAGATGAGGGTGTTAAAAGAATCGGCCAACATCACGTCGACTAGGTTTATAAGGTCGTCGATTTCCTTCACATACCTCGTGTCCGTTATCATCGGGTCATCGTGTTTAAAAAACAAAGGGATGCTGGGAATGCGTCGAGGAAACGTGGGGGTATCGGCAGGTTTTGGGGGTGGTGGCGTTGAGATTTGAATAGCAGGAGAGGATTTAAAACGGCGGAGAACTCGTTGGAAGGGCATTGTGGGGTTCAGTTTTTTGTATTGAGTCCGTGATAGTCTTTATAGGGTAGCAACGTTTCTTGCGCGTGGTCAAAAACTGATTCTGGTTCCCACGTTGCCTCGGTAATCGGGTAGCCTTTCCAGAGCACGTGATATTGGTAACCACGTCCACGTTTTCGATGTCCGATGATTCGTTCAACTTCCCATTCTGCCTCTTCGTGTTCTTCCAGTTCCGCGGGCGGTCGCGTATAATTTGGACCGTGAATGTCGTTTTCAACGTATGGGGTGAGTAGGAACGCGTGGAATGCGTTGTGGATTCGCCACGTAGCGGGTAAATCGAGGGAATAGGTAAGTGGTGATAAAACTTTGACAATTTTGAAGGGTCCTTCGCGCTTCGGCGCCATTTTCTTGTTATAGATCGTTTTTAGGTTTTTGGCTTCGAGCCACACTCTCTGTCCTACGAGGAATGGTGTAAAATTCGACTTTATTCGTTGGAGCATGCGGCTTCGTGCATATTCATGCGCGGCTAACGCTTCTTCACGCATATTGGTCAAACTGCCCACTCGTTCCTCCACGGAAGGGTACTTGGTGTATTCATGGGCGAGAGGAGTAGCTAACGGACTCACTCCCATCATGAGTTCAAACGGGGTATTTTTCCTGTCGGCATGTCGTCGATTATTGTGCGTAAATTCGATCATTGGGAGGGCGTCTACCCAATCTTCTGGGTGAGATGTACAGTAGATGGACAGGTATGCTTCAATTTCTTGGTTGAATCGTTCCGTTGTCCCATCCGTTTGAGGGTGATAGGCCGTGGAAAGTGACGTTTGGATGCCTAAATGTTTCATTAGTTCACGAAACATGCCAGACGCGAACTGTGGTCCACGATCAGAAATGATTTTATCGGGTAATCCAAACCGTTTAAAGACGTGGTTAAGGATCATTGTGGCTGTTGCATCGGCGGTGGCTCCAAGTTTCGAGCAAGGGACCAAAATTATCCCCTTCGTAAGGCCGTGGTCCACCACGGAGAAAATAGAATCAAGCCCCCGTACAGGTGGTAGATCCGTAACAAAATCCATCGAAATTTGGGCAAAGGGACGTGTAGACGTTGGACCGGGGATAGGCATTAACGCCGGTTTCGAAGGATGTCGGTTGATTTTGAATTGTTGGCAGAAAGCGCAACCTTTCACGTAATTTTTGACGAAAGTACGCATACCTGGCCACCAATAGTGGGTGCGGAGCGCGTTATAAGTTTCCAATTCGCCTGGGTGGCCTGCAGTGGGAACGTCATGATATCGTGCCACTATTTCACGTCGGATGTCAATATCTTTCGGTACGTAGCATTTATCGCGATAAAAGAGAATGGGTTTATCATCAACATGATCAACTGTCCAGTCAGAAAGGTCGGCTTGAGCTTCAGTTGGTCCGTCGGCCTGTAGTAGTTTTATTGCGTCGGCGGCAGTCCAGTCATAAGAATCAGATGCCGCAATACGACGTTGAAGGTCAAGGTCGATTAAATTGACAAAAAGATTATCGGGAAGAAGGGTCACGTCTTCATTGTCGTTATCCTCATCAAGATAGAAGTCGGATCGACGAGAAAGGGCGTCAGATTGAACCATTTTGGTTCCAGGGAGATGGACAAGTTTAAGGTCGTACTCAGAGAGTTCGAGAGACCATCCTGCTTGTCGTCTGTTCAGTTTTTGTGGGTTTCGGAAGTAAGTGAGGTTTTTATGGTCTGAATAGACGATGGTTTCATGAGGGGATCCTTGGACGTAGTGTCGCCAGTCCCGTAGGGCACGAATAATTCCAGGAAGTTCTCTATCGTATACTTCGTAATTCCGTTCAGCAGGAGAGAATGATTTTGACATATAGGCACAAGGATGTCGATCGCCATTAATATCGGTCTGCATGAGGACGGCTCCAGAGGCATATTTGGAGGCGTCAGATTCGATTTGGAAAGGTCGGGTTTGATCGGGAAGTAAAAGAACTGGTTCTTCCATAAATCGTTGCTTCAATTTATCAAAAGCAAGTTGTCGGCT
>QDKV01004745.1_pt1 | contig 13576 bp, 11 predicted proteins | sample 1861101 | NCBI WGS metagenome assembly QDKV01 (sample SAMN04275158, study PRJNA302643) | Fungus metagenome, whole genome shotgun sequencing project. | isolation source: fruitbody | host: Mallocybe terrigena | place: Sweden | collected 2013 | reverse complement strand
CAATATATTTATTCTCTTTTGATTCTATACCCCATAAATAGCAACGATCTGATGCAGAGTTGCTTACAATATCAGCACCTAGCTTTCAGCAGGTGATTGTGGGTGGAGTGGGAGGGCACAAGTTATGATAATAAGCACGATGCTACTCGCCTCCAAAACCGGGATTTCATGATCAGGCTTTGCCGTTAGGAACTTTATGTAAGCTTTTATCTGTCGCCGTTACAGGCTGATTTCACAGATGGTCGTCAAATATGCTGTGCGCTTACGTCGAAACTAGGAACTTGACGAGTACACCCTTATTCACAAACCAGAGAAAGTGCCTGGCGTGGGGCCATGAATTGATCGAGATCCAAAGCCCGCGTTGGGAGTGACAAAATCCTCTGACCTCCTCGTCTAGTGTCTGTTCCTGTAATAAGAGTCACAAAATCTATTGACCTTAGATGCACGGTATGGAAGAACATCCACTACTCAGTAAGTCTGTGCTCATTTCCTTTATTCTAACCTCTCATATGATCCACGTCTAGTATCTGTTTCTGTAACGAGAATGCCCCGGGAATTGGTAAAAGCATCTGTGTGCGAAGCTCGAAGGTTTCACCCCTGTAGAGCTCAACGCCAATGACTCGGATTAAAATGCTCGTCGAGGTAAGTAGCGGTACGATCAAATAGTTGTGTAGGCTCTCACTCTTTCTATAGTAGAACGGCATGAACGTAAACAATACTTCACTCCATGGCTACATTCTAGGAAGCCATGTTGGTAGTTTGCTGGCATTTTCGATTCGGGAATGCTAATGGCTAATTATCACTTAAGCAACAAATTCCTCGGTGTGGCCATAACCGATGTAACGTGTTTGATCATGAACGAGGTCGACGGGATGTCTGCTGGATATCGAGGTGGTGAACTCGGCCAAACGCCTTGATCTTGAAGAAATCCAAGGTAAGTCTGCCACGAAACGTAAGAATGTGAGACCGCAATGATTGTTTATAGATGTCCATAATATGAATTGCGAACGACAGACAAGCACAGAACTTGGAAGTTTCTAGTTTCAAAGATGTCTTCTCCATCGACTCAACGGGAAAACGAGCTCGCAAATGGGACGTACTTTTCTACCGGCACGAAGAATTCGATCCTTGCATTTGTATTACCGATAACAGGTGCTAATCCACTACTAGTCACCTTAAGGTTTGTCTTGATTGCAGTTGGAGAGAGTGTGTCAACTGACCTTATGATTTGTCAGAAGCACCCCCGACATGGACCGTTTCTTCCCAAGAAAGGGATCGGGTCGCCAACGTGGCAAGGTCGAGTCTTTCTCTAAGGTGAGGCATCAAATTTTTGTCAGATATCAAAAGCTTATGTATCTCAGGATGAATCTCACTGCACTCATGTGTTACGAGGTTGGTATGACCCTTTTGTACAAAATCTCGACCGACCAGGATCCACCGAGTGTTTCCTACTTCAAATACTAAACATTTATTCCTAATGCATATTTCTAGAAATGCATAAGCGTGAGATCTTTGAAGATGTTACTATCGTTGACAAATCGTTGAGACTTCTCTGGTGATTGTTGTTCACCTTCTGTCCATCGAGTCGCCAAGTGAACAACCCCTAATCTTGTCGGGAACACCCTCTGAAGATGGCCCGTTTAGACAGCTGGACAAAGAGTGGTCGATGGCGGGCGAAAGACCCTCGGACATGAGGTGTGCAGGTTTTTTGTACGAGCCTCCTTCGATGGTCCACGTTTAACGATTTCAACAACAGACAATGATACCATGCCCGTCATCGTGGACATAGTTCCCTAGTCTCAATAATCCCGCACAAGATGCGAAGTATGTCGAATTCATTGTTCAGGCCCCGCATCGTGTACTTTGCAGCCAGATAGCCACGGAAAATGTCACTGATGGTACCGAATCCTACATTCGAAATAGGTCAAAGTAGTACAGTAGGAACCGGCGTTGATTCCAAAAGAGGGTTTGCTACTCAAGTTAGATATTCATGCAATAAAAAAAAGGAGCGATTAAATGTCTCACTGGCAATTGTGCCCAAGCACTTCCTGCACTGACTTGGGTGGTGCACTGTGGAGAAAAATGAGGTTGGATTTCAACCTACAGCCGTAGTCCATTTCAGTCAACAAGCGGGTTGAAAGTCATCCTATCATCGGCATAGGTTGGAAGTTGGTTGAAAGGTTTTCAGCCATTAATCATGCTCTGACAGGTTGAAATTGGTTAAAATTCAACCTTAGCAATGGCTCTCACAGTGGTGCTTGCGGAACACTGATCTTGGGCTGTCCTTGCAGCCGTCCGTTCTGGTCTTTTGTGACTGTTGGTCAGATTGCACAGTTGCCAAGGAGACTAATCTCTTATGTAGGATCAAGTTTGGATATAGAATATACAACTATGGTACATTTGGGATTTACTACTGAATATTGATCTGGATTTTTTGGGTATAACAGGCATAACAGTCATTACAACAAACGGGTCAAGGGGATGAAAACAAGAGCAGGTAGATAAGACTTAACAAGCTGAGAAAGCAAGAGATACTAGATTCACTAAGGGAATAACGAGATCAGTAATGGGCAAGAGAGAGGGACTCAGATCGTACCATGAAATACATATTGAGTGCTACGCCGCCGTGGAGTGGTTTGTATGCCTGCTGAAAGCGTTCCAGCTGATCGGTGGCTTGGGATACCTGTGACCCCACTTCTGTGCTTTCAGGGTTCGCATCCGGTGGGTAGTGGTTTCTTGAGCGCGAGCACACAATATCGGCATCTATCAAACCGTCAGCACACGCACTCCACATTATTATGAAGTGGTTTTCACAGTAAACTGGTGCCGGTATCGAGACGGATCGAGTGGCACGGGCGTAGACGTGGGTCAAAGAGAAAGACAGAAGTTGCATAGCATCCGCGCTGCCGTGAGGTTAGATGAGATATAACAATCACCATTCATAGACGTACTTGAAATTGCTTTCCTACAATAGGGAATACTTGAGCAGTTGTCAGACTTCAAGTTAAATAAAACCTACGTCGTAAATAACCTGAAAGGTACAGATCAGCGACATTTGTCTGAACGTCAGCGCTTAGACTCACGGAATAATGAGCTGGGCGGCTCGTCCCAATTAGGCCACCATGTGTCAATTGATAGTAGTCAAATTCGGTTGGATGTCCGAGCCCGTTATCGATTGTGGTACCTGCGGGGCAATTGCCGGACCGATCTGCGTCTTTCGGATTGTGTGGAAACATTCTAGCAGTAGCGTCATTGAATTTTTGCCTTGTAAGTAAGACTTCATTCTGCCCACCGAATATGATGACGCTTGCCAACGATGATGAGGGTGATTTTGGGGTTAATTTTCATCGCTTTGCAAGCGTCTGTTCAGGCACATGAATTAAGTTACCATCCCTTCGGACACGGTGGACGTACTTTGAATGGCAACAAGTTCTGAACAGCAACGGTCGTAAAGCTATTCTTGTTCGTTCAAGATGATTAATGGGACATACCATTGTCAAGCACCTGCTGGAACTGCCCCTCTGAAACACCATCTTTTGACAATTAGCAAATGCTATTCAGACCTATGATTTTCGTTGCGGGCATACCTCGATAAAAAATCAGACGTGTGGGTGGTTTGTCTGATTTTTCAACACTTCTCTTCCACAGGGCGTACTTCGATAAAGCATACTTCACCATGTCTTCAAGGTCGGCGATAATTTCCTGTCTACCTTGCTGCAACTTGCTTATTGCAACGTACTTGGCAGTGAACTGGTCGACACTGGAAACTAGACTCGTATATGATGGGCGTCCTTCTGTACCAGGAGGTGGATGCATGGCATCGGCACCTATCGTAACACATCAAAAATGTAAGATTTCAAAAATACTACGGATTACTCACCCATAACAATCGTCGGATGGTTCTTGTCGTTCAGTGGGGAATTTTCTAGAACAGCATTCACACCACCAAGTTTGGCGTTAACCCTAAATAAACGAACTTCCGGTCAACAAGGCAAGAATACAATTGCAAAATCGGGTTACTCACTTGAGCATCACGTTTGCCCAATACTGGAGGTTGGCTTTACTACACTTCCTTGCTTTTAAACACTGTGTCGGGACACCTCTCTGGAAAACAATACTTCTCAATACTTCTTAACATGCGAATAGTGGAAGAGAACAAACTAACCTCGACATCACCAAAGCTTTAAAATTTTCATCTCATTATTATAGTTCAGTCAAACAGTTAGGTTGCTTTGTCTACTCACTGCTTAACCGCGGTATAGATCTGGTTGCCCACTTCAGGCAGCACAACAACGATGAGAGTTGGGGGAGTCTTGGTGGCATGGAAAGCGGCTGTTCCTGCGTCGTTCAATTGCTACATCACGTTTGATCGATTAATAGGCGTGGTGAATGCGATAATTAGAAACGTACTTTAGAAATGCTTTGGTGTGCATTCGCGTAATGAATCACAGGCTTTGTATTTGCCACAGTGATACCTAATAATATTTGTTTATCAAACGTAGAAAGCGACCAAGCAAGTACTTGCCTACACTCTGTGCTCCCTCTATGAAACCCCTAACCATTGCATTGGCCGTATCGTCGTTGAAAAATCTCTTGGTTTCAAAGATAACCACAGCCCAGTTCTTGATGACTTCAGGTTTAAAAAGTTTTTTGTCACGCCTGAAGAAAAATTAGAAAGTAAATCATATGATAAAAGAGATTTCTGCAGACATATTCCACTGTCCATTTGCAGGTTTCTATCGAAAAAATATAGCACCATAAATATAAATTAATTTCACGATGAAACCTTACAATAGTGGCCTGGGTTCCACCACCTCCATATCTCAACATCGGAGGGTTGAGTACTCGTGCTGTTAAAGTCATTGGCGACTTGCTAATATCCATACCGAATTGCTGGACGTAAGGGCTCTTTTCGTATTTCAGTAACTGAAAAGGAGTTAAGTTTGTCCAACAAAGAATTAATGCTGTAATTACGTCCAACCCCGCCTTGATAGCGGCAAGCCGTTCTGCAGGCACCTTTCGGGCAAACTCCACCATCTCATTGGTCTTGTCTTCAGGAAATTGTTTTCTCATAATTTGTCCCGGAATAACATTGCACAGCTCGATTGGGATAGCACCCCTGCTCATCTGTAGATAAAGTTCAATACTTGATATCACGCCCAGAAATATGTACTCACATCAATACAAGGGGCCGATGGGTGTCGTAGCTGTACACCTAGGTTTTGAAAATACCGTTGTACAGACGTAGAAACACCATTAAGATCGAACATATAGGCACTAGCGGAATCACGAGAGACTTTCTTGATGACGTGAACCCTCTTCCTACCTCCATACGCCGTTTCCACGCGGACATTAGAGATAAAGCGCTGTAGGTTCAAACGATCACGATCTCTCAAATTAGCCAATTCCCCCGGGTTGTTCTTTCCCAAAAACTCGAGGCACAGGGCGATAAGTGGCATCGCCTTGTACATCACTCCCGTTGAAATGTCAATGTTCACGTACATCATATTTTGGGAAGGTCGCAAAGATTGGAAGTAACCTTGCCACAGTTCAAGGCCCCCTTTGATATCTTTCTTCCCCGCAGGTGTGAAAAAGGACCGTACGTTGAACGGGTATATGAGGTTCGGCTGCATTCTGATGGCTACATTAAGTGCCTATGTTGGGAACCTATTAGTTCGGTATCACTAAGATAAAGGGAAAAAAGTAAGCACCGAAAGCGATGTTGATATATCATTGTCCTGGGTTTGTTGGCCGGCTATAAATCGGTGAAGGACCCTAATCCGAGTCAATAATACGTAAAGCTTGGGACGTGGAAACATTGACAATTACTCTGTGTTTATCTCTGAAGTTTTTGCCAACTTTATGGTGTAAACCTTGGGCGGACGATTGCCAGTTTGCGGTCCCTGAATAGGAAAGGATACTGGGAACTACATATGCGTATCAGTATTATCCAATTATAACTTGTATGAGATGACCGTTACTTGTCTTTCATCTGTTGGACCAAGTTGTAGTCTGTGTGTGCAGAACGCGATTTTGCGGCCGTCAAACGCCAGTCGGCCATTTCTGAATAGGTCGTTGTTGTTGTCTTGCAGAGCCTTAATGAGAATATTGTTCTCACGAGGCGACATACTTTTCGAGAAATCTAAAGAGTAGAAATAATGATGGTAGGTGTCATGAAGTATACTCGTAGAGTGACATACCGACTAAGCACCATTTTCAGTAATAACGTCGGTTAGTAAGGGCAATGTTTAGGAAGGTTTTACGAAACTGACCATCATACTGGTATATGATATTGTCTGTGATTGTCGTCTGAAATGCGTTGACGATCACTTGGATGACTCGGCCACCTGTTCCGAAGCCTGGGCGCTTAACACCTACTGTACGAATGTGGCCTGCGATTGAAGACGATCAGAGCAGTGATTGCGATGTGTCATCATTCAAGATAAAAAGAATGTTTCATGCATGGATTTAACTAAAATACTAGATGATCACTATCGCACTCACCCGCAATGGCAACAGCTCCTCCGCGTGTCGCACCACCAGCAGAACTAGTGCTTTGGACACTAGCAACACCACGGCCACGACCACGACCACGTGCCGTAGAACTGGTGCTTTGGACGCTGGCGACATCGCTAGCAGTACCACGACCACGGCCTCGCGATGCACTACCAGCAGAACTGGTGGTTGCAACGCTGGCAACGTCACTCGGGGTACCACGACCACGTCCGCGCCCCCGACTTGGTTGGGCACGGCCAGGGCCTGGAGCGGCTCGAGGAGGCATCTGTTGTCAAAAGGTTCTTGAAAATTGCTGTTAGTTGAAACGACAAGTATCAAGAAGGTGGGGGCGATGAAGGAAGAGATGGATTGGGCGCTAAAGTAGGTGATCGAATAAATACCCCAGCATCGGAAATCGGCATTTAAACTGATAGATCCCACCCCTTATCCTTCAAAAGAAATTAGAATACTTAGATGTAAAAAATAAGTATTATATTTGCTATGAAAGTCTGGGAAGATTGTAAAGTAACTTGAACAATTTCGTGTAGATTATCCTCCCGCATCCCCCATGCAGACCCAAAATTCTAGCCGTATTAATCTTTTTAATATTGGGCATTTTGTCTTAGCACTGCTGTGACCCAACTATTAAGGCGTGTTAGCATTCGTTCTGTTCCTTATATGATTTTTCCTGTGTCACCCTCTTTCATTTGTACATGACATGTTTTTATTTGTTTGTAACGGAGGCTCCTTTCGGATATAGATAAACCTCCGTTCCGCTTTTCCTTCCTCAGCTGTTTAACGTTTCATTGAACGTTACGCTGAGTATGTGTTTTGTTCTTTCGGATCGTGTCGTTCGTATAGCTTACTTCTTTTCTTTTCTATTACCTAGACTGTGTTCGTCTTAGGTAAATCCAAATAGAGCTGTTTAACGTTTCATTGAACGTTACGCTGAACTGTGTTCGTCTTAGGACTCTAAAAGGTTATGGGCCCCGCTTGTTGAAAGACAAGACGGAATTACCTTGAACGACCCTAACGTTCACGTTCCACGTTTCTACAGCTAATCGCCCTTGGGGATTCTTTTCCCGGGCCCTTTCGCTCAGCTCAGGTCCCTGACCGCAAGCTGTGTCGTGCTCTGCACCACGCGTATCAATTCCTCGGTCCCTACCCTCGAATAATCGCGCATACAATCTTTGTTTTCACATTCTGTCAACATATTCACCGCATATAATTACTGTTTCTACAGTATTTGCACCTCACTGGCATACTCTGTCATGTCCACCATCAAGCTAGATCATATTGAACTTCTTGTCGGTCCCTCAAACTACGACGCGTGGAGACGAGGAATCAGCCAGGTACTTCAGGGTGAAGGTTACTGGGGTCACGTTGAAGGAGATCCAAACGTTTTCTCTGCATTCCCAATCGAACCTACACCTGCCGTCCCGACTGTAATCTCCACTCCTGACGAGATCACAACGTATCGCGAGTGGTGGAAAGCCGACTCCAAAGCTCGAACCATCATCGAGCGACGCATAACCCCCGTAATCCTTTCTCTGCTGCCTCAAGGGGTAGACATCACCGCCCGAAGCGTCTGGGAGACCTTGAAGGGACTTTACAGTCGCCGTGATGTCATGTCACAGTTCGAGCTTCGAGATCGCCTGGCCAGTGCCAAACTGAAGGACCATCGCGATTTAGATCGCTATATAGGGGAATTTAAGACAGGACGACTTCGCCTCATTGAGATGGGTCTGACGTACAGCGAGTATGACATGGTACATTCCATTATACGAGGTCTACCTACCACCGGCTCCTGGCCGCACTTCGCCATGCTCGTAACTCAAAACACGCAGGACTTCATCGATAGTCAAGCTCATGCTACCGTTGCCGCTGCTCCCGATACCCTACTTACGCGCGTAATCAATCGTCTCGTTGTCGAGTGCCAACGCATAGATTCCTCAAAACCTGCTGGCAAGTCTGGTCCCGGTTCTGAATACTGCAATCACGCAGGGCCAGCAGGAGTGATTCACAAACACGAGAAGAATCCAAATGGCGTTTTGTGCTCAAATTGCGGGAAGAAATCGCATGATCGGGATCATTGCTTTGCCAAAGGGGGTGGAATGGAGGGACAAGGTCCCAAGTCGAAAGGGAAGATCAAGGGGAAACCTGAATTGGTCGCCGTAGCCTCTTCGTCTGCTCCACCGTCCACGTCTACACTGCCGCCTGCCCCCGACGCGTACATTGGGGACCTATCTTGTGCCCTGACTGAAATCCTCTCGGCTAATGGAAGCTTTGCGAGCATCTTGGACTCCGGAACCTCGTCTCACCTTTTCAAAGACCGCGATGTCTTCTGGACATACGAAACTACCCAGGCTCGATCAATGAGAACGGCGAATCAAGGGGTCCTTCAGACGAAGGGTAGTGGAGATTGCCTTGTGCGTCTCTCCCACAAAGGTGTCACCACCACTGTTAAGCTCCGTGATTGTCTCCATGCACCCTCTGCGTGCGTTAATCTTCTCTCTGTTGGGAGAATGACAAGCGTTGGGAGCCGAGTCGGCTGCACTATGGACAACGGAAGGTTTGCTATCGTAAGGAAGGGTTCAGATGGATCTCGTGAAAGCATCTACGAAGGGAGACAATCTAACAACCTGTACTTCGTCGATCTCGAATTCGTCTATCCTCCCGGTAAGCGCCCTGAAACCGCGTTCTTCACCAAAGTGGCTGAGACAATGGATCTTTGGCACCACCGAATGGGACATATTGGGGAAGCTGCGACGAAGAGTCTTCTTCAATCTGTTAAGGGCGTCACGTTCCCCCCCGGCGACAAGCTATCCAAGTGTGAGCCATGCATCATCGGTAAACACGCTCGTTCGCCCCATCCTTCATCCCCCACTCCAAAGACCACTGGACTACTAGAACTCGTGTTTTGTGACCTTTGCGGTCCCTTCCCGGTCCTGACACCACACGGAAAGCTCTACCTCATTGCTTTCCTTGAGGACTCAGGCAACATCCTCAAACTTCATTGCCTCGCCCGGAAAGATCAGTCTGCCGAAGCTTTTCACGTTACGAAAGCCAGCTGGGAACGAAAAACTGGGAGGAAGATCTTACGTTTCCGTGTAGATGGAGCAGGAGAACTGGGAAGCGACGAGTTCGTCAAGGCATTGGAAGATATGGGAATCGAACGGGATGTCGTACCAAGGTACGAACACTGGAAAAATGGCAAGATGGAAAGGGTCTTTCGCACCATCCAAGGTCGAATGCTTGCTATGTTGACGGCTGCCCAACTCCCCCTCACGTATTGGGGTGAGGCTGCTTTAACTGCGGGCTTTCTTTTCAATCTGTCCATCTCGTCCACTCTCCCGAAAAACATGACTCCCTTCGAAGTTTTAAAACACACGAAACCCGATGTCTCTCACTTAAAAGTCTGGGGAGTACGCTGCTTCGCTCATGTTCCTACCGAACTCCAAACCAAGCTTGGCGTCAAGTCCTGTGAGTGCCTCTTCATGGGCTACCCCCCCAGTGGTCGAGGCTATCGAGTAAGATCCCTCACCACCAATCACTTCTTCGACTCAGGCAATGTTATATTCGACGAGAACATTCCTTACCATGCATTACATGAAGTTTCTTCCTCGCCAGTCGATTACTCCTCCCTCCCCTTTCCTACCACCGCTCGTGATGTCACTCCTGTCACAACCCCGTCTACTGCTGTTTCTCACGATGGAGAACATCCTCCCACCAACGACGACGAAATTGCTGGCGACCATCCTCCCACCAACGACGACGACATTGCTCCCACTCTGGACCTGCCAGACACGAATTCCCCTGAGCCCTCTACCACGACGGCCTCCTCCCGTCCTGTCCTGCGCACAAACCGCAAGTTGACTGACGCCGGCCGCTCCTTCGCTGACTCAATTCAAGCGGCTAAGGCTCGTGTGCTGGAACGGCGGGAGAAACAAAGGCAATTGCGAAATAATACTGCTGTGGTAATGGAGGAGATGCTTGATGACACTGACAGTGAACGGGATCAGTTTGCCTGCCTGTGTCGTGAGGGGGTCATGGAGGATTTTCCCGACACTTTCAGCGAAACAGATGACTTTGTGGCCGCAGTAGCGTCTCTCGACGTTCATGACTATCTTCAGCGAGATGCGGACGCACTCTTTGAGTCCGCCTTTCTTTCACTGCGAAGCGATGTTGTTCGCGATCCTCGCTCTCCTGGATACGACATGACAACGCCACCAGCCAATCATCGTGAGGCGATGCTGCGCTTGGACGCGGAGGAATGGAAGAAGGTCGAAGATAAGGAGTTGGAAATGTTGAAGAGCATGGGAGTCTATGTGGATGAGAAGTTGCCAGAGGGGAGGAAGGCCATAGGTAATAGATGGGTTTTCGAATTCAAGCTGGATGTCAATGGTGGGCCGCCCATTCACAAGGCTCGCCTGGTCGCTCAGGGCTTCTCTCAAGTCCCTTTCGTCGACTACGATGCCACGTTTGCACCCGTCGCCAAATCCGCCAGTGTGCGCTTTGTAGCCGTCCATTCCGCCCTTCACAGCTGGCATCTTGAATGCTTCGATGCAACTCGGGCATTTCTCTGGGGTGACCTCACACGCACCATATACATGCGTTACCCACCTGGGTACACATCCCCTGAGGGTCTCCGAGGGGTCTGGCGTCTGCTGAAGTCACTTTATGGACTGAAGCAGGCCAGCCTTATCTGGTACAAACTTCTTCGGAAAGTCCTGGAGTCGTTAGGGTTCGTACACTCTGAATTTGACCACGCCGTCTTCGTGTACAAGCGCCCATGGGGAGGAGAAGAAGTTCACTGCCTACTTGCGATGCACGTGGATGATGGTCTTGCCGGCTGCACGTCGATGGATTTCCTGACGTTCATCAAGGGGGAAATTAAGAAAGCCTTCGGGATCAAGGACTTAGGACCACTGCGCAACTTTCTAGGTGTGCAGTTTGAACGTAATCTAGACACATGTGAGCTTTGGATCCATCAAGAAATGTTCATTGATTCGCTCCTTCTTGAATACGAACTCACCGACTGTAACGCCGTCAAAACCCCCCTCGACCGCGACCATCCCCTTGGACAGCCGACGGATCTGCACGCTCCCATTGACAATCTCACCCACTCTTTTCAACGCTTGGTGGGCTCTCTCTTGTTCCTTCAAACTTGCTCTCGTCCCGATATATCTTTTGCGGTCCTTCTCTTGTCACAACATTGTTCTTCCCCTGAGCCTCGTCACTTTGCAGCCGCCAAGCGGGTCCTTCGCTATCTCAAAGGGACTCGTTCATATCACCTAAGTTATGGGGGACAGAACCGTCACCTACCCCTCTCGGGTTTATCTGACGCAGACTGGGCTGGCGACAAGAAGGATCGTGCTTCCATCTCCGTTTTGTATGGTCCATTGGAGGAGGACCCATCAGTTGGTCGGCGAAGAAACAGAATTGCGTTGCAATAAGATAATATTTAAAAAAACACACACCAATTATTGGGATGGGCTGTGCCCTTGTTGTATGCATTGCTGATGGTGGTGGAGGTTGCAAGAGGGTGGTAGAGGTTGAAAGAGGGTGGTAGAGATTGCAAGAGGTGGTAGAGGTTGCAAGAGGTGCCAGTAATGGTGGGGAGACATTGGGTCGTTGTTGGTGATGGATACAAGTGACAGGTGACAGTGACCCATGAGTATTCTCATGGTACCCATACCCATGAGCATGGGTATGGTTTCCATGCGGGAGTGAGTTCGGGTGGACCCAAATTTACCCATGGGTTACCCGTGACAAGCACTACAACCAATAACCCTACATGGGCACAAACGACATTCAGTTCATTTGTGCCTGGTAATTTTTCTTTTATAATTTTTATTTATTGCATTATATATACCACTACCACCACCACACACTGCAACCACCACCACACCGTGATGTGGCGGCAACGACCACACACTGTGTAAGGTTTCCCTTACAGTGAGCCTCAAGATGCACCAAAGTTGCTTATGATCTTGTCTTATTTCAGTGAGAATCCCGCCCCTTACATGCTGCGACCACACCACACCACTGTGACGCAGCAGCAACGACAACACCACCATCACCATGCCACCACATGCTGCAACCACACATTGACCACCAACAACACTTAAAGCGAGCTTGAGAAACAAGGACTTCCACCCACACAAGAGGAGACAATTGCTGAAAGTGTTGTCCAAAACCTCACCAAATGACCAGCCTTCCAAAGAGATCTCGAAGACAAACCTAATTTGGGATCTAAACGGCAACGATTGGGTCAATCAGACATGCCCTGGTATGGGACACAGAGAGGAGGTAGACTTATCAACCGAGTCATCAGCTGTCCCCGGACTTGTGAACTCCTCAAATTATATGGGGAGGACCAAGTTCGGGATTCAAGCCTCCCAATGGGAGCAGATACTCCAGGGGGAATCTCTCAACCTCAACCATTTCCTTTCTTCAATTGTCCGCACTCAAATCGATGAGGATTGGAAGGCTCACAATGGAGAAACACATCTCACTTTCAGCATGAGCAACGCCAAAAGGAAGGTTAAGAACACCGCCAACTGGGCAGCTGCTTGGCGCCGAGCATCAGAAGTGATTGAATTCGCATTCCCATATCAGTGAGCAGAGCTTGAGGACTACCAGAAACATATCCAGGTCGAATTTGACGCAAAACAGCTTAGCGCTCACCAGAGAATCATCTCCTATGACATCGCTGTTAGAAACTATGTTGGGGGAGGACAGACATCACTACTCACCAACCGAGAAAGATTCTCCCACTTATATTCTGCAATCGTTTTACCCGACAGTAGTGCTTTGAGGTCCAGTCCAGTCCGGTTTTTTGCCTATTTTTGGACCGAGACCAGTCTATATATATCCCAGAACCTCCAAAGACCGGTCTTTTTCGGTCTAGACCGGTTTTTAGTCTTAACTGGTTTAAACCGATTGACAAAGATATCAATCCACAATCAGGTTTGTAACCCGCTTTTGATGAAATTTAGAATATCTCAGTAAGTTTTGGGTCACTTTACATGGTATTGGGCTCGATTTGAAGAGGTAATTGAGGGGTACAAAAGACCGG
>QDKV01004746.1_pt1 | contig 13581 bp, 9 predicted proteins | sample 1861101 | NCBI WGS metagenome assembly QDKV01 (sample SAMN04275158, study PRJNA302643) | Fungus metagenome, whole genome shotgun sequencing project. | isolation source: fruitbody | host: Mallocybe terrigena | place: Sweden | collected 2013 | reverse complement strand
TATTAGACTTTGCATGTTGGTACACTAAGAGCTTTGTAAGACTTATGTTAACCCTTAGAACTCATCTCTGTAGAAACGACAACCTTAACTTCACATTTTCAAAGCTTTTGTGTAACTCATGGTATGGTGAGAACAAAACACTGTTTATCCGTGGCCCTTACTTAGCAACCCGAGAGCTTTGAGCAACCAGAGGATTCGAAGGGCAACAAAAAATGGAACCCTGGTGTCGACAGAGAGATCATCCCCGAAAGCAGAGAGAAAACGGCGGAGTCGTCTCGATTCTTCTGGTCGATGATTTTCTGCGCAACGTAGCTCAAAATTTATCACTAGGAATGAGTGTGCTAGGCAAACCTTGGAAATGAAAATGAAACTGGCATATGGGTGGATCTAGCCCTTGAATGGGCCATGGTACCACATATATAATAGTATCATACCGTGGCGATGCCATACGCAATGGAATTGAACTTGGAAATTCGAGGAACGACCCGAAGACAATTGTTACAAAGGAGGATCCACAAGAACAAGAGCGGGGGCGAAGAAAGAATCGGTGTTGTTCGTAGCATTTCGAGGGCTTGCGTGATTGCTTGGTCGAAAACTTTTTCACGCCGCTTGAGTTTTATGTAATTGAAGTGGTGCACATATGATAGCCGAAAGCGCGAGAGGTGACAGATGTGAATAAAAGCAAAGGTCCGAGTCAATGGCCGTTCATCTGGTTCCTGTCATGTACCGATATTTGGAAGACGAGACTCAGAGCGGTTCTTCATATTTTGAAGAATTGAGGAAGGAAGTTCTGTAAATGAAGGACTGTTGAAGGGGACCATCAAATTAGGCCATTGATAAGATTGCCCGCTGGCCGCTCAAGTTCACACTATAGTAGCAGGACTCGGGAATGGGTCATCACTTTAATTTTTTGCTCTTCATTTCGATCGAGTTGCCTACAACGTTTTTGTTTTGTCCATTTTCTCTGGCCCTCAGCACGTTTTTTTTGCCCTGGAAAACGTGGCAGGGGAGTAGTTGCAAGCAGACGAGAGGATGTGCCCACATTATTACCTTCTATTGCAGACAGTTTTGAATGCCACGTCAAGTCCAAGCCTAAATGCATATATTCCCCTGAACCTAAGTCATAGGACGACTCAGAAAAATATGACAGACCAAGAAAATGCAGTCTGCGCGCAGGAAAAAGCTGTGTTCGAGAACGAAGAAAAACGACACCAGCGAGAATGGCTTGCTACAGGTCGGACTAGCAGGAAGGCCATAGCAAGATGTGCTAATATCCGACAGGTTGCACAGGTAGGCCCTGCATGGTGAAGGCAAACAAGAGCGATGAGTGTGCACAAGAACATGTCGACAAGAGCAACAGAACGATCGAGTAGAAGAGGAAGTGAAGAAAGACAGTTTCCACTCAGCGCAAAGTGTGGCTCTTTTGTCGGACGCAAATTTATATTTTTCACTTGGCCTCTTCTGTCATATCCTAACTTGCCATCCTCCCGAAATCGACAGTCGGGTTGGTGTCCTTCGGACATCTTGCCTACAAACTAGCGGAAAGGATACTCTTCTTAGGCTGCGACGAATTTTCATGTCTCGTATAATGCTTGAGGTGAGAGTCTTATAGTTTCGTAATTGTTATGTAATGAAGAAATAAACTAGATGTAGAAATTACGGTTGACCCGAACTCATACAGGACGATGAGGGGAAGGTCTGTTGGTCTGTAAGTCCTTCGTTTCCCTTTTGCTTGTCGGACTTTTCATTGATTTGTACCAAAGTACGTCTGAAGGAATTAGCCCTCTGACTCGGCCACACAATGCACCATCCCCGCAAGCAAGAAAGATTTTAGAACGTGGTATATCTCGTGATAAGTACTTTCTGTTAAGAAATCTTCTTAGCCACCAACCCCTCTTTGTTGCCAAAATATCGTCGCGCCACGTCTATTCAGCTCTATGAAGACGGTCGAGATGTTGGGTAGGAAAGAGGGGAAGGTGTCGACAGGAGAGTTGTGAGGTGTTGAGAAGGTGGTATGTACATATTCTGAGTTCTTTTTATCTGAGATAATAAGTCTGTGGCTAGTTGACACTGAAGAACCCAGATTTTAAGATGTTGAGGAGTCGAAAGGAGGAGGTTGTTTCTACACTCCACTCGTTATTGGAAGGCAACGTAAACCTTCATCTTTCGTGTGCAACTATTGTTAACAATAATTTCTTAGGCAACCCATCATCCTCGACCTCTGGGAGACAAACCAGCGTACGGAAGGAAATGGACGCAACAGCGATTGGAAAGGGGTTCGAAAGGAGAAGGAGTGCCAGATAGTTTTGTTAATTTTTATCATGAAGGGTGCAGAAGGATGCAATTATTAAGGTATGTTCAAATCCTTCTACCTGATCATCGCTGATTGCCCATTCTTTCGCAAGCACCGCTGTTTCTTAGGCAAAGCTATTCTACATTCACTCTAATATAAAAACAACAAAGACTGTATGAAACGCGACTCGTGCGGCGCATCCCCTCCTGATTTCTGAATCTTATGGGGTTCCTTCCAGGCCCGTGTCACGGTCACGACGACAGTACGAATTCAATGACATTAGGGTCTGCGGAGGTTCCTATGTCGTCCGTTGTCAGTTGGCCGGAAGTGGAAGAAAGCACTTTGTTTTTTTAATCCCTCACTACAAGATATGCATGCATTCCAGCTTGGTCGTGGTATATAAACTTGACTACTGCCCATAATACAGCCGTACATCCCCACAAATTTTGTTTCCAGTCACGAAAATTATCAGTATGTTTCTGCTCACAGCTGCAATAGCATCCTGATGTATGTCACTTAGGGATGTCCGGACCACCGAACGTTGGGATGACACTAACTGAAGGAATACAAGATATCGCAGCGCTCCTACCTCTTCTTGGAACCGAGCAATGCGAGAAGCACGTCGGATCTGCTCTCGAAGGAGGTTATCTCTACGCGGCAGCCACGCCGCTCTCGATATTTGGCAGTCTCGGCATTGTCAAACTTGGCATAACCGTTCTCATCTCCTGCATTTCCATACCTAAACCTTCGTTTTATTTCAAGCTCACCCCTTATCCCAAATTTTCTGTGAAATTCCATGGCCGTTGTTGGTTAGGTGCCAGTATGCTCGATAATGCCGGTTTTAAACCTGTTGGGACCGTTGCTCCGCTAATTACGATGGATGGGACACGTTATACAGCCGAGACACGACTTATGGAGATTCTCAAGGAGAAGCACATCGAGGACCTAGAAGGTCTCTCTGTCGAATGGAAATCTACCGAATGGAACATCATGCTTGTTGTATGCACAGTGGTTGCAGCCGTCTGCAGCATTATTCCTTACGTTGCCCTCATTTCGTCGCCTTTTAAACCTTCGGTTGTGTATTCACCCTGGATCTTTCCCCTTCTTCGGATTGTCGGCGGTTGCCTTGCGGCTGTTTGTTGTCAATTTCTCATTCAGTCGCGCGTCATCTCCCTAATGAAGAACCGAATCATCTTCATGATCATGAACCGCATGATTGCTGACAATCTCAAATCAAAGAACAAAGAGAACACTAACCCTGATCTGGACATTCACGGACAGAATGTGTTCCTATGGGACGAGAGACTTCCATCCGAGGAGTGTCTTTGGAACCTCGAACAATACTTACACTCTCAACCTTCTAACACCTATCCAAGCGATGGTTCTGGCAATCTGTCCACCTCTCCTTTGATTGAACCTTCTGGGACAGAGGAACGTCGAGATGATTCTCGCGACGTTTCCATCCACATGGATTTTTCCAAGCTCGAGGCCATGCGCAATAAATTGCGTGACAATCTCAACGAACATATCTACACTTCTTCATTCAACAATGCCTTCATCTTCATTTCGTGGGCAATTCTTTTCCTTTCACTCCCAGCTACAGTGGCCGGATATATTGGCTGCTTCACTTTGGTTAGTGGGAGCCGCGGGAATGGTCCTTTGATTTGGCTGTTACTGGAAGCCGCACTGTCGATAATTCGAATTCTTCTTTGGGCGTGGAACCCACGTTTTGACGAAAGGACAGAAATCGCTGTGAGGCTAAAACTGACGGATCATCAGCCACTGGTCACTACTGAGAAGGATGTTGAGACAGACAAGAATACTCTTGCGTTGGTTCCGGAACGTCAATTCCTCGAATGGATTACTTCATATACAGGCCCTTTGGAGCAATTTCAATCCTCTGAGAATCTCACCTTATACTTTACGCTCACTGGGAAACAGGCCGGATGGAAACATCTTTACCTCACAGTCTTCGACATCAATAAGCGCAATGCGGTGACACTGCACCAGAAGGAAGATGGATTTGACTATATTGATACTGTCGTAACCTACAATAACATTTCAAGTGAAATGCAGGCTACATTACACTCCGCAATTGGCAAGGATCACCCGTGGAGGAGAAATCATGCTATTCTCTTCGATGCTCTATCCCACTATTACTTCTCCATAATTGGCGCTCTCAACCGGTCTTGTCTCCAATCAACAAATCCGAACAAACCCCGAAGCAACCAGCTCCATATGATGTCCAGAATACTCACGCATTTATTTCGATCACCTGCAAATGTCAACGTACCAAACCATCTTCAGTCTGTGAAAACAGCTGTTCTGCCACGGAAATGGAACCTCTTTCCCAAAGACGCCAAATCCAATGATCAAATTCCTGCTACCATCCGAAAGCCTTTATCCCTGACAGAGCACGACAAGCTATATCTGCAACGGGGATACGAGCACCATCTGAAAACGAAGCTGGTCGAAAACTGGTGTACGTGGATTGCTATGAACATGGCTTACATAAGGAAAGATGCGCAGAAAGACTGTCATTACGCCTTAACAGATCAGACCTGTACAAAAGCAAAATGGGAGCTCACCGAGTTGGATTTGCAGGTAGCTTTTGAATGGACAAGGCGCGAATGGTCGCTTGTTGCATCCTCATTTGAACTGGAAGGTATTCTCCAACGACGAATGGGAAAATGCATCAACGAGTTCGTGGAGGTTCGGCAGAATGAGCCATTGGGAGAGTGGATGTGGTCAGAATTTGTGATTGGACGGAAGAAGCGATTGGAGAAGGAAAGGGAGCAAACGAAGAAGAGGATGGAGAAAGAGATGAAGGTTAGTGTTGAACGCGCAGAAGCAGAGGGACGGGCATGGAGGGATCAGCAAGATTTTAGTCCTGAGAGGATGTGGGATGCTGGACAGAAGTTTATCGACGAACAATGGGAAGCTGCGATTGACAACAGGGCATTAGCGAAAGCATCAGATCTTGACCAACTGGTTAAAAAAAATACACCAAGAAGCCAGTCGCAGCCTAAGGAGGATAATATGCGCAAAGCCCGACGTATCTTCGTGGAACTGGTCAGGGACAGATTCGAGCACTGGCAGCATCAACGCAGAAACGAAACGGATGAGATGGATACTACCATCAAGCACATTAGTGATGCCGACAGCAAGCACTTGGATAATGCATACAGATATCCAATGTCAGATATGGGGGTCACTCATAGGTTTGTACTTCTCTGGCAATCACGATTGGTGGCAAAGTTCTGTTCTGCAACTGTGTATGATGCTTTGGGGTGTGACAAAGACACCATCCATAATGTCATCCAGAAGAAAACCACTCGCTCTGTGATCAACGTGCCTTCAGACCTTGTTAATTCCATCCCCGAAACCGACCATCTTCTCTACCTCAGCTCCGAGCCTTTTGGTGAAAAGGAGCCCTCATTCATTCAAAAAAATCGCGAGCAATGGTGGGACCATCAAAAGAGCAATTCTTCAATGTTCTATTTCTCTCCGCAGGGGGTAGTTACAGAGCATGTCACCGGCTTGGGACTGGCAATTGCCCATATATTCATATACCTCCAAACCCGATCCCACATCCGAATGCGCCTGCTACATCTCCGATGTGATTCAGTATCAGTATTTGTTTCTATTCAAGAGAGGGGCAATGAACTCCGACTCATCTCTACCAATGAGATCCCAGAACAACTTCGATTGCAGGATTTCGAGTTGGGCTGGTTTGAACCAGGGAGGCATGAGCTGCAGTTGGTCGTTACCACGGAATCTGGTTATTATGGCATCCGAGACATTCTGGTCGAATTCTCTGAAGATCCACTGTCAAAGGACAGGAAAAACAGTGCTATGAGCTGGAACACGGTAGACTCTAGATCAGGGGAAAGGCAAGATGTGGATGTGGGGAGAGGCGAAAATGCGAGCAATTTACCCGATATCTTTACCCTTTTAGATTCATACTAGGTCATGTTCCTTTCGTAAGAGTTTCCTAGCCAGCCTTCAGCGCTTCAACTTCAGGTGTAACAGCCCCTTCGTCCAGGATCATATCCGGAGAGTCATTACCCCAGTCTTCGCACTGTAAAATATGAGTAATAGATATTGAACCAAAAATTCCGAGTCAATCCAATTCAGGATGTTCAAGGGGATTCTCTTCTCGTTCTCGCAGTTGATAAATGTCTTATAGGGGTTCTGTTTATCCAACTTGAAGCGGTAATCTAGGCATTGAATCCCGCCCTGCTAACATACGGCGTGTTAGTCAACGTCTTTGGGCTACAGTAAGTGGTCAAACGCTCGTAGCGTAGTTCAAAACCTCTACCCAGATTTCCTAGGTCTTCCCAAATCCGATGCACGATATGGAACCGCTGCAAAAATGTTATCAAAGGCGTCCATGTTACTCCACGCATGCTCGATTCGAAGAACGACGAAACAGAGTCGATCGGGTTAGAAGTTCAAGTTGCGGTTCCAATTATAGTCCACATGCAAACATCTCAATTCCTCAAGCTTCAAGGCTAAGCTGATACCCTGCCACAAATGTTCTCGAAGTACAACATCCTGCCGGATTTCCCTACCGAGCTCGGAATGGTGTGCATGTCTTTCGGCTAAATCAGTACAGGGCACCAGATGAACTCGAATCCAGGGAAAATTATTTGTTTTGCCTCTGATCATTTTGTGTTAACCCTTACGACAACCGTAACTTCACTCTACCCCACGCGTCACTTGACGAAATTCCGAGGTGGCCCAGCATTTTTTTGTTCAAGAGTACTGTGAGAACATACTTATGGTACGAAACACTGTTTAAATATCCGTGGTCTTTACCAATCACAAGCAACTTACTATTTTATCAGATCCCTTTCGGTTGTACGCCTATCTTTCCGGTTCCTTCGTTACACAACCAGCTTTAGCAATTATATCTTAGGCAACCCCTCGTTCTCAACCACCCCTGGGGACAAAATACCCACATCGCCACTGTGTCCTTGCACTAATTGACTTTACAACAATACGTAGCTGCATCTCGAGACTTGGAACTCTATCCAGCATCTTGAGTTCCTTTGAACTCACCCCTTCTGTTCCGCTTTCGTCAGTCCCGTCAAAGGAATGTTGTCAACTTAGGCAAGGCAAAAATGGAACTGAACACACGGACCCCTTGTTATGATGACTCAAAACGTCATTAAAACATGCGAGACCCTTTTTCTAGAATAAGGGGTTCAAGAAACCGAGAAGTGCACGACAACAGGACGATTCGACGAACGCGTTCGTTTGCCATTAGGTCAAATCCGGACCGGCGATCGAGTATGAATTTAGGCGCTGCTCTTTGAAAAACTTTCTCCTGCCATGGCGGGTAAAATTCGTCCCCAGCGACGCCCGCCTACAGAACATACCCCGGCGACAACCGGCAAGTCTAGCTATTGGTACATTCCTTCTACTATACCTCGTTCGCAGGCGGCACAGGTTATACTTATCCTTGGAGGCAAGTTCAACCAAAATCAAAGACTCGACTCTTTGACACTACTAAACACAATACAGAGCCGTCACAGGAGGACATCCACTCCCTCATTACGTCTTCCAATCTTGCCCTTTGCCTTTTGGTCATCGCGACCCATAAACCTCTTCAAATCCCTCATTCTGTTCTATCGCATCCTGGTCCAGATGTGCGCGTCCTTCACTTGTCCGAATCGCCCGCCGTGCATGAAGATTCCGGTGCGATTCGCCTTGTCGGTCTTTTCGAAAGGGCGGGCAAGGTTGCAAGACGTTGGCGAGAGTCGTCAGTCCTTAAGTCGCCCATAGGAAATAAAGCATCTGAAAGGCTCGTACAGTTCGCGGAGGAATCCCCAGGTGGGGGGTTTACAGTCGTTGAGCCCTTGGTGTTTGAATCTCCCAACAAAAGAGACATGTTAGCATCAAAATCGACTTCAGATATCCACCCGGCATCGACATCCTCCTTTCGAGTGTCACGGCCATCAGCAGAACCTATTTCCTCCACCAAACACAAAAATTTGGCATCTCTTTCATGTTTGACTACTTCTCCATCGACCCCTCCCGACCTTTCCTGCCCAGCACTAACAAAGCGCCATCATCATCGACCCAGCAAACCAAAATCGTCCCTCTCGAATTTGCTTAACGCTGGTTCAACCGCTGACACGCATTCCACCATCCTCGAACGATGCCGCCCTTTCGATGCCATTCTAAACTTCCTTCCCACAGGATTGCCCGACAAGGCACTGCTCAAACAGACGATACTGGTGTCGACGCTCTGCGTGCAGTACCTCGCTCTTGATGCAACCAAACTCCAGACTATAAATCCCACTGGCACTTCTGCATCACGAAGTGATCCGACGGTGGACCTTCCCGTAGGGGGAGCACCGAGCCTCTACCGTCGTTCAACTTCTTCAACCTCGCCTAGTGAGGCTACAACAATTTCGACTGATTCTCGACGTAAGCGGTTCTCTGCGTTGTCTTTCCTCTCTTCCACGCCGCACTCCTCTATTGCATCTGACGAGAAGCCAACGCTGAGGCGTAGGTTATCTTACCTCCTCGGTCTTTCAGACGGCTCAAGTCAGCCTCGTGCGCCACGCAATGGCCTTGGCCGTTTACCCATGAAAGCGAAAAACGAAGAAGATACAAGGTCAGCTAACTCACCACCACCACCGCAGGTAGTTGTGTGTTCCCTACTGCAATTGTATTTTTTTTATTTACGAAATTTGGCTTTTCCTTATATTGCAGAAATTACATCCCGTAAATGCGCATTTGGTACATATCTTGCCAGACTCTTGCCTTCTCAAAGACGCAACGAATCAACATGTACTTTCGCCTCCAAGTCAAGGGCTATTCGCTCGGCGCAGAACTCTGAACGTTCCGCCGACTCGCACAACAACTCGGAGTCGACCTGGGGATACTGTTCAGCTGGAAAGACAATCTGCAGCTCAGAAAAGAAGGCTCTCTATGCCAACTCCAGTTCTGTCGTCACCCAGTCATACCTTTGTGTATGCCCAAGTCCAGAGGAGTCTATTGAGACGGGCGACTGTGCAGCATGCACAAGCTATTTTGAGGAGGCGAACTTGTACGGCTCTTGGGGAACGTGAATCGAATCCTGAAAAGCTGCTGAACCACGATAGGACAAACTCGAGGTTGGTGAATTGCATCGAGCAGTTTTTGATGGGTTATTTCGGACACTCTATGCCAGTAGTTCCATATGTCGTTGGAACGGGTTTGCTGAGGAAGAAAATTCCTGGAACAAAAGCTCGTGGGGATGAATCTGATTGCTGTTTGGGTCCATTGGCGGCTGGAGAGATCCTGTTGCTTGGATGTTTGGAACTGGACTTGAAGTATGAGAGAAGGCGCTGTTGGATTGGAGGCGTTGATGAGTTCCTTGTTTCCGGTTCGGAAGGACAAGGGGAGAAGGGAGGGGTCAAGACCGGGGAATTTGTCAGGTTGAAGGAGGGTGATAGGGCTGAGGTTCGAGCCAAAGATTATCACGCTCGAGAAACTGGAAGATTACCTTCGCCTCTTTGCGAAGCCGAGATCACGACAGAGCGCCGTCAGACGAGCTCTCAGCCAAACTCTAAAGGGGTCATGGAACCAAGACGTCCACTTCCAGTCGCTTCCACTTCTTCTACCTCTTCATCTTCCACCTCCTTGTCCTCTGTATCTGGATCTCCTTCTCGGAATGGATTTGTGTCATTGGACGTGATCACAACACGCAGTTCAGCCTCTTCGTTGGCGTCGCACGCTGCTTCACAGGCAGTCTATTTGAAATCACCCGAAGCAGCGCACGTTTCTAATCCTAAATCTGTCGGTTACAACAATGGACGCAGCAAGTCCAGCGGCTCCTATGCTTTTGGGGACATCTTCCGTGCAGTGAATGGTCTCGGTAGCGCCGCTTCAAATTCGATGGGTGACCGAGTGGCTCCATCCACAGTTATACCTTTCTCGACGACTGAAAAACGGGAGAGGAAATGGAGGACGATGAGGAAGGGACCACTATTTGCGGACGCCGGTGTAATTGGGTTTGAGTTTGACAGAACGCTCAGGAGGTTGAGTTTTGGTTTGGCAAAGACGTCGGTGGTGGAGATGAACTTGACGGGGTCTGTGAATCCTTGAAGTTTCGATCCTCACAACTTACGAGGATCTTTCCTTCCTGTCGATCTTTTCGCCACTACTCTGGTTCGGACAATCGATGGACAGTCTGGAACAATATCTTCTATCATTTTCACTTTCACTTCCTTCTATACATTTAGGAACAGACTTTTCCACATCTTTTACATGGCTGCTTCACTACTATCTCTCACTACTGGTAAACACAGGATCACAATCGAACAACGATTAAGTAGTTAGATGACGGGGGTATTAATCTATTTTCCGACTGTGAGTCTAATAAAGATACATGCAATTGGTATCTACGGTCAATAGATACCCCTCACGATCAATCAAAGATTTTGGGCGTATGCAGTCCAAACCAGCCAACGAATCAGTAAGGAGCGGCAGCAGCTTGGCACTGAAATAGGCGCGTAAGAGGGCAAAATTTTTTAAGAAGCAAAATTTTACTCACAGCCTTCAATTGATCAAGATACCAGGTGCAAGAAGGAAGATCGGCCTTTTCGAGGCACTTGGTGAAATCTAGCTGAAAATGAGAATCATCTTTATACACAATCGACTAGGAACAATACCTTTCGCGTGAGCCTCGCAATTACCACCTGACTGGTATTGTTGTTGTTGGACAGGAGCAGACTGGGCAGGTGCTGCCGCCTCATTCGAGCCACCGAAGAGCATATGAGAAATTCCATGACCGATTGTAGAACCCACGGCGATAGAGCCTGCAGTGGCAGCCATTTGACCAAGGAGACCTGGTTGCTGTGCGGGGGCACGGGAAGCAGCGGCAGGGGAAGCCGGAGCATGGGGTTGAGCGTAACCTGCTGGAGCAGTGGCAGTATGGGCACCCCGAGTTTGAGCAGGCGCTGAGCGAGGAGCAGAAGAAGAACGTCCACGGGATTGACGCTGTAACATTGTAAAATTTAAAAAATCCACAAAGAAAAAGAGAAAAAACTCACGGGCATTGTTAATGAAGTTGGTGGTGGTTGAGTATCAAGGTTCGAAACTGAAGAATCGGAACGAATTGTCCATGCGTGGCAGCTGCCGACGGCATACACTCGTGACCTTGGCATCTATTTGCCCGGCCCGGGAAAAGTTAGCTCGCAAACTTTTCTGGTCGACCATGGCTCTCCGAGTCTCGAGGAATCATCTTGGGACTATCCTGTACCATGGGACTGTTGGAAGACGTATGACACATATTTTTTCGTTCTCTTATTTATCAGACAGAAGAAATGCTTCCACGGGTGTGGTGAAAAAGCCAGTTAAGACGACCATCTCCTCAAAAAATGGTTCGCCTTCTTCACCAAAAAGTGACACGCCGAGAATAGCACGCAAATCAGCTACACCGGCGCCAACGAAACGCACTTTGGAGTCAGCAGCAGGAGCAGCAAAACCAGGTACGACGACGAAAACGCAACAGAATGTGGCCAAGGAATCTACTGCCAATGGAGGAGGAATGAAAACATATCAAGATATGACCGAGGAAGAAAGGGAAAAGGAAATTCAACGACTACTGCAGATCTCAGAGCTGATGCCCACTGTTGATCCTTTCGGACAACAAATCCATGACACGCTAGGTGGGTTTTTTGGATGTTTTTCTTTTCACTTTCTAATCCTCTAACTCATCCAAGGAAGACGTCGCGATTCCCTATCCCGTCGATCGTTCACTCTCAAAGAAAAACTTCGAATACATCAAAAGCAATTTCACAAACTACTTCAAGAATTCAACCGCGTATGTCCCTTTTTGTTTCGGCTCTACAGCCCTATTTTTTTTACTCAAAAGAGGCCGTTAGACTTTCTATGCTTTCAGCTTATAATGCCGTCCCAGGTTTATTTATCTTCGAGAGACCGTCCTGGTTGGGACGAATGCTTCACCAAGCCAAAGTGTTCGGAACACAATCTCTCAAGCCCGACGCCCTCATCGCACCTTTCCGCCAAATCGCTCTCGAACTCTATGAAGAATTAAACACAGCTGTTGCCAAGTAACTAAGTTCTCTCTAAAATATCGCTTTCCCAACATTTCACACCTTTTTCTTTTTTTTTCCTTTTTTTCTTGTTCATTTAGCCGGAACGAGCGAGAAGTTCGAAAATTAACTACTTGGGGATACCAGGAACACACTTTGGGACTTGTCAAAACGTCGGTCAAAAACAACCCTCAAGGACGTCTTTTATGGCAACTCCATCGTGTCATTGAACCTGTTCAAGTCCTGTCTTTGCGCGTGACACAAGGTCACTTTGGTGAACAAGAACCCAAGTTCGGGAACAGACTGTTGGTTCATGCACTTGTCAAGTTTGATACCGAGCAGGTGAACTCCATGCCCCCTTTTTTTCCCACAGATTCTGATCTTTCTTTCTTTTTTTTGTCCCAACTAAGAGTCTCGAAATTTATGATGGTCATGCTAGAGCACTACATCCTCGCGCAGAACCAGAAAAGGCGCCTATTTTCATTGACGCTCAGAAGAAGCTCGAGAAATGGCGCGTGCCTGCGCAGAAACGACGAGTGAAGGAATACCTTGTTTTGGAGAAGAGAATGTGGGTGCAAGGCCCTTGGGTGTTTAGAGAGCAGATGTGGCCAATGTGGAAAAGGGATGGTTCTGGTGAGGTTTTCTTCGTTCTTCCCTATGCGTGCACTTGCTCAACGATAGATACAGAGATGTCGTAATCTTATCAAAATATCTATAATAAATTCGATCTCCCTTGGGTGTATATTTATCTGAAAACATCTGGTGCAGAATTTCTATTCTCGTATCATTCTAGCCACCCATTTTGGACTCTCATCTTCACCAGGACAGCATTGCTCGCAAGCACAGGGACTTGTTGAAGCCACTTGTTTCGATTCTTGCCATTTAAATTCACCCTGGAATTGGGCCTGGCAAGATGCTTGTTACAATGTCATTCACAGGAATTTGACTGGTAGATTATTGCTCCTCAGTTGCTCAAATCCTGACCTCATTCACTATATGCAATATCATAGGTTGAGTCTCAGCGGAGTTTTAGAGCGGAGTTTCAAATTTCATCAACTCCCAGTCAAAGTCGCAACCACTTCTGTTTCAGACAACGTCAAACGTAACCCCAACATGCTTCACCACAAACTGACATCCACTGGGAAGATCTTTTGTATGGCAACAGAACCTGGACTGCCTACTTTTTGATCAGCCGAGCTGTCAAAGTGTCAACTGACCGTCCGACAGGTTGAT
>QDKV01004747.1_pt1 | contig 13626 bp, 13 predicted proteins | sample 1861101 | NCBI WGS metagenome assembly QDKV01 (sample SAMN04275158, study PRJNA302643) | Fungus metagenome, whole genome shotgun sequencing project. | isolation source: fruitbody | host: Mallocybe terrigena | place: Sweden | collected 2013 | reverse complement strand
CATTTTTGTCCAGATGGATGCCTCCAGGTTTTTTCAAAAAATGAGCCATTTTGTCCGGATTTGACTCCGGGTTTTTTCGAAAATTTCGCGAAATTTGTCCGGATCGGTACCAAGGTTCTCCTGCTATTGCCGGGGGTCCTATTTTCACATGGTCGCAAGGTTGCTCATCTGGTTCTGTCAATAATTGACAGTCACACACGAGGGTTTTTTTCAACAAGGGCAATATACTGTAATGAAGTACGGTTAAATCCACCACCAACGTTTCTTATCTCGGTATCATTTTCCGACGTGGACAGCAGTATCAGGCAGTATCCATGTGTGTAAATGCTTTTTTGTTTTTGTATCTGTTTTAGCTACCACCACCCTCTCTCGGTTGAGACGTGAGACGGATGGTAGTACTCGACAAACCACGCTCCAGCCCTCTCGCTCGAAACGCAAGACGGAACTTGAACGGAACCTTTTTTCATCATGGCCACCATGAGGCCAGGCACATTTTGAGAGGCGTGTGACCCGTGACCGCCTTAGTAAGTGACTTCCCACAACACTTGTGACTTCTACTACTACTAGAAAATTCCAGATAAGGCTTGAATTTAAGCTCCGAAAATAGTTTTTATAAATAGGTTTTCAAGATAGCGCTTATGGGAAGTCACCACTTTACTGCCGTTTGCATAATTTTGTGAACACTCGGATTTTTTTAACACATCATGTGACCCACCAGCTTCGGCCGTAGCTTAAGGATTTCAGCCTGTGTATTATTATTTTATTTATTATTAGTGCTGAAAGGCTAAAGCAAGGGGGTGGCAAAAAAAATTAATCTTTTTTAGCTATTTTGGCAGACCCCTCCTCCTTCCTAATATGGTATATTTTCTGAGAATAACATATCCCAATAAACATAGGCGGCAAAGCCCGCTACCTTCTGACTTCGTAAAAGTTCTGAGATGACTCAGAGATTGAACACAGCCCTTGAAGGCTTTAGTAGAAGGTACTTTAGGCTAGGCATACATTGTTACAATGTGTGAGTTCAATCAGACTACTAATGAAAAAGGAATTAGTCTAAAGGAAGCGGGAATTTAGAAAATACTTTGATTAAATGTAACAGACATCATTAAAATATCATTTAATTATAACATGTATTGTAACATCTGTTACATTTTGAAGAAGTACTTGCATACATGCTGTTCAAAAAATTTCTAACCACCAGCTGGCAGCATGATTAAGTTAAAATACTAGAATACCTGTATAAAAAAAATGCTATTTGAGCTATTTGAGCGTAGTTGAGACCATATAGCTGTACAAAACCAAAGTTTGGGTTACATGAGGTTTGCTAGCCCCTCCCCCCCTCCCCTACGTCTGGCATCAAGGTTCAGCCACCCCCTTGGCTGAAAGGGTCATTTATCACAGAATTCATGGAATATGCAAGCTTGAATAGTATCATACAGATGTGTGACCCAAAAGTAAGTCAAAAGTAAGCTGAGGGCAATCTTTTGAATGTAAATTTCTGCAATGTTTTGGGCTGATAGAAACAGAGCTTCCAGAGCCCCAAAAAGGTGGTGTTCAAATGGCTGGTATTTATTTGGAAAACATAGAAGCAACCCTTTCGAGTGGTATAATTATTATTTCAGGTGAGTCGGTGAGGGTTGAGATAATTGAGTGACAGGTGTTCGATTGACTGATAGTGTCCCATAATTGGCCGGTCAATTACTGTACGCCTCAGCAGATAGGTTGTTGGGAGAGGTTACATATAGAAAAGACTCGAGAGGCAAGCCACTCGAAGGTTGCCAAAAAAAAAAGTATATTTATTGAAGAGGTTAAAAGTGAGGTGTAAGGAAATTAAGCGAGGATTGTGCTGGTGAAAGAGACCAACTTTTTTAAAAAATGTTGAGAGAGAGATAATGATTGTTTTATTCTAAGGAGTGTGGTGTGTGACTCTACTACGCCAAGAAACAAAGTGTGTCGGTGATGAGAAAAAAAGGGGAGGGGGAACGAAACGAAGTGAAGTAAAACGGTGGATTACAATCGCACCATGCCAAAAAAATCTCACTCTGCTTCACTGGAGCAAAGGCAAGGAACAAAAAAAAAAGCTCAGAACAAACTCGCCCAAACCGCCAACCCACACCCTACCAACGTACTCCAAACCAAAGAATTCAAGGCACCACCACCGCTGATATGAGATGACGACGACGAAGAAGAAGTCGAGTTTGAGCTCGAGCTTGAGTTTGAGGAAGACGTCGAGTTGGTGCCATCCGAGGACGCTGATGTGCCAAGGGCCGAGTTGGCAAGCGAAGCCGCAAAATTGACAGACGGGAGTTTCGAAACGGTCTGCCATGTGCCTCCGGAGGAGGTCGATGATGGATCATAAGCCAACCAGCTGACGACACCATCACTTCCGAGCATGACGATCGCGCTCGTGCTCGCTGTAAAGGAAGCCCCGGTGTCTGTTTTCGGTGGGGCGCTGAGCGTTTTGGTCGTGTTGGACTGGACGTTGATGATGTAGGTGGAAGAGAAGGAGGTAGGGATGAAGGCGAATTCGGTTTGGACGCCTTGGCCGGTAGGTTTAAAGATGCTGACGGCTTTTCCAGAGGTGGTGGGGAAAGAGGCAGGTGAATAGGTTTGAGGAGTCGGTTGCATGAATGAATCTTTGAGGGGGTGGTGGTTGAACAAAAGTAATAATATAAAGCCGAGGAGAGAGAAACGTACAATGGATGACAAAAATCTTTAGACTCCCTTGGTTCAACCCAGGCACTCCCAAAAAATGGATATGATTTTGGGCAAGGGCGATGACAGGTTGGTAACCATCCGTATTCTTCCCCGGCGTCTGTGTAGCCTGATTACTCTCATAGACGGACAAATCCGGTTTCTGCACGTCTGCCCAAGGTATTGGTTCTTCCCGGGCAGCTTTCAAGGAACCCATATCGAGGCTGTAGAGTTCCGCATTGGAGTAGGCGTAAAAGACGTTGGTGTCGTGGTCGAGGATGGCGTCAAAGGTGGTTGGGGAGGAAGGGTCGAGTGATTTGGAGGGAAAAGTGGTTTTTTGAGTTGACCAGGAGGAGGATGTGACGTCATAGATGTATATGGAAGAAGGGGAGGATTTGTCGGCGTTGAGGATGTATATGGCGTTGAAGAACTGAGGAAAATGAGAGTGGGGATGTGAGTGAAAAAAACTTTACTCACTTGAGAGAGGTAACATTTGGTATTGGGGAAATTAAAAGGCCTGTTTTTGCAAAAATGAAAAACCGCGAAATAAAGAAGAGGAACTGAGCGAAACTCACGGTCTACCGGTCTTGGTGATATCCTTGGGGGTACCTAAGTAAAATGTTGTCAGCGAACGCGATGATATCCTTCAAGAAAAGAATACAAACCAGAACCCCAAGTATCCTGAGTGCCAGCATTATAATCCTTCCCTTTAAAACCAAAAGCGAGCAGGTTCCAGTCGACATCAAAGACGACACAGGCGGGTGGAGTGTTGGTAACTGTGGTAGTGGGAGCCGCGCGGGAGAAGGAGGAGAAGAGCAGAGGACTAAGGAGGGTGAAGAAGAGCGAGCGGTAGTTCATCTTGTTGGTAAGGCGGGCAAAGGAATGAGTAGGGTTGGTTGTTGGAAGAATGACACTGCGGAATGGGTTCTCCTTCTAAACGGTATAAATAGAACACCAGGCACATGGATGATGTGATGGCGGTTTCCACTCACCTAAATATATTTCGGCGCTCAAAATCGGCCAGATATAGCAGTATATGAAGACATCCTCAAGAGGGTTGATATCTGTCAAAGGAGGTAGCGTTCAAGCGTTCAGTTGAACGGTCTTATTACATAAGCGATCAATCTCTTTCGCTGATCAGCATTCGTACTCTACAATAAATTACTTAGTTGTAAATAATAGATATTACTAGTAGTTGTTTGAATTTTCAGTAAAATATACCTAGGTCTTTGAGTCCTAGGTTTTGAGTTTTGTAATCTCAAAAAACCTTTCAGGTTTGCTCCCCTGAAGAGTTGGTATTCGGCCCACACCTATAGAAAGTGAGCTCGTCGTCGTCCATATCTCTGCCCCTTTATAGTTCGTAAAATACGACCAGAAAGGGACGAAGCTGTCTATAGCATTTAAGGTCGGTTTGTAGGCTTTTCTTCCCAGAATTTGTAAAATTAGACTCACCGACAGATAATAGCGCCACACAACTCTGGCTCTCTCGCCTTCTCCGTATCCAAGTGTATCTGCAGATCGGCACAGCAGGTGTATGACTTTGTCCTTGTCTTTCAGACATTCTACAAGTTCTTGAGATGGTCCTGCCCTCTCAAGTAGACATACGACAACATCAGTAAAGAAACGCGTCAGTAGATAACCATGAGGGTTCAAGTTATTATCGAGCGACGAAAATCCTTCTATAATCTGCGAGTCCTTTTCGACCGACTTCAGGAAAGAAGAAAATGTTGACATAAGATCATGGCACCAGCGTCACACTCAGTCGAAGACAGGTTTAGTTGACTGTCCCCTTCGCTATAAGTAATCGTTGGAGCGTCAAATAGATGTATAAATACAATGGGCACTCAAGTACTCACCCCACAAAATCCGGAATGCAACTCAGAGCGTTGATGCAAGCGGTAACGTATACATCGGGGTTCACAGTATAGCCCGTGTCCTGAATGAGCTGGGATAGGGTATCACAAATATGGTGACCCTCGGACAATAGAAAACGCAGATTGAGCGAGGTCTCGTCTATTGCACGGATACGTTCATCACAAAGTTCGAATCTCGTCCATAGAAGTGACAAGAACGCAGAGAGAGGGCATAGATTTGTTGATATACTGGGACTTAAGCGATCCCGAGGGAAACGTGCTCTGGAGACGAACAACGCGATTAGCTGATTGAGCGGCTCTTCTGCATACTTCATTAACTCATTATCCAGGTAGTTCGTCACAGTTCTGACGAAATTTTGCTCCAATATTGATGCATCCGAGAATTTCTTTATGATTTTAGTCTTTGCATGATCACTACTCAAGATAGTTCAAAATACTTACCGACTGTCCTAGACCAGCAGATAACAACAGAAGTGCTTCCCAAGAGTTATAAAATTTACTCTGCTCGTCAAGTCTATTACAGTGGGAAATCACTTTGATAGTTGTCATAGGTTGACTCAGATTCTGTAGCTGTCTGTATAAAGTACCGGTCGTAGCCGCTACACGCAAGTGAAGTATGAGAGTGGAGATTGCGGTCACAAATGATCCGGTGTTTGCTAGCCGAGAAATGGAGTCAGGAGGAAGCAAACAAGAAATGGAAGTTGGCGTACCGCTATTCTCGATATGACGTTTAAGGAGATACATGACGATATTTGCATGCGCCTCTGCGATGCTAATACAGTACTTGCCCGAGCGATTGATATCCTGGAGATAATCGCTGAAAGAAGCGTGCAAAAAGGTGGTTCCAATGCTTTCTTGAATAGATGAGAGCATGACAAGGACGCCCTGCAAATTTGCTAAGCTGGTTCGTAATTCAGCTTCGTCCACGAGGAAGTAGCTAGTGGAATCGATGCCATCCGGTGGCCTAAGAAGAGACGGCACCAATGCAAAGCTGAACGCATCGACAACAGTCGGAAGGTGTGTATCTTTGATAGACGCAAGGATATGGGTGTACAAGGCGTCCAATTGGGTGAATGGATTTTCGCCATCGTTGTTATCAGGCAATCCACATACATTGTCGAGGCGTTTGACCGGGTTATCATCCGATGCGCCAACGTACTTGACAACGACGGATGGGTAGATAAAGTGGCCGGATGACTTCCTGACCAACATATCAACGATTTGATCTCCAGGCCAAATGGGGGGGAATTCAATGCCAGTGTTCTTGATATGTGCATCACGGATTTCCTTGAACTTCGAATTCATAAAGTAACGAATGTCGTCTTCAGACTTGTATTCCTCAGGAAGAGAAACCTGGAGTGACGACTTATTAAGATGTTCAGTCTGGAACTCACCCCGGATGACTAATTCTGGTCGACAAGAAATAAAGATTGCGAGAGGAAGTGGTTGATATTCTGCAAGTTCTGAAACAACCTGTAGTACACCAACTTGAGTCTCCTGCTCCTGGCATTCATCAAGCCCGTCTATTACCAATAATCGAGGCCAATTAGCTCGTTCGGTCACGGGCGCTTCTTGGCAAGCCTTCCGCAAGGGCTCGAGAATGAGAGTGTGCATTTGGGCCTGGAGTTCAAGATTGACGATATTTGGATCACGAATAAGGGCTTTCGCGATGAACGGTGCAGCACGAGGTAAGTTGATGGCTATCTGATACGCAATAGTAGCGACCAGGCGCCGTGCATTATTTCTACCTTCGACATATCTGGAGAAAAAGAAGCTGGCGAGGAGATATCTCCGGTAAGAATGTTTAGGATCGCTGAAGTGATCTGCGAGTGTTTTGGCGATTGCGGTCTTTCCGGATCCGACTGGCGCGTGGAGATAGTATATTGGATGTCTCCTTTGCATATTCTCGACCCACTGGATGAGGTCCTTCTTGATAGCCTCTCTGGTACCTGGATAGCATTTCGGAAGCTTGTGGCTCTCGATAGAATTGTGCAGAGCATCAGGAACAATGTAGGGAACCAATTTCTCCAGTCCTGACCAATGTAATTGTCGACAAAGCTTTAAGTCAATGAATCACACTCACCACTGTGCTCTCTCCCTTGGTTTATGGCGTAATCTCCTCCAAAGACGAATACGTCACGGGAATCTTTGAATATAGAAGCTTCACTTAGGCACATCGAGGGCAGTCACTGGATGAGTTCGACACGGGCCGTCGCGGTGAATTCGACACGTACATATCAGGCTCTACATCTTTCCAACTGCTACATTTGTGCTACATAGTGGTCTGTACCTAGACTGGATTTACTAATGTAAATCTTTATTAATTATTACTGTGCTCGGTCTTCCTAAACCCAAGTCTAGCCCTTTCATAACCTACAAAAATGCGACCAGCAAAAGATAAGTTTTTCTAAAACACACAAGACTCAATTGTCAGCCTTAGATACATTCCAGAGGTGAAACTATATGATAAATATTGATGCACAAAATACTCCACTCTCTTTCCTTCTCTGCCACCACATCTATCTCTCCAATGACAAAGTATATAAATGACCCTGTATGTCCTTCTCAGATTCTTTGCTAGCTCCTGGGATGGTCCTGCCCGCTCAAGTAGATGTATCACAACATCAGACAAGAAGTTCATGAGTGATATGCGGCCACACCAGGTACTAGGACCATCAAGAGACCACAAGCCTTGAGAATGTTGTAATGCATTTTTGACTGACAATTCAGACACAAGACTCATGGTATCCCCATTCAAGAGAGAGTCATGACTGCAAGCCATGGTCAGCATGTTACAATCATAGCAGGCACCAGAAAATCTCACCATGTCAGATCTGAGATGCATCTCAGTGCATTGATGCAGGTGGCAGCATATACATCAGGACTTACAGTAATACCTGAGTTTTGAATCAGCTGGCGGAGAGTATCACATGCATGGTGGCCTTCCATCAGCATACTACGAAGATTGAGTGAGGTCTCATCAATCCATCGCATATGATTGTCATGGAGATTGAACTTCGTCCATATAAATGATGTGAGAGAGAAGGAAGTGGAGGGACTCGACTTTGATACACCTGCACTATACCAATGTTGAGGAAAACGTGCCTCAGACATTAATAGCGCTACTAGCTGGTTGAGTGGTTCATTGGTGTACTTCACCAGTTCAATATCAAGGTAGTTCTTCACAGCTCTGAAAACGCTATCTTTCAGTATCAATGCATCCTGGAATCCCTATAAAATCTTCAACACCTGTTCACTCAACATTTTTGAATAGCCGCATACCTACCGATTTTCCAAGACCATTCACAAGAAACAGAAGTGCCTCCCAACAATTATAAAATTTTTGCTTTTCCGACTCAATGCAGTGTGTGATCATCTTCCGCATTGTTTGCGCCTCACAAAGGTTTTGTAAATGACGGTGCAGATCGTCTGTTGGAGCCGCAATACGCACGTGATGGACGAAAGAGGTTATTGCATTCGCAACTAAACCTCTGTGAGCTGGAGGAAGATCATGAGCAAGTATAATATGTTATACGAAAGTGGCGTACCAGGGTTTATGATGTGTCGGTCAAGGATGTAATTGGCAACATTTGCATGTGCCTCTCCAAGGCCTATATAGAATTTGCCCGAGCGTTTGCGATCCAAGAGGAAATCGGCAAAAGAAGCATGTAAGAATGTGACTGTAATAGTCTCTTGAACAGACGAGAGAGTGATAAGAATGTCCTGCAAATTTGATAAATTGCTTCGTAATTTGGCATCGTCCAGGAGAAAGGATCTGCCATAACTGAACACATCAAGAGGCGGCACCAATCCAAAACTGAGCACACCAATGACGGTTGGAAGCCGTTCAGATTCTATGGATGAGAGTATGTGTATATACAAACCATCCATTTGGGCAAATGGACCCTCATCAGCACCACTCTCTGCTAATCCCAGGATAACTTCCAGGCGTCTGATTGGATTGCCACCCAATCTGTCCATGTATTTAATGACGACAGCCGGATAGATGAAATGGCCGGATGATTTCCTAATTAATGCATTAACGACCTCTTCTCCAGGCCAGTCAGGTAGAAGTTTGAAGGAACTGCTCTGCGCATTACGGATTTCTTTAAACCTCGACCCCAAAAATATACGTATGTCGCCTTCAGAGTCATACTTGTCGGTAAGACCAACTTTTAGCGACAATCCTTTGAGGGGTTCAATTTCGAATGCTTTCCGTATATGGACTTCTGGCCGGCAAGAAAGGAAGATGGCGAGAGGGAAAGGTCGAAAAAGTGCAAGTTCAGAGATAACCTTTAGCAAGGTCTCTTGCCCTTGACACTCATCGAGGCCGTCAATCACCAATAATCTAGGTTGGTCTGGTGTAAGCGAGCCTTCTAAAGCCATTCGCAGAGGCTGGAGAAGGAGGCTATGCACCTGCTCATGAAAGTCTTTACGGAAGATGAGTGGATCGACAGTGATGGCATCCGCAATGTATTGAGCAGCAAGGGGTATATTAACAGCTACTTGGTACGCGATGGTGGAGATGAGGCGCCGCGCATTATTTTGGATTTCAGCCGTCCTGGAGAAAAAGAAGCTGGCAAGCAGATATTTTTTGGAAGGACAGTCGGGATCACTAAAGTAATCTGCGAGGGTTTTGGCAATTGCAGTTTTTCCTGAACCCGCTGGAGCGTAAAGATAGTAGATGGGGCGTCGCCGATGCACATTCTCTACCCACTGAACGAGGTCCTGCAGGATAGCACCTCTAGTGCCTGGATAGCATTTTGGAATAATAGAACTCCGGGAATTGTGTATAGCATCAGGTACTATGTGGTGGAACATCGACTGCAGGCCATCCCCTAATAAAAGTAATCATTAACTGAGCAGATTATTGTATCGGACCTCACTCACCAGCGTATGCATTATTTTGGCTGAATGAACCGCCGGAAATAGTTATGCTGTTCGCATTGTGGAAAATACTTTGCATTTTGTGCACAGGAATAAGCGTCAACTGAGGTTATGTGTAATTAGGGAACGCGGTTTGAGTTGGTTACTAACTTAGAGCAAGTTCGGACGTCACCGAACTCAGTCTCACGGGTTGGTTGGACTCGGGAGTTGGGTTGAACCGTTGTTTTTGAATTCCTCCAACCAACCAACAAAATGACCCGTCGTGCCGCACCTGCAGTCCAACCCTCCTACCTCCCCCATCCTCAACCCTCACATAGGGCTTTGCATGACCCAAATGATTCTTCTTTCTCGAGGTAGTTACATTTACGCGTCTCATTTCCCAACAAAACAACAACATTTTTTAGGTTCCTCCGCACCCAAGTCTTCGCACCTGAAAAATTGGCTGGAAATATGAGCATAGCGTCTGCACTGGGCCTTTTCGCTGGTGGGATTGTCGTGTTTAGGACATGGGGAGATTTGATGGTTCCCGCTTGACGGTGTGCAATATCGTTACTAGAATTCCTCACTTCCTTATCCTTGGGAATGTTTAGACTTTTAGAACTACTAGACTTCCCTCGTTTTCGTATTTCCTATGTTTATACCTTTATGAACTAATGCGTTCACCACTCAACGTCACTCTACTCTCATCAAATGGGTAAAACTTTGTTCAAAAGTACAAGAATTTAATACGATCTGGCTCTTGCTCTTGCTTCGAAGCCACTCTATTAATCGTGATCTGGTGTCATGAAACGGAAACCGCTAAAGATTGCCCAAATTGAAGTGACACTTGCCAATTCGACGGGTGGCCACAGTCCAGTGCGCAACCTCAGAGAACCGAAAATCATAGATATTAAACAAGACTCGCCTCTGCGTACCCAATTACAACTGACATGCAGACTTTGCTGTTAAAGTGTCAAACAACTGTCAGAACGTCATTATCAATGGCGATAACTTCCAGGTATGCTTACATTCATCAACTGCACTGAGCGAGCTGGACATTGGCCGATGCCATCTCTCCTTCCGCATTCTATGACGCTGGACATGCCATTGATGTTCCGAAATGCCACCCAAACACGCGCGTCGCTGTCTCAGAATCAAGGACTGGATAACTCGAAGCCGTATCGATATGATGTGGCTCTATGGCGCAGCGGGTAGCAGAAAAGACGCCTCTTGGCTTCGTTCTTGTTTCGTTCGGAATCTTTGGGGAACACAATCAATTGATTCATTGCCACTCTTGCTTACGACGTCACACGGTCTATCCCTGCGAGTTCGAATTACTCGAACAAGATTTTTTCGAAACTCGGATTATCCACCTCTCTCTCTCTCGCCATTAATCCAATCTCAGACTTACTACGCATCGTAATCTCCCTTTATCACTGGTGGGCTTGACGAATGTCTGAAGCCAAAAAAGCTCCTCAGTTCTACACTCAACTTTGGATGGAAAATACTTGTCGCAAGTCGCCCTACTCGGATCGCGCTAAGTGACGAATATCGCGTATTGGAACCTGTGGGCGACAAGATCAACGAATGCGTAAAGGCTGCTGCTGGATATCGGTTGGATTCCGTTCTGCGAAAACGGAGTGGTTCAGGGGTGTTCCGAGATTTCTTCTCGCCGTCCGACTTGTTCATTGTCTTTTTCCTCAAGGCCAGAACTGCTATTCTGTGTGTGTGTGTGCAAAGGGATTCGAAGTCATGAACTTGCGAGAGTACGTTTCTGGTATTCTTAATCCCTAACGAGGAGTTTCTACTCTGCTATGATGGTATGCTTTATGCTTCTCTTGCAACTCTTCTTTTATTAACTAATTTGAATGAACAGAATTTTGGTCTTTATGTGGACAAACATGATGGTGACCCATCATGCTCGGCAACCATTCCATCGGAACCTTACATCCTCCTTTTCGATTCGCTTTATCGAGATACGGCCTTGTGCTCGAATACTCCAGCAGATGACATTCAAGAAGCCCAGGCGCATTTCGTGACTGGATCAGGAGGCGAGCTAATTCCAACCGTGACTTTTGTTCCCAGAGATGACACCAACAACGGCAACTTCATTCTCTTCAACACTGCCGCCAGGAAACGCGTATAATCCTCGAACACTAAATTCCGCCCATCAGTATTCAAACTCATATTCGTCGTCTGTCAATTCATACAGGTCTTCCATGGTGTCAAGGACCGAGACGTATCCTCCTCAACAGCCGTTCTCACCCGCCGAATCAGTCCTACCGAGTTATGCTTTACCTCAGACAATCACCCCACACGCCTGAATCAACACAACATGTCAACACCAACATCTCAAGATGCATATGTTCAACGAATTTTCAGACATAGACTGTGAGTCTCTGCTGAGGCGGTTGAACAGGGGTCGAAACAGCAGGTGTAGATGGGAATGCAGATACGGGTGTTGGAACTCGGGGCGGAATGTCCTGTAGCTGCCGAAGCGGGAATAGACATTTGGGGAGTGGACCGAAGAATATTGCTAGGCATGAAAAAAATTTGTTCATTCGTTTTACATAAAAGTGGAAAGTCGTAGTAGAGGATCTAAGAAATGAGGTTCAAGAAATGTGTATCGCTCCTTGGTGAAAACAAAGATGATTCTAAGTATATGCACTCGATGTCTATGGGATGGATTATGCGGTTAGCACGGCGCCAAGGTGGTCGATGATTTGCTGCCGATGAGCAGCAAATAGATCATAGCACAGAGAACAATGCATTCGGAGGCAAGACGACACCTGGCGGGAACACTAACGGGACTGTCAGAGACGATGAGGCATTTTGAAGGCGCATGGGAAGGAGATTTTGGCTGTCTTCAATCAGCATCAAATACTGCTTGAACAAGAGATGACATTTACGAGGTCTGCACTTGGGCGGTGAGGTTCCCCATATAGGCATTTAGTTGAGCTAGCAGATTGTTTTGGTGAATACCCTGTTGCTGGAGTTGCTGGAGTTGAGCGAGTATTTGGTTTAGTTGGTTTTGAATGTCAAGCGCAGGCATGTTAGGTACATGCGCGATATTTTGCGACACGGTGTTTAGAGCTTGCGTTAATGCAGGGAAGTCGCAGCCATCTATGATCTGAAGACGTTGGACAAAGAAGAACCCGCTCTGAATGGAAATATTTATGGGGCCGTATCAATATGATGTGGCAGCGGGTAGCAGGAAAGTCTTCGATCGCAAGGTTCTTGTTTTTTTTTGGAATAAAAATCAAAGTTTTCTGTAATCCAATGTGCGCCAAAAGGGGAGAGTGTAGCGGCCTTTGGTTGGAATAAAAATCAAAGTTTTCTGTAATCCAATGTGCGCCAAAAGGGGAGAGTGTAGCGGCCTCTCTTTCTTTCTTAGCCTTCGCTGGGCTAACTTTAATGCTCGCAAGCGTTGACTAGTCTCTTTTTATTACGCTCGCGTGCGTAACTTTTAGTGACCGCGTCACATTAGCTCATTCTACAATGATCGAGTATGTCTTACATTTGTAGTTTACTTCTTGCTAGTCCGCCGCCGCGACCTAGCAACTACAGAAATAGTCTACTTTCTTTCTTCCAATAGCTTTGCAATCACACGTTCAGTTATGAGCCATGGACCAGAAACAGGGACAATTTCAGCAGGAAGTGCCGAACATGTCGTTGCTCGACAGAATGCAGGAGCAGACGAGCAGACGTTCGCCTCGGACAGTCCAGACTTGTCGCCGCAAGCAAGCTCACAGACGCAGGCCACAATCCAATCTGATTCCGTCACAATCTCTGATGAACAGGCTGCAAGGCGACGACGCCTTGAAGAATGCGTCAGCGAATTTCGTGACGGAAGAAGGTCTAGAGTTGAGACTTACGCCGAAATGCTCAGAGAACTCGACCATGGACCTGAGCTATCCCAGGAAGAGAAAGACACCACCTTTGGGTTGTTCAGCGCCGAAATCAAGTCGGCTGAAGCCAGAACCCACCATCATCAAGCCCTCGTTGGGCCAAGGACTAAAGCCGTCGCTCCTCAGCCGGCTCGATCTGTTGTGCAGCGAGATGAAAGCGATTCCGGATCTGAAGGAGGTGAAGAAAGGTCAACTAAGAAGCCTAAGTTACATGAGTCCGACATGCCTTGGTTCAGCCGAGCCGTCGATGGACCTGGAACCAACCCTTACACTGACAAGACAAT
>QDKV01004748.1_pt1 | contig 13639 bp, 12 predicted proteins | sample 1861101 | NCBI WGS metagenome assembly QDKV01 (sample SAMN04275158, study PRJNA302643) | Fungus metagenome, whole genome shotgun sequencing project. | isolation source: fruitbody | host: Mallocybe terrigena | place: Sweden | collected 2013 | reverse complement strand
ATTGCTTTGACTCCTCTATGAACCAAGCGATAGCGGAGATCATGCAAGCGCGCGAGAGCGGGTCCAACATCAAGAGGACTGCCATCAGGCAATGTTGCACCTGTCCAAAAGACCTTTCAAACGAGATTGTGTGAGGATTTTTTGACTTTTAGGAATTTGGGGACTGACCTCGGCAGAAGCAGCAGCACGGGGCCAGACAATGCTGTCTAGATTAGAAGGATCGGATTGTTCAGTCCATAAAAGCTGTTGACCTGTTGGTTTTAAAACAATGAGCACCCGACTCGAATATATACGCGACGGCAATTTTTGATTTGCTTTACCTCCGAGTACCAAGTGAGCCAAATCAGAAGTGATGTTTGCTCGTGGGTTAAAAGAATATGCCTTGGGGGAGTTTTTTTTCGTCAAGTTCATTCGAAAAGCGGAGATGAAAAAAATCCTTTCTACCTTCTGCCAGGTTTTAAAAGGGTCACACCAGCTGTTCCCGTTAGGGAACTTGCCAACCCAAGCGCCATGTCCACAGTCCTGTTTGAAAAGAGACGAAAAGATGTGTAAAAAAGAGAAAGCCGGAAAAAAAAAACATACAAGATAGAAATAATCGGACGGAGCGTGAACGATCCTGTATCCTTTCTGTACGACAGAAGCAGCGTTCTGAGATGAAATCCAAACCCTAGGAGAGAACAAAACAGTTTAGCTTCGAGGTTTTCAACAGAAAGCTAAAATTTGTACTTGACAACGGTATCTTTAGACAGTGAGACATTGTGGTCGAGAATCATCTCTGCAGAATAACGTCAGATATGTAGTTCGCAAAACACTCTTGGAAGATCTGTACCTTCCCAAACAGCAGGCGTCTTTCCAATCGCCTTCAGAGCACCATGTGTCGTCTGCGTAAACGCATCCAAAGCTTGATCCAGCGTTTTACCACTAGCCGCTAGATCTGCCTGAGTCTGTGCATCTTGCTGGTAGCACTTTTGGTTGATCTCGTCCCCACCAGTGCTGAACAATGTGGAGGGAAGTGTTTTGGCTATGGCGGTTAGGAAGCTGGCGGTGAAATTGGCAGTGGCTGTGGATGTGAAACGGAGTTGACCGGCGGGAGGTTCGTTCGCAAAGGTCGTCCATGGTGTCGCTCCCGGACAGGCAACGTGTTCGGGGTGAGATGCAGCGATGATGGAAGTGTGACCGGGAGTGTCGATTTCCTTTTATAATTAGTGAGTCTGGTTGGACTTGAAATAGGGAATAGCAACCCACCATCATGACGTCTATGCCTCTCTGAATACTTGTATTAGGTGTAAGTACATGGGAAGGGGTAAGAAATTCTTACGGCACCGGCATATTCCACAATATCTTTGACGTCTTCGCTTGAGTAGACATTGTCGGGGGAATAAGCCCCTTTCTGCGAAAGCTCCGGGAAACCGGGAATAGTGAGCGGGAAGCTCTGGGAATCAACGACATGCCAGTGAAATTGGCTCATCTGACCAAATATGAGTTTTTTTAAAGTTAATCTCTGTGAGAAGAACAAACCTTCACACTACTCATGGCGTCCAGAGTCCTCTTGATGTCGTCAACAGGGAAACTGTCGAGAACACGTCGAAATATTTATGGATTCTAAATTAGAGGTTACTCACAAGTTGCGGGCAGTATCAAGCATGAATCCTCGATAAGGCTATGGAAAGATTAATTGGTGACATAAACTTTGGAACAAAGAAGACATGCATAGGCAGGTGAATCAGTAATGGTAACCGGTGCCTGGTAAGTGTAAAGAGCTCCAAAGCCGTCAAAGTAAAACAGTTGTTCAAAGGTAGTCAAGCCGCGCAAAAGCCCCAAGGTTGACTTTGCAGAGATGGTGGCGGCGTCACCGTTGCTAGGAACGCTGAGAGAATATTCCTCGCTCCTGTTACCAATTGGCCTGGTAGCCTCTTCCATAATAGACTTGACCTGACCGCCGTTCAACGAGAGCTTCAGTTTGGAGAGGGCTGGAGCCTTTGCGACATCACCACGATCGACATCACCACGACCGACGACAAGACGTTGGAGTCTGTCGTTCTTCAAGTGATACTTTGTGCGAGAGATGGCATCCACAAGGTCGCTCGGAGGTTTGGAGATGCCATTGAGCTCGATGTCAAAGGATGGGGCAAGTTTAAGGAAAGAAGACCCTGTTTGAAGGGAACGAGGGATAGGCCAGAGGGCCAAAGCGTGGGCAGCGGATAGGACAATGAATAAGGAGAGTTTAACGGGGTTCATCGGTTCGACATTTTGGGGTGATTGGTTGCAGTCGTAATAAATACAGGTAAGATGTAACCCAATGGGGCATGGCTTCTACGTTTCGAATTAGGACCAGAGTGCGGGTTGAAACTTGATTGTAACTATTTGATCTCCATGCGAGAGTGATTTAGATAAGTGTGTTGTAACTATGTAAGGAATGAGGAGGTCCTATTACATAAATATAAGTAATGCGCACGAGGGTTGAAATCGTCATCGGATTGGACCAAATGGCTGCTTTTAGAATATGGTTATTGAAACTCAAAGACCTACGGAAGCGTTAAAACTCAGGTCCTTGACGCAAACAAGTTGTCCAGAGTGAGCATCCACGAATGCCTCAAACAGGGATTCATTCTTGACTATAACACGATAGGTCAAGACGGCCGCGTCCTCTTCGGCGAGGTATACCAGATACTTTAGAGGGTCATCAGTGTCAATTCGCTTTAAAGCCTGACCATCGAGCAGATTCTCTGCAGTTCTGAAGGCGTCCTCAAGCGAAACTTTGGGCTCCGAAGAAGCGATGTTGTCTGTATGGTAGTTAAAGTGACACTGGTGAGTTCAAAACCCAGGCACTGATACTGACCGGGATCCAGTTTCATAAGAGACGACCCGTATGCGACGACCTACGCCCTTAAATGAACAGACATCTCATCACATCGAAACACAAAACATACCTTATTGTTAAAATCAAAAGTTATAGAGCCCTGCACGTTGCGAAAGGGAATGTCATTCTTGATCACGAAAAATTAGTATGCAGACATCTCTTAGGTCGGAAAAATCATATGCATACATGGACTTGCTGGACGTCTGCGTGACGTGCAAATTGTGAAGCGTTACCATCGCGGTACTTGATGGAACTATCGTCAAGATCATGCAGTTCTTTGAAGAAGGCGACAGTAGAGTTCTCCAGGGAGAAATGGGGATCGTCAAAGGATCAATTCCGGGGCTGAAGAACTGCAGAGGTCAATTAGAGGGGTGCGGGTGGATGAAAACGATGAACGTACTTTAGACGTTGACAGCGGGTAGTAGGATTTGATCTCCGTACCTTTGAAATACCTTGGTGGGCCATATTATAGCACCGCCCGTGGTGGACCGATTACGGTTTCTTAATATGGCCCGAGATTCCGAGGTGCAATCCTTCACCATCGCCCACGATTTCTGTCCCTCTAGCCATCGGTGAACTGCCACGCCTTTCTCAAATTTGGGGACACCGATATGAGAGACTGGCTCAAATGGGTGTGGGAAAATTCAGTTTAAGAAATTGTGCACGTGACTCATTTCGAGTCTCACCTCGGTCATGCAGAACAGCACTACAAAACCTAGGCTACGCCAAGTACAAGGTTCACAGACAGGAGTCTACAAGGCGGATGCTATCAAGGTTCGCATCTCATAACTGATCCACTAGAAAAATCACTTATCATCTCACGAAGGACATTGCAGAGTCTTTGAACCTAACAATATCAGATACCGTCGCCTCATCACTTGCAAGCGATGTTGAACACCGCATAAACCAAGTAATCGAAGTACGAAGCTTCCTTTAACAATGGTTGTATTTTTTCATATATGTCCAGGAAGCAGCCAGGTTCATGAGACATGGTAGAAGAAGCGTCCTAACAACAGCAGACATAGACCAAGCTCTTCGTGTCCTGAACATCGAACCTCTTTATGGTCATACGCCTTACAACCCCACCACTTTTCGCCGCGCGCTTCCCTTTCCCCAACTTCAGTCGGCTGGAACGGTTTTCTTTGTGGAGGACGAAGAAATTGACTTTGACCGCGTCTTTCGAGAAGAAAAAATCGCATTGCCGAAAGGCGTCAGCTGGACTGCACATTGGCTGGCAGTAGAAGGCGTTCAACCGCTAATACCGGAAAACCCGCCAGCTATACCACGAGATGCGGCTATCAAAGGTGAAGAAGTATCAAAAGTGAATGGCATTTCGACAGCACCGAGCGTGAACGGCGCCACAACAGGACTTCCACTCGCCTCAACGGGGAACATTCCAGGTGGACAAACGCCAACGGCACAACAACCAAATCAGCAGAACCAGCCCTTGGTAAAGCAAGTTTTATCAAGGGAATTACAATTATACTATGCACGTTTGACTGGATCCCTACTACCTCCTTCGTCGGATTTCGCAAAGAGGACAGCGGCGCTGGCAAGTTTACGGAACGATGCCGGATTGCAGGCACTCCTGCCGTACTTGGTACGATGGGTAGGCGAAGGGGTTGTTGGTGTGTTAAAGGAAAGCTCTCAAGAACCCAACGAAGGAAAGGTTTTAGAAGTCCTCTTGGATGTCACAAGCGCCATTCTCGACAACACAACACTCTTTGTAGAACCATATGTACGTGCGCTTGGGCCAGCCACTCTATCGTTCCATCGAAAAGCTTACCCAAACCACTAGTTACATCAACTCCTCCCTCCTGTCCTGTCTATCCTTCTCCATTCCTCTCTTCCCCTGAGCCACGCAACACAGCTGCGAACAACGGCTTCTCAGACGCTATCCAACCTCCTCACACAACATTCAACAACCTACCCTTCGCTTTCGCATCGTATAATGAAAACACTCTTGCTTGCTCTCATCTCTCCCGGAAAGAGCACCGGCACACGCGAAGGCGCTATCCGCGGCCTCGTCGGCGTTGGTAAAGAAGCAGTCCGGAAGGGACTGGTGGAAGGTGGAGGTGCAAAAGTAGTCGCTGCAGAGTGGGAAAGTGAAGGTGGTGGGCAGAGTTCTACGCTTGTAAATTCGGTATTGGTAATTGTTGACTTTTCTTTTTGTCTTGTGTACTTTTTTGTTCACTTTTTTTGTTTTGTTAGGATGCGTTGAGAGTGCTTCAGCCAGAATCGGACATGTCTGACGCTTTGGACCCTTCAAAACCCACGGATGCCACTATAATCGCGAAACTGAATGACGTTCTCGGTAATTCCTTCTCATCAACAGTTGCCGACGACGCTGCTTGGGCAAGAGAAATCCTTGGAATGTCGGGTTCATAGTCTGCAGTCACGGGAAATTGTTGTTATTTTCCTGCTTTCGTCAGATGTTACAGATTTTTTCAATAAGATTCATCGCGTTGAAAAAGTGCCAAGTTCGTCTAATAAAAGGGACTCCGTCTTAGGGCATAACCTATCCATCATCGCAAGAGTATATTTTCCGAAATAAAAAAAAATCAATGGTCATCTATTGGAATACCAAAATCCCAATTTCTGCACATCCCCACGAAAATGAAAAAACCTAATCCGCCAGAAAACAAGCGAAACACGAGTAAAGCGGGGTGTTTCGACGTCAAGGTATTAAATATACTTGTCCACTCTTCCACTATCGAGAAGATAGACTCTCGTGTGTCGGTAAAATACTCTCTAAAAGCCTCAATGCGATCCTCCAACGATTCTAAAAAATAAAAAAAACCAACGTGTCATCAAAAAAAGTGTGTTTGGCCAATTTAGGCACATATGGCCCATCGAGAAAGGTCAGAGACGAACCCAAATGAAATCCATGGCAGAAAAAACTCATATATAGCAGTATGAGGATAAGGAGTTCAAGAAGCAGTAGTGACGGAACGAGAACGATGAGAGGGCCAAAGAATATCGACCACGACGCGATGTGGAACGGATAGGGATACGTTTTAACTGGCAGAACTGTTTTTGGAACTTGGGTTTGCAACGAAGGATTATTTACGCACCAAAAGAATATACGCTAGGCAGGTCTACTGTCCATGCTGCAATGGATTATGATGTCTAGGGTTTCATAACTGGCCAGCCCCATGAAATGTATTACCCACTTGGTGGTAGAACGCCACAAATCCACGACACTATGATGTCCAACACTCCGTAGACAAATCTCCCTGTGGATAAGATAGTATCCCCGGGTGAACAGGCAACCGCGGAAAAGTTACTCACAAAGTACCCCCACCACGCGTCCAAGAATCGTTTCCATCGTATCTTCTCCTCCCATTATCGCCAATTGAATAGGTATCCGCTCTACGACAACGAGATGCATATCGTAGCTTTCTATACAAGTGTGTTGGATAAAGGATGAAGCGTGGTTTGATGCCACCCTCCAAGCGTCAAGCTCGTAATAGGGGAAAAAGACCAAGCAAGCCTCGAGGCGGACTCCAGGCCAACTACTTCACTGTTCACAGAAATAAGCCGTCGACGAAAATGATGTTCACATCGTTATCCACATGTTTTGGCAGTTGCCCGCAGTATTCGCGTCGTATTACGTAGAAAAAGTTGTGCTAATGGCAGGATGATGACTTAGAAAGATTAGATTAGATAGCAAATGACAAGGATTTGTATACAATGGTCAATAATCTTTTGGGTCAACGAGATTTTAGAGAAGGAAAGCTAAAGAGTGCCAATAAATTTTAGAAGCCATAGATCCAGGTTGAATTAGCCCGAATTACTTTGGCCGGCTTTTTGTTGAGCAGCGGCATACAGAGCCTTTCGGTCACCGCTACCATCGACAAGAGCCCTGAATAGGCCACCTTTCTTGTGAAGCAGAACCTGAGGGGTATCGTATTCAACCTGTAATTTCAACAAATCAACACATTTCGACTCGATCATTCAATTTAAAAACACACAATTTTTCCACTATCAAGGACCATCTTGGAAGAAATGTCAGAGCTTTACGGGTGTCATGCGCAGAGACGGCTCACGATTTTATCTGCATCCATTATTGTCTGCAGACGGTGTGCGATTGTTAGGACAGTTGTGTCAGGTCCCAGTTCGTTGCGCAGTGTGGCCTGAATAATGGAATCCGTCTTATGGTCTAATCAGGGAGAATAAGTAACCAGACTTTTTGCCAATGCAAAAAAGAATATACCAATCGCAGAAGTAGCTGTGAGAAGAGTCAGCACACCTCACCAAAAATTGCGCACATGGACTCACCTTCGTCCAAAATCAGAAGTTTGCTGTTACGCACCATCGCTCTTGCAAGAGCGATAATCTGACGTTGCCCAACAGACAAGTTGTTCCCGCCACTCGAAATATCACTATCCAACGTCAGCCTTGCATCGTCACTTTCGTTCTGGAGAGCGAACAAGCCCGAAGAATGTAGGGCAGCATTGAGGACGGCATCGTCATGCTGTTCGAAAGGGTCTAAGTTGCGTCGAAGAGTTCCACTCAAAAGTTCGGGCTAGCGATCCCTAAGTAATCTATTCAAGACGAAATGAATTTTTCACTTACTACTTGAGGAATAATCGTAATGTTCGATCTCAGAGCATCAAGATTGATATCTTTGGTGGCAATTCCGTCAAAGTAGACAACTCCTTCAGTCAAGATGCAGCGTAGGAGTGACAGCGTAAGAGAACTCTGGAAGAATACAGAATTAGCTTTCAAAATAGTTATAGTCCTAACAAATCGTCGACCTTGCCGCTACCGGTTCTGCCAACTACAGGAAAGTTTAGAACGGGTAAGATTATAACATTACAAGTGTAACGTACCAATACCGATTCGTTCCCCAGATTTGGCATGGAAAGTCACGTCATGAAGGACCTTTGGTCCAGTCTGCGGAAACTTTCAGAATTCAAATGACAAATGTATTTAAGTTGCTTACCGCTGAATAACGGGATGTTAAGTGATCGACCTGAAGATCACCACTCTTTGGCCACGCCGCAGGAGGTTTTCCTGTCTCTGTTGGCTTCAGTTCATGATCGATTTCTAGATACGACTGAATACGTTCCAAACTTCAAAAGGATCAGATACCAGCTGCCGTCGCACGAACGGCTGTTTCGTACCTGTTCGCTTTAACCTCGAATTCATTGTACCATCTCACGAGCCACAAAACCATAGCACAAAATTCAAGAGACATATTCAATGAGAAACCAGTGTTGGCAGCGTTGATCTTCCTGGTTATGAGCAGGTACGATGCAAGTGCTGCTGTGAATGTAGCTCCAAGGAGATCGATCCGGATACCTATCCATCGATTGAGGTTATAGGATACCCTTGAGAGGTTGGTGAAGTGGTCAATTCGTCTGAGGGATTCCTTTTTGAAAGCTTCCTGAGCACCATATGCACGAATAGAAACTAGGGAGAGAATAAATTTCTGGAGTGAGGACATTAAACAGATCCTACCGAGCCCAGCAATCGCAGCGCCAAAGTGGGCCAATACTGGTGCACGAGCATTGCTAACGACACATCATCAGTCGACAGGAAGAAACAAGATAAAACATGGGCGTACCTCATTTCACGTTTCACGGACATTTGTGCTTTCAAGTAGATATTTGCAAGATAAATCCCTAATACGGCGACCAAGACTCCAGGGACGAGAAATATTGGCGAAAAGAAGACTGGGCCAGCGAGTTTAACAACCATGGCGGCGGCAAGAGAAACAACTAGATTGAAAGCAAAAGATAGAGGTGTATCAACGACGGCGATGTCCTGAGTGCACCTTGCGACGATACGAGATGCAGGAGTCTCATCCAGCCAGCTGGGGATGTCTCATTTTGTATCAATTTGTCAAAGAGAAAAAGTAGACATACCGGAAAGTTGAGCCGAGGATGGAGTCGATCAACTGCGAGTTGACGAAGCGCGATGCATTCTGTGAACCGAAAATGTAGACAGTGTTGACAACGTTGTATATAACGACACAAGCAAGGAGAATGGCAGAGTACCCTCCAAGGTAACTATAAATCCATATTTTCAGAAAGGTCAATCCTTGCCGATAGCCTTCGTCGACTCACTGAGATGTTGTAACCTCACTCGGATCGTGCGTCTCGTATTGCGTCCCCCAATATCCTAAGAACCAAACAGCGAACATATTGCATGCCTCCACCAAAACCGTGCCAACAAGCCAAATGGTAAGGAAAAAGATAGGAGCGTCTCCACCAAGTCCTTTGAGGTAAAGCTTGATGGCTTTCCAACTTACATGACCCACTTCAATTTCTTCTGCCAGTATGAGCTTTCCGTCCGCTTCCTTCTCGTCCTTCTTGTTGTCAGAATCAATGGTTTCCGTTTCCACTTCAGCTTTGTCGTCTTCCTTTTCTACCTCAGAAGCCAATATCTTGTCCGACTCGAGAACTTCTGAAATGTCAGAGACTTCACGAGCAACACCATCCAGACCAACAGCAACGATATGACCAGCAATCGGACTCACGAGAGCGACGTTATGTGTCTTTTTTCACTGTAAGTGTTAAACTCCAATGATGTTGATCAATGTACCTACCACAAGCAAAACGGTCCTTCCACGAAGTAAGTCACCTTCTAAACATTCCCGAACAATATGTTTCGATCTAAATCAGTGGAAGTAAAGGGCAACACAAATTAGAAAAATAAGCACATACGTGTGGACGTCCAGGGCGGCGAGCACATCGTCGAACAGAAGAATCTGAGCAGATGAATAAACAGCCCGTGCCAAAGTAACTCTCGCCTTAAGAATGTTCGAGTCTCACAATACAAAAAAATAAAGCAAGTGTGCTGGATTTACCTTCTGTCCTCCGCTGCAAAGAACGAAAGAAAAAGTTAAATACTTCTCAAGGGGGCCGATCAGCCATAGTCATGCCCTTACCTCAACGTCAGTCCTTTCTCACCGACTTCAGTCTTATCGCCGGCTTCAAACAGCTTGAGATCTTGTTCTAAAGCACACTGATGAAGAACTGTGCCAAGGCTTTAGTCCTGCTCGCATTTCAGAAAACATAGTAAACAATTTTTCACCTTTCTCGTACCGCTCTTCATTGTATTGTGACCCAAAGAGAATATTATCACGAATAGATTCATTTTGCACCCACGACTCTTGGGCAGCATAGGCGACTCCCCCAGCACGTGGCAGATTGAACCAGGAATCAACTGTTGAAGGCATAAAATGCATTTCACCTGTGAAATTTTGCAAAATAAGAAGTCAATCGACGATAAAGAATTTTTTTTTACCCAAGAGGGCCATGAGAATGGAAGTCTTCCCCGAACCACTTAAAATTTTAGCACACATTAGAGATAATAAACCATCTGCAGATACAAGCAAACTTACGTAGGGCCTACAATCAGATTAAGCATGCCTGGCTTGAACTCGACTCGCCCAGGCACCTTGAGCCTAAACGACCGAGATGACGGTGTCTTCGTTCCATCTTCAGCCTCCTTGGACCACGCAAACGTAGCATCATGGAACCCAATGGTTTTGTCTTCCCCACTCGGGAGCGATGGGAGTGTGTTGACTTCGGTATAAGTCTCCTCGGAATAAGTATCCAGAAGCTCTGTCTCGCGAAGGAATTGAGACACTCTCTCGAGGGAGACTTTTCCTGATTGAAAAGAGAATTTTTGGTTTAGGTCGAACGTAATGCAATACATAGGAACGAACCTCGAATCATTGTGGTGAATATCCAGCTTGTGCGATGCAGGAGACTACGGACAATTTCAAAGACAGCCGCGCTAGAGAAGATCTTGGACGCTGAAAAGTCATATTAATCCTGACATTCTTTTCAAAAAAAGTAGAAACCGAAACTACGAACGGGTGAGAGCCTGTCTTGCAATGACTGTATGCGTCGCAAACGTCAACAACATCGTCAATGTCGGAATGCAGAAGCTAAATGGGGTTTCTCCTCAGTTTTCATTTTTTGTTTCTCGTCTCAACCCGAACTCACTTGATGACATCGTTGACCAGCGAAAATATCTAATAACAGTTATGAGTTGGCGAGCGTCATAATGAACAGAATTTTGCAAAGATCATTCTTTACCTTGTCTCTGAAAAGCCATTTGAGCTCTTCTTCTCGGGCATCTTTCATTTTCTGGCTCATTTTCTGTTCCCATCCGAAGAGTTTGACCATACGAAGCACACCGATGGCTATAGATGACGTTGTTAGTTATTCAAGTCGGAAGTGCACCTCACATACTCTGCGTGACACCTTCCACTCGTGCATCGGTCTTTGGTGATACAAAATTAATAAAGGATGAATTCTAACAAGATTTAATATTCTTACCTTCTCCATCTGCTCTTTGTTTATTTTCTGTATTTTACTCGCAATGTATCCTGGAAGGGGAAGCATCAAAATCACACTTGCAAGGCCAATAAGTGCACTGTAGCAACATTCCCCATCAGCTTAACAGTCTTAGATGATGTACGAAAGGGAGACAACTCTTACCTCCATCCAAGAACGGCATAAAGAAAAATACACGATAATGTAAGCTCCAGTGGAACAAGAAAAAATACCATCAAAAAATCTTTTGCCTCAGCAATCTTATCCACATCAACCGTTGCAAGGGTATTGATTTTACCGATCAGATTGGACTTCTTTTTAGGTTGTTTTGGCTGACCCAGGTCCGTCTTTGGCTTGGAAGGTTCGGCAGCTTCACCCTTCTTCGGTGTTGAGGTCCCCGAAGATTCTGCATCACCACTCCCATCTACAAGCGTATTCAGACTCAACGCGGTTGACCTGCGACTTTCCTCGGTGTTCGCTTCCTTAACTGTACTGCTTTCCTCCACTGAAAGTGGCTCAGGCGTCTCGGCCGGTGTGACAGCACCCGTACCAGGCCGCGACGACTCCCCAGACGCCTCAGCCTTAACGCGAGTCCTGAGACTGTGCTCGAATATAAGCGCCGTAAGGATAGCCTGCACTCTGGTCAATGCAAACGTGGCAGTGTAATAGTACCATTGGAAGAAGAACGAGTTCAGCATCGGACCGCAGAAGAGACAGAAGACCCAGAACCAGGGACGGACGTAGGCGTTTGAGTTGGGAGTTTCGAGGTAGTTGAGGATGCGGTTCAGGGCTAGAGGTGAGACGAAGTTAGCAAGGACCTGGCCAACGAGGCAGAGGGCCATGACAAGGTATTCCCAGACTGAAAGATTGGAGAGGGTTAGAAGTCGGAAGGGACAATATATTGATGGCTACATACAAAAAACTTGCAGGACACACCAGAAGAAGTGACGAGTTTTACTGGCTCCCCGGAAGGGATCAAGAGACTGACAGTTCGATGTAAATTATTGTATTACATTCAAATATGTCCAAAAGAACAGCATACCGGGAATGCGTTCGCTGTTAACCTCGTTGAGTAATCATAATCACAGAACGGAGGAAGCTTTTCATGAGAAAGATGAGGAACTTTGTACGCATCGAGGATGATGGAATCTAAGAAAGTGTATACTGCCAAAGAAAACACAGATGCCGTTTGCTCAGGATTGGGAACTTCCATGGGATGCTAAATGAAACTTTTTTGGTGCATGAACCCCAAATGCTTCTGAACCACTCACCTCGGGATCAACAGGGACATACTTCCTCGGAACGAATAGTGGAATTAATACACCCGTAAATGTCAGAATCCCTATCTTCGCCCATAGGAGCGGACTAACGTCATCAACTGGGAACTCTGTGAAAGTTGCAAATGACCAGACGTCGCGATAGACGTAGGTTGCGAATGCAGCGAATAGTACGAAATTGGTATGACGCGTTAGAGTTTGCATCCAGCCATTTGGGATGAGTGAGAAGGCAGAGAGGATGGAGGTGTACAACTTAGGGAGGTAGCACATGAGCAATCTGCAAATGGTGTTGGAAGATGGAAAGTACGCACAAACGTCGTGATCAAAGCAAGCTTGGGCCAATTCCCTGATTCCAATATCGCTCCAGCCCCAGAGTCAGTGTCCCGCAACGCGTCAAGGAGGTCGAACAGCGATAAACCGAGCAGACTAGCACTTCCCAAGAGGCGGTCGATCTTGAACGTCAGAATGACTGGTCCTCCATGCTCATCGGCGTATTTTTTCAACTTGACAAAACGACCTGAATATGGGTGCCCACAAAGTGAGTTGTGTAATTTCGTGGTAGTACTGCTGGCTGTTAAAATCCATTGAAAGACAAGTATACCCCCCGAAAGAAGAGTCGCGAGGAGAGGAATGAATAGCGTGTTTTTCCATCTGTAAACTCGGCCTTAGTCATCGACAGCTATGATCCAGTGCAAAACTTACGCGTCTTGAGACTGCGATTTCGATATCCTAAAGTCTAGAGACCCGTAGAACAAGCTAGACGCCGTTTGATACGTTAATGGTGGTGTCACTGGCATGGGACACCTGCAACTCGGTCACTGTCTCGGTGCAAAAGAAGAAATTGTAATCGCAATGTGGTTCTGTATAAAAATATGAAAAAATTTGCTTGAACACTATCGAGTCACTCTAATGTGGATTGGGCAGTCAGTGGAACCGAACAGCGCGTGGTTAGCACGTCCACATGGAGCATCCTGGGTAAACAGTGTGATAATTTGGCGTCCATCACGGAAGATTAGATGCACATTGTGGCAATTTATCTATATGACAGGACTAAGATTCTCTTGTGTCTTCAATAGATTGATTCGTTGTACAACATAACTACAACATAAGTATTTACCAACTGGACTGTCACTTCGGGGGTTCCACTATTTAACCTCCATTTATTTTTGATTCTGCTTGTTAAATAGAAATTTTATGTAGAAATC
>QDKV01004749.1_pt1 | contig 13645 bp, 22 predicted proteins | sample 1861101 | NCBI WGS metagenome assembly QDKV01 (sample SAMN04275158, study PRJNA302643) | Fungus metagenome, whole genome shotgun sequencing project. | isolation source: fruitbody | host: Mallocybe terrigena | place: Sweden | collected 2013 | reverse complement strand
TAGCGAAGGCTAAGAAAGAAAGAGAGGCCGCTATACTCTCCCCTTTTTGGCGCACATTGGATTACAGAAAACTTCGATTTTTATTCCAAAAATTACCAGTAAATTACCAGTAAAAAACTTCAAAGTAAAAAACCTGCGGTTTTTTCCGCAACCCTAGTGTTACAGAAACCCGTTTTAACGTCACGTTTCTTCTTATCAGGCTAGACCGTTCGGGAAACTTGTTGTCACAAGGATAAGGTCTCCAATGGCTTAAGGAGGATCAAGGCTATTTAGTTCACCCTCTATTTTACAAAACAAGGCTAAGTAGTGCTTTCGATTAAAAAAGCAGACATGATGTAAGACCAGAGGTACCATTATCGTAGTGGGATGTCTGATGGATCGGGTCCTGGGCGTGTCTCAAGGGAACGATTAAATTTTTTCCTATCGCCGAAGCCTTTATTAGCAACATCTGAATTACCCGCAAAATTAGTGGGACCGCGTAATTCTCGAAGTGGGTTGGAGATAGTTGATGGTGTGGGCGTCGGCTTGTTGTCTTCCTTGTTTTCACCTGAGATATTTTTTTGATTTTCGCTCTGCGTAAACGACCCGAAAATACGTTCCCGAGCAGCTTCATACCGAGCTTCACGATCCTGTAGTGTCTCTTCCGCTGTCGTGTGCAGATTTGTCGGAGAGGTGGAAGATGATGGTGAAGGTCGCTTGAGAATGTGAACAGCTGGAGGTTGATTCAAAGGAAGACTGTTGCTGGTAGAAAAGCCTCGGGACATGATTACAGAAGGCATCGGTCTTGATTCTCGTGTATTACTGCAACACGATACGTTTTGTTAGTATCAATTACAGTTGAAGAACAGCCGGGACACACGCTTCTTCCCACAGCCGTTTGTTGTGAGCTTCATTGGAGTCAGCATCGTTATCCTCCATATCATCGTCGTCTTCCCAGTCATCAGGCACGAAGCTAGACTTCAACAAATTGGTTTTATTCTGAGAGGCGAATTTGGAAGATGATGTGTTAGCATCGCTTGAAACTGGATAAACCTAACCAAAAGAAATGTGAGGAAAGTTTGAATGGGCGCCGCAACCCAACTTACTTGCTCCATTCCCCAAGTATCCACGATTCTGGGCATGGTTTTCTTATGTAGTTCAGTCGCTTTCATTTGAAAGAGAGCATTTACAGAAACAGACCTCTTTATGGGAAGTTCAGGTTCGGAGATTACTGTGATAAGCGTTCACTAGCACTCCTCAATCTTATCTTCGGATCTACTTCTAACCATCGTGATTTCCACCCTTGATTGACGATGCCAGCGCCTGCAGAATTCCTCAAATTTATTGACGATAATGCTGATTCCTTCATCAACAGACTCGCGGCAGCAGTTGCTATACCATCGTAAGTACAGTCATAATGAATCGAGTAAATTGCGCAAAACGACTCTAGAGTCTCTGGTGATGCGAAGCATCGCAAAGACGTCTTTGCCATGTCCGAATGGCTGGAAGTGCAACTCAAGCAGCTTGGAGTTGATACTAAGCTGGTCGATCTCGGTAAACATAACTTAGATGGACAGGAACTGCTTCTTCCGCCAGTGATTCTTGGTCGAATTGGCAACGATCCCAGTAAGAAAACGGTGCTCATCTATGGTCATTTCGATGTGCAACCGGTCAGTTTTTGGTTGCTCATTTATTCTCAGGATTTTTTTTGATTCCTTAATGGACTATAGGCCCACAAGTCAGATGGTTGGGACAGCGACCCTTTTGTTCTGACGATTGATCAGAAGTCGGGACGGCTCATTGGTCGCGGAAGCTCTGATGATAAGGGTCCTGTCCTCGGATGGTTGAACGTGCTTCAATACCATCACGAAAAAGGAATCCCTCTTCCTGTCAATCTCGTTTGCTGTTTCGAAGGTATGGAAGAGAGTGGAAGCGAAGGTCTTGATGAACTCGTTCACCGTGAATCCGTCAAAGGAGGTTATTTTGAAGGTGTTGATTGCGTTTGCATTGTATGTCCTTACTTCAGTTTCTCCAATGCAAACCTTTCAATCCTTAGTGGTAAATCTTAAACATTGCAGTCCGATAACTACTGGTTAAACACCCGTACACCGGCTATCACTTATGGGCTCCGAGGCCTGTCCTACTACAAAGTCACTATTACGGGTCCCGCCCGCGATTTGCACTCTGGGGTTTTTGGCCGGACAGTATATGAACCTATGACGGACCTTGTCAAGCTTCTCAGCACGCTTGTTACATCACAAGGTGATATCCTTATCAAAGGAGTAGACGAAATGGTTCCTCCCGCAGACGAAGAAGAGAAGTATGCCTTTGCTCTGATACGAAAGACTTCAAGTGGGCTTGCTAATGACTCCCTAGAGCCATCTACGCAGGACTTGATTATTCCATTTCCGATGTAGAAGAAGCAGCTGGTGGACCTGTAGCCCTGTCTTCTGACAAAGTTATTGTGCTCATGGGTCGTATGCGTTTACCTAGCTTGTCCATCCATGGCATCGAGGGCGCTTTCAGCGAAGCAGGAGGAAAGACCGTCATTCCTGCGAAGGTTTCTGGAAAATTCAGTATTCGGTAATGAGACTCTTCGTCACGGAAGGCTACTGCTGATTCGTTTCTCCAGCCTCGTACCACCCCAGACACCAGAGGCTATTGATCCTCTCGTTATTACCCATATTGAGAAGGAATACGCAAAATTGGGAAGCAAGAACAAATTGAAAATCGAGAGTCTACATGGTGGTAGGCCATGGGTCGCGGATCATCGTCACTGGAACTATGAGGCCGCGAAGAGGGCGACCAAGGTTCGTATTTTATCCAGCATTCGAACAATGTTGAATATCCGGAACTTTGAACAGGAAATCTATAGACAGGATCCAGATCTCACGCGTGAAGGTGGATCTATTCCCGTAACGCTGACATTCGCGGAGGCTCTTGGTGTGAGTGTGTTGTTGCTACCCATGGGCCGAGGTGACGATGGTGCCCAGTAAGTTTGCTACATTCAAAACCGGGGGTTTATTCAACATGTTCCTTATTCAGCTCAACAAATGAGAAATTGGACCGATCCAATTTCATTGAAGGGGTGAGTTATAACTTCTACGTCGCAGGAGAATCAAACATCTGAGCAAACAAAAGTCCAAACTCTTGGGAACCTACCTCTACGAAGTCGCCGAGATCAACAAGAATTGAAAGTGATTCAAGTTCAACAGTCAAGTCTTCTGTGAGGGTGAAATGATGATTGATAGAAGATTACAAGTGTATTTCTAATAGTGTCTTAGGGAATCAAAATGATTTATATTGGAAAGGCAACGCCAAGAGACACCTTCAAAGTTGTTTTTCTATTACGAGTTGATTTAGTAACCGGAGTTAGATTCTGCGCGCTATAAGCGCCAACTGGGTTTCTAAATCGCGCATCCAACTCGCGCTGTCAAAGGTTGAACATAATTTCCGAGGGACGGTGATGGGGATGGGCGGATGATGAAATCGACCAGTAGAAGTCTTGCTTGGTTCTGTAGTGACAGACGCAGGCCTATTAGCTGGGCGGGCGACAGCAGAATTATCCGCGAAAAGCCCCGTAGATCGAGAGCTTTGCTGTTTCGAATTGTTCCTTGACGCTTGAGACGCCAAAAGAGAAGTAGCAAGCCATTTATTCTCCATTTCAATAGCTTGTGTGTTGAGAGTTGTCAGCATATAGCGCAGGATGGGAATGAGTTTCTGGTAAGGCATACGGTACACCTCCACCGTTGGAGAGAAGACATATGACCAGCCTGTTGGGAATCAAGGATGGGTATGCGGAGAGCAGCAGACAGATAGCGAACCTTGCAGCACCCATTTCCTTGACCTTGTTTCTTCATCGTCGAACTTCATGATGGAAGAATCCTTTACATCCCCAGTCGATTCCTCAATATATCCATCGTTCTTTTTGTCCTTGCTACCGTAATACGCTCCTTTTGTCACAATCAAGTTCAAGGCAGCTTTGATCCTCAATGTGATAGCCCTCCGCGTGCATCGCAGCGCACCCATTTTCGCCTTGCTCGTTGTGGTGAAAAAGGACATTGGAACACGTCGTTTGGCTTTCTCCGTTGCTACCTTGAGGAGGAGTGCGCTGGGAGGCATCGCGCGAAATTCTGGAAATCGTACTCGCCTCAGAGTCTCTTGTTCATACTCGGGGTAGACTTGCTCTGTGCCGACAGGTTTCCCTGAATCTTTCCACAAGAGCATAGGTTGTCTTGCGGTAACAATGGCCGTTACTCCAGAGTCCTTGGCGCTTTTGACCCTCTCCTCCCAAAGTAGAAAGGAACGACGGAAAGGGTAGATAGAGATAGTAGGTTTTTCGAGCAGAGCCATGGGAAATAGCTTGACTTGAATTTCCTTCCTTTTATACTGAGGAAAGGTGCGAGAGTTACATTTTGTAGCGGGATGAGAAGGATCTAAAAATCCATTGGCAGAGCGGCTTCCCAACAGATTCGAGACTGAGCCTGGTGTTTGATGCCTCCACTTTTAAAGATAAGAACTTTGCAGTGCAAACCTACAAAAGACTCACCAAAATTGAGGTGAAATGTTGCGACTTTGATAAATTAGACAACTCTGGACATCGCAGCATGAAAAGAACCGGACACAGCCACCCTGATCTTGACCATGAAATGGAAGTCTGGCTCGTCTCACATTTGCTGTCTCCCATGAGTCTTTCCAATACTTGTACTTTATGATGAACGACCTATCCTCCCAAAGTCATGACAATCTGGACAACCGAATCAACCTGTTTTTGACTGGTGCTGCTGTTGAATTGTAAGATGCTACCATCCTGTACTGCGTGCTTTCGGGTTGCGAGGCAGCACATGCAAATAGACCCAACCAAGGTCGATCCCGTGGCATGTGCCAATCTTCTAGCCTGGCCAGAAATACAATCCCTTCTACGAACCGCTCATGCCGATGGGAAATATGCTACTAGCCGAGTTTCACCAGAAACCAAAACTAAATATCAGGCATTTTATTCGCGAAGAGCGGTAGGCCATTTTCTTTCTTGTGAGGATTGGTGGACTCAGATATTTCTGTAGGCGTGCTATTACCAAAAAATGTATGGCTCCAAAACCTACCACTCTCATCCATGCTTACATTCTCATCCCAAGTCTTGCATCACGCATACACTCGGCCATTTCGTGGACAAAACGCTACCCAGTTTCTCAATTATCTCCTTGAGACTGATGCTAGCGTGCGGGGAGGACAATTCATATATGCCAAGTCCGTCTCTATTGTTCAAAGCTCTGGAACCGGAAAGTCTCGCATGCTTACCGAGGCGCGCTTTTAAAAAAAAATTTACACGAGCTCTCATTAAGTTCTCATCAGATTGGGAAGCAAAGCTTCACTCTTCCTATATGACTTCGCGGTCTTGACGACCCAGGCTATCCACCAGGCGATCGTGTCGTCTATGATTACCTTTTCAAACGACACAATGAAAACGACTTGAGCATTCTTGCACATGCCATCGCACGTGCAGCGCATACGACGATGCTAAAGTGGGTTCTGGCGGCACAGACTAACCGCAATGCGGAGGAGTTGCTTTTCTACTGGCATACCCCGATGGAAGAGTCGGCAGTGCGTACTGAGCGGGAGAAAATTTCCGAGAAGTAGTGAATCTTGCAAAATCAGTAAGTCATTGGCGCTCGCAATTTACCTTGAAACTCATGTCAAAAGTTGCCCGCCGAAAGGACGGAACAAACCAACATTTCAACCCAGAGGCAGACCTTGAACCAGACAGACCTGGCTTTAATATACACAACTATTCCGATGAATACTACCGTCACTATGCAAAGACGGCCACTGAAGAGCTAGCAACATTCACTTCCAGTATAACCCCTTAAAGGCCGATAGTTGTGACGTATTTCGATGAAGCGCATGTACTCGGTGAATCCTTCTGGTCTATGCTACGTCTGTTGTCCAAGCAGGATGTAACGACATCTATGTGGTATGTTTTCATGGATACGAAATTAACCATCTCGTACTTCAATCCTGCTCCCGCAAACAGTGAGTGTCGAGATTACTTACTCGACCGTATCTTATAGAATGTAGGACGTTCTGAACGACTCCGCAAGGAAGGAATACGCCTGCTACCGCCTTACATTGCTGATGGTTTTGATCAGATCTTTGAAGATCGAGATGGAATGGCTGTCAAAATGGGTGAGCTACAATCCATCAAACATAAATAAGGACGGTCAATGTATGATGATAAGCTTATTTGTCAAGACTTTCTGAAATTCGATCAGTTCTTGCTGTCCTCTCGCAACGATTCTGTGTTGACATGATACTGTTCAGCTCTGACGCCCTTAAACTCGCAGAGCGAAGTGTTGCATGTCATATGCTGCTCCTTACGTCGCACTCGATCAGCAAACATTCTACACATATTCTCCATCTGAACCCATGCTCGCCTTGGCCGCCGCTCAGTTACTTTACAACGATAAAAATGATGTTCTGGGAAAGGTTTTGGATACCTTCAGTAAGAACCTATGCGAGGCCGGTGTGGTAGAAAAGGGCCTTCTGGGAGAACTTGCGGGCCGTACACTTCTGACCGTTGCTCGCGACTTAGCGGCTCCCAAAAAACCAAATGGCTATAGCCCAAACCCCTGACACCTGTCCTCCTTATGGGCTTTCTAGACAAACTTTTCGGCAATGAATCAGGGACGATTTTCAGAAGGCCTTCAAGAACACATACGTGAATTTCACGCATTGGATTGTGACGAAGGATCCATTACCTGAACTACCATCTCAGTGAGTATAGCATTCTGGGTACCTTCTACTGATTCAGATTCTGCTCAGGAAACTACTTGCAAACCTTTGGGCTCGTGGGGCCCCTCTTCAGTGCTACTTTAACCAAGAATCGCTGGGTCTTCAGATCGTTACGTATAAAGGCATTATTGCTCCAGACGCCACCTTCGATATCAAGAATCTCTCCGCCATTTTTCAAATCAAAAACAAATCTGGTGCATTCACGAAGGTCCTGCCTTGCCTTCCCCGTGATCTCCTCTTCCGTATCTCGCGGTGGTTATGGACCTTGGTAACGAATCTAACTATCAACAACACAAGGGCCCAATTCAAGTCACCCCGTCGTCGAAGAGGTCTAAGGGTGCGTTCAAGGCCCTCTGGGCCGTGTGGGAGGTGGCCTTAAGATCACTAAAGCAGTATGAGGAGAAGAAAGCGAAGGAGAAGGAAGGGCATGAGAAGGGCCAGAAGGTCCCTGAGAGGATAAAATTGCTGCGCTGCATGACGTCAAGACTGCTCGGGCGGCAATGGATGCCTACAACCGGTACTCAGTAAATGTTCGTGGAGCATCGCCTACGGCCTATGGATCTTTAAAGGAGGCGAATATTGTTACACAGTTTGCCACTTTGATTAAGGTGACTATGCCGTCGCCCACTGTCCAAGAGGCCGTATTACAGCACATGCGACCTCTTGAACGCCTGGGTGAAGGTTCTGCTTATACCGCTTGGATGACTGATTATGGAGAAGGAAAGGGTGCAACAGATTCCTCAGACGACTACGACGAAGAGTACTCGGATGACCTATCCTCGTCAGATAGCCAAAGTACTAGCTAAACTTATGGTCTTCGACGTCACTGACGGTGTATAATTTACACTTCATCTTCATGATATTCAATTCCAATTCTACACACCTGAGGGAAAAAATTATTTAGGTGCCGTTTGAATTAAAAAGTAAATGTGATATGCCAAGGAACAAAGCAGAAAACAGTTTGTAAGTTCATCATATTAGCCACGCACTGGCACTGCTTGCGATCCATGAATATAAGGGTCCATATGGCCTTTCAGGATAAGGAGTCTCTGGAACCAGGCAGGTAATTTTGTACATACGACAAAAAGCATCATGAGCAGATAACTCTGAGTCAGTTAGGCCATCGGTGTTAGGAGTTTCTGGATACTCCACTACGCCAGCATTATCATCGGAAAGTTAGATCCACACTGGGTGCTTACCACAATCAGCTTCCGCAATTCATTCCCGCGGACAGCGTTGATTATATGGGCAGCCTACAAGTCAGCAGCCGCAGAGCCTGTAAAAAATGACCGCTGGTCAGAGTCAAGGAGTTGATACTGAAGGCCTTTCTTGAATTCGGGGGAATATTCACTGTTTGTTTAGGCTGTTTCTGATGGAGGTGCAATTGCGTCAAGATACTATGAAGTAGGCACAGGTCCAATGTGGGGGTTTGGGGGCAACTTTCTGATACAAGGATTAACCACAGTCCAACATTGTTGTCATGCTCGACATGAGACATTTAGAACGGTAAGACCTTGAGGATAGAGAATTGAGAATCAAGATTGGAAACCACAAAGTGCTCGAAACGATTACGCGTGAAGAAAAACAATCCGAATGAATTCTACACCACACGTGTCACTCAAATACGAACATTGGGGGAAGGGACACACCGGAAACAGGATTTATTGTATCTCGTCTAATCGTTCGTCTGTTCTAAGTACTGGTTCTATTGTACCGACTCTTGCAATACGTAGCGGAGAAGAAGGGGTCGAGGCTCTAGGTGTTATACACAATATTCCGGGATAGAAATCTGGTATGTATTAGGCGATAGGTTCTATTTCCGGCGACGGTCGACCAATAGTTGTAACCTAGACAGAAATTAAAATTAGCACAACTTTTTGCGACCAAAACAGAGCAGACCGACTTTGAAACCAATCTTCCTCAACTTTTCGGCATCAAGAAGCAACCTTCCATCGAATACAAACGCAGGTTTGCTCATAGTTGCATAGACAATTTCCCAGTCAATCTCCTTGAACTCCTTCCACTCGGTGGCTATTACAATAGCTTCAGCTTCCTTACAGGCGTCAAGGGCCGAATCGCAGATAGTGACTTGCTTCTTGACTGCAGAAAACCAAATGAATATAAAATAAGCGGGGAGGAGAAACCTATACACACTAGTTTCAAGAGAAAGGTGAGGGCTGGCTTCTTGAAGATCCACCCAGATTTGGTCATGCGGAACTTGAGGATCATAGATGTTGACCAAAGCTTTCTCAGACTGGAAGTCACGAATGAGGGTAATAGCAGCTGACTCGCGGGTATCGCCCGTGTCTGCCTTGAAAGCAAAGCCAAGAACTGCAATGCGCTGTTGGAATCAAGTATAAAATCAACATTTAATCTAAAGAAATCCATAGCTGGAATCGAACCTTGCCAGTAATAGTGTTGAAAAGTGTATCCACAACTCTCTTCGAGAACCTCCTCTTTTGATGTTCGTTCATATCCACAACCTGGCGCCAATAATTCGCGACCTCGGGTAGATGCAAGCTTTCACTTAGATATACGAGGTTGAGGATATCTTTCTGGAAGCAAGAACCGCCAAAGCCGACACTGGCCTGGAGGAACCTGGGCCCAATACGAGTGTCGTACCCAATAGCGTGCGCCACTTCGTCAACATTTGCTCCAGTTGCCTCACAGATGGCGGAGAGGGCATTGATTGACGAAATGCGTTGTGCGAGCATAGCATTCGCTGCCAGCTTTGAGAGCTCGGAGGACCAGAGGCCGACGGTCAATATGCGGTCGAGCCTTCATATATGCGTCAACGTGATGAAATCGAAAGATAAGCTAAAGACATACGAAATCCAATTGGCGTAGATCTCCTTCAAACTTTCGCAGGCGTTAATGCCATCTTGAGTCTGTAGGGAACCGATAAGTATGCGGTCTGGGTTTAAAAGGTCAGTGATGGCTGTTCCCTCTGCAAGAAACTCTGGGTTGGAAAGAATTTGAAAATTGCAGTTGGGCTTGGAATTAGCACAAAGAATGGTGCGCATTGATTCGGCTGTACGGCACGGTACGGTGGATTTTTCAACTACAATCTTGGATGATGTAGCAACGCTTGCAATGCGGCGGGTAGCCAACTCGACATAGCTGTATAAAACAAGGGGTAAACCATGTCAATTTGTTCAACAATCAAGATAAAAAAAGAACTTTACGTACTTGAGATCAGCAGCGAACCCAGCACCAATGCCTGTCTTCTTGGTGGGCGTATTGACGGAGACAAAAATAAGGTCGGCTTCCTCGATGCCCTTGTCGACATCGGTAGAGAAGAAGAGATTGCGACCGCGTGCTTTTCGAACCACTTCTTCGAGACCGGGCTCATAAATGGGAAGAGCAAAATTGGGGCTGTTCCAAGCGTCGACGCGTGCCTGATTGAGGTCGACGATGGTGACACGAATATGAGGGCATTTAAGGGCGATGACGGCGCAAGTTGGGCCACCTAATTATGGATTCAATGATTGAAACAATTTGAGCAATGGCGGGAACGCGAATGAATAGAATAACGCGTGTTGAAAGTCTGGAGAATGCTCACCCACGTAGCCGGCACCAACTGTTTATTTATTTCGGTCAGAAAATAATGTAGGCACTGAAAAGAGTAGCTGGACGCACTGCAGCAGATATTTTTTACTTTGACTGGGGCCATTATTGACGACGGCGAGGACAGCAGATGGAAGCTGGGAAGGGTTGTGTTGGGCAAACCCACGTCACATTTTTCCCGATCTGACCTATAATTTCACATGTCATTATTGTATAGGCCCTTGTCCTTTACCTTCAAATCCCAATGGACAACGATAACAAGGACTGGAGACGGTCTTACGCTCCATGCTTTGGGTCACAATCTCTTTCCTTATATCTGGCTCCGCGATTCAGCATCCGTTCACCCGTCCACGAAGCAGAAGTTGCACCGAACGTCTGATATCCCTTTGGACATCGCACCTATTGATGGTGAGGGGGGTGTCCGAGTCATCGAGTCTGGACTGGAGATACAATGGAACGACGGTACCAGGAGTATGTTTGAGAAACATTGGCTGGAAAGGCATGCCTCTCCCGTCGGTGTTGAGAAGTTCCACTGGGATAATACTCTTAAACAACTACCGTGGACGAGGGCTTCCATCTTCTCCTCACCCTCCCTTTTCCTCCCTTATCAAGAGGTTTTGTTTTCGGATAAGGGGCTAGAGAAGGCGATGGTGCAACTTTCCAAGTATGGTCTTTTATTCGTGCGCGGGGTCCCAAATGACGAGACCAGCGATGAGAACTGTGAGCTGAAGAAACTAGCCGAAAACTTTGGTGAATTGCGGAAGACGTTCTATGGACTTGTATGGAATGTGATCAGTCTGAAGGACAGCAAAAACATTGCGTATACCAGTCTTGAATTAGGATTGCATATGGATTTGCTGTGAGCTTCTTCGCCACTTCCCTTAAATTTAACTGTATATAACATAAAATGCGTTAGCTATTTCGAACATCCACCGCGGTATCAGATTTTACATTGCTTGCGGAATAAAGTCCTAGGTGGAACTTCCGTATTCGTAGATGCTCTACACGTCGCTTCTCTCTTTCGAGAAACACATCCAATTGACTTTGATATTCTCAGCAAAACGCCCGTCTCGTTCCACTACGTGAACGATGGTCACCATCTCCATCGAGATCATTTCACCATTGAACTTGCACCTCCGACCTTGTCCTCGTCTCTTCGAGAAATTTCTCATATTAACTATTCCCCTCCCTTCCAAGCCCCTCTTCCTCTTTCGACCCCAAAGGAATTTTATCCGGCTCTGAAACGATTTACTGATCTGCTCAATGACGAGACGCACACTTTCGAGTTTACCCTTGAGGAAGGAGACGCGGTATTGTTTGACAATCGGAGAGTGTTGCACGCTAGGACCGCGTTCAGGAGTAGAACAAAAGAGGAATGGAAGGCACAATCGGGGAAAGTCACAAGAGTGGAAAGTGGGGAACCAGATAGATGGCTTAAAGGCTGCTACCTCGAGGCGGATTCCTTGCTAGATCGGTTACGGGTGTTAAAGGGTAGATTGGCCTTAACAAAGGACTCGGACACGGGTGTTAAATTTAAATAGTTATTCAATATTTATGTTTTGGCCCTTGAGATCACCCGAGACTGGCAGAGCGGCTCACATTCCATATAAAAAAACAGACTTCAATGCCATATTTGTAAGGCTGGCCGCCTCTTTATAACTTGAAGCCCCGATTGTTCTGTTATTCGGAATTGAATGTCAAACCTTGAAGCATATCCTGAATCGTGTCAACGATAGATCATAGTTGAAGAGGTAAAATTGATGTATCGTACTTGTATGGGTGGTGTGAAGGGCGGGCGACTGTAGCTGCACTGCGGGCCCGGGGTAGATGAATCCCCCAGGGCCACATCCCATGGTCCAATTGACAACCGGTTAGTTTTTTTAAAACGTGTCGCAAATGCAGGGATCAAAAAAAATTCGGCGCCGGGAGGGCTTTTTCTGACCAGTAAAAAATACAATCTTGTCGTTTACGCAAAAAAAGGAAACACCTGGCGGCGAGACCAATGTGGTTCAACCCCATGTATACTACTACGCTCTGCAAACATTTCCCAGGCGATACTAAGGCAAATCCAACGAAACTCTTTTGACCCACCTCTCCAACAAAAACTGTGCAGATCAGGGCCGCGGAAGTGACTAGTACTTGTGCTTTGATCTTGTTATATGGTCCCTTATCTTCGTCCATGAGTCTTTACGATCACAACCAGGCGTACAACATTGATATTCTATCGAATGGCATCAATTCATCCACAATTGGCCCACTTTAGAACTGGAGCTATACTTACTTTGTTCTTGACCAGGCTGTTGGGGATGTATTTCTCTGATGTGTCCCGCTTCCACCATGTGTGCGGTGTACCCATCATTTAAACGGAAATACTGCTGTCCGCAACCTGGAGCCTGGCATATAGTACGGGTATGTCGTGCCGCTGGCAGTCCGCCTTGTCGTCCGATTTGTGGAGGGCGCTGATGATCTACAACATGGGGATTCAGCATTCATCTCTTGCCTATTTCCATGCCGGTTGGGGAGACCGTGGAGCTGTGACTCACCGTGGCCTGGGGGTGCGCCTGCCTGAGCAAACGGGTGGCTGGGTGGGCCTGGATGTTGATACGAGGAGTGCCCAGAAGGGTTCGGTGACCTATAGGCTTCAGAATGTTGTGGATCCGCGGGGGGATGCTGGCTGTGGTCATTTGGGCCTGGCCTGGTTGGTATTGCAATGCTATATTGAAATAGTAGTACCCAAAGGATATAAAAGCAAAGTGAAAATTTCATGAGCGCAAATTGAAGAGTTTTGTGGATGATCGTAAGGTGACTGAGACCAGCTCGGTGTCTTGATCGACTTTTGTCGTCCAGTTATATAGAGTTTCATAAACAGTCGTTCCTCCCTGCTAATGGGCTCCACGCGACGTATGGATTTTGTGCGATGATGGAAAAGATGTTTATCGAAGCAAGCATGTGGTATACCATCAGCAAAAGTATTGCCTAGCCGTCCGCTTCAAGCTTCAAGCTCAAGTTTCAACGTCGCTAATGGCGGCAATGCATCTCACGCGCCCATACGAGCCATCGCCTCGTTGTAATTTCATCGCAAGATTGTATCCATCTCGCCAGATCAAGAGAACTTATCTTCCAAATAATAATCACCTGTGAAAATTGTGTAGGGATTGAACAAAGGACTCGGACATGGGTTTTAAATTTAACTAGTTGTTTTGGCCCTTGAGATCGGCTCACATTCCACTAAATAAGGATAGGGCCGGTAAACGGCAACGCCCGCTACCCGTTATTTTGACGAACGCAAAACACAATTGATTAAGTGCCA
>QDKV01004750.1_pt1 | contig 13659 bp, 14 predicted proteins | sample 1861101 | NCBI WGS metagenome assembly QDKV01 (sample SAMN04275158, study PRJNA302643) | Fungus metagenome, whole genome shotgun sequencing project. | isolation source: fruitbody | host: Mallocybe terrigena | place: Sweden | collected 2013 | reverse complement strand
CCTTCATAACCAAGGTTCTCTGCTGGGGTCAATGTATCTCGCCACCGACCTGCAAGAAACCCATTTTCATTGCCAACCAGATAACAGCGATAAAGCCATTGCCCTCTGCCACCGGTGGTCTGCATGATCATCGTGTTAGTTCAGAGAGTAATCTGACAACGCGTCAGCAAAAATGGCTTACGTAGGTCTTCGAAAGACTCATTAAACCATCACAGGGCCTAATGCGGCCCATCAACTTGAACTGACCCCACGCAGAATGACCCTAAAGTAATTAAGCAACACCCCGGCTTCTCCATTTCAGTTTATGACCCACCTCGCCCATGATAACGATGTCGCGGATCTCAATATCTAGGACTGGTTCAGATCTGTGATACTGTTTCAAACTCTGATATTTGAAGGTCTTTGTGGAACCCAAACGCTGTAATACAGCTCCGTCGCGTGTTTCTCGTAACTGCGTGCCGGTGGGAAGGTAGGCGTGAAGCGGATCCCCGTCTGGTAAAGGAACATTGTCTTCGAATTCTTCGTCGATGTCGATCTCAGAATCTGATCCGCACGAATCGGTCGAAAGAAGATAATACTCGCGAAGCTTCCATGTCTGTTTGTGCTTCCCAACGTTGGATCTTTGGACCATGTCTGGGGAGGCTCCAGTAAGTAAGCTGGCGTAAGCATCGAAGTCGGTGTACTACCGACGAATTAACAACCACGTGCAGTAGATGACGGACGCCTTACGGAAAAGAAACCTTCCCAGACCCCTTCAATACTACCTCCTAATCCTCAATGGGGTTCTAGATGAAAATAACGGAAGACGCACCTCCCGGGATCGAAGCATTCCATAAGGTTTCTTTTAGGGTTCCCCAAGCACCTTGACCATTCCAAAACACATTCTTTCCATGTTGGATGTGGTAGGGGAGGTAAATGAGGGTCAGTGGATAATAATCTCCCTGGTCCAGATGCGAGATACAAGGAGAAAAACGACAAGATGGCGGGTATGGCAAGTGGAGTTGGTGTGAAGTTTATCTCCTCAGAATATAGGGTGAAATAATTAAGATCTTGAGTTGGTCTAGGATCATACTGAACCCAAGATTGTGTTGTCAATTGAAACTATTCATATGAATAAACCAATGGAAAAGAAAACACAAAAAATAATCCCTACGGTATGAGCCCCAAAAGCCATAGCTTTGAGCAAGCCCAGCGGCGACTCCGAATAGGTCGTCCCACTGTTCATCCGGTAATCCTCTACATGAGTTTGAAACTAATTATTTCATTAAAAAAATATTTGCTTTGCTCACCTGGTTTGAGCATGAACCAATATAACCACATCCCTAGCGCGGTTTCTATGCGGTCGAAAGGCCAACCACCTGTTCGCATGCTGTAAATTGCCAACGACGAACCGTGAGGGTCAAACCAGAACTCGCGAATCCAATCCTCTAATCTCCCATAATTCTCGAGCTGGGCCATATTCTTTCCGTCATTTTCCAAAACGAGAATGTAAGCCGTGAAAAGCACATCACGCAGCGACATCTTTGACTCCCCTCCACAACCATGTCGGGTGGTAGTTGTTGAGTCTATACGTGCTCTTAGGCGCTTCAACACAATGCAGCGCCTTCTCAATTCGTCAGCAAGTGCCCATGATGTCAAACGATCACTCCCAAAGCGGGCCTCCGCAGCTGCTGTGTCAAACTTGAAACGAAAAATACTTGCGTACAAGTGGTGATTAAGCCGAAAAGATAATCGTGAGTATAAATGTCGACTAGTGAGGACCAATGACATAAGTGACGACGGAGGTCCATAGAAATTGTCTGATCCTAAAAGATATGCCACTTCATCCAGTACTTCCTGTGGCAATCTGCTGAAAGAGAGGGATGAAACCATGTTCGCATTCGTAAGGAAGAGACCGTTTCCCTAATCTGTCTTTTGTCAGAACTGATATAGCATGTCGTGGGAAGTGGCTGTGTATCAAAACCAATAATAACGAAGGCAAAGCTTGCTTATCATGAATCTCCTTTCTATTCCTTACTTACATAACGTCATGGCTGATATTGTGAGGACATCTCGGTTCTGGATGGCTGAAACTACGCCGTTGACTCATGACTAATTTCTAAAACTAGTACACCGCTACGGCGGCTATGCCCGAGCATGTAATGCATCACATGATTTGACTTGGCCCAGTGGCTCCGTGCAGCGGCAAAGGAGCGTTAGTAGATTTGGTTTAGAGGTTAGGGGGTTAGGAAATATGATTGAGAGCTGTGAACAAGGCTTTAAGACTGGCTTGGGGACCCCGAGTGCCACAGCAAGAGGAAATTAAATGCATCAAATGGTTGGCCTCCACATAAAAACATTTTCCCGCCAAGGCGATGTCGAATTCCATATACCATTATTATTATCTAACATACAGAAATATTTTCTGCCAAGGCGATGTTGAATTCCATGTAAAATTATTATTTAGCATATTCACTGGGGCATGTCCAATCTCGGGTGTTGCCGCCGTAGTTTGATGGCGTAGACTCGTAGTTTCCAATATGCTGCGATCTTTGTGGAATATTGCGGTATAACTAAACTGTGGACGGGGGTACTCTGTGATGACTGATTTTGAATGAGAAAAAGGGTTCGAACCCTCTTTTCATATAAGGTTGAGAAATATTCAATTTAATAACAGTTTATTGCCGGAAGTTCAGTGATACACTGATAGGTGCAGGCAACCCGAAAGTTTGACATTGCTGTGACGATGACAAGTAACTTACTGCATTTTTTTCTATCAAGTAGTCAGGCCCTTTTAAAATATAATACTTTATTTATCCAATTTTGGTGAGGGTAGTAAGCTACTTGCTGCGGCCTCTAATTCTTCGACATACCTAACCTTAATAATTTAACCTTCATAATTCCCTGGTTACTTCGCCGTTGACACAACGTCTCACTGCGAGCAAAAATGAATTTATTAAAAATAATACGTATACAAATTCATTATAATTGTGAATTTTGCCACTGCGAAAATAGATTCTGGAGGACCGAGATTGCAGTTTCGGTCTATATAATACGAAATTTACCGTTGTCATGAATTACTGTACAATATCTTTTTGGTATGTCAAAAATATTGTTATTGTACTTCTAATGTTTCTCGGTACACAAATCCATTTTCACCGCAGCATTCAGGAAAGGAGTGCAAATGCTATGTTCATATGTTCACTCATGCTATGAAGGACATGACAATGCAACCGCTCGTGTAAATCAAGGCTGACGTAACAAGCAGGAAATTTGAGATAAGGTTTGTCGAAAGTATAAATTTCTGTACACCAGTTCACACTGCAATTGACCGGTGCCGTCACTGATACAGGAGCATTTAATATGAAATTCAGGGTTATGAAATCTATCAGAGATGCAACGAGTGCTAGGTAACCACGGATCCACAATGAGCCAAATTGGGCTGTATCTAGATATGGCTTGTGCTGTTATTTTTGCTCAGGCTGAAAATTCCTTCGTAATAGGAGTCAGTGGAAGACCATGCCCCCTTGACCTTTCCAACTAAATTCTGTGAGAGGGTCACTAATGAAAGGACAGGTAAGACCATGTTGCGCCGGTGAAGAACTCAAATCCAAGTTTACCATAACCCCGAAACAATTGCCTCACACCGCCATCGTCTGTATTATCCTGCATGAATATTATGGTAAGATGCGCACTAAGCGAACAAGAAACTGATCACCGACAGGTAGGTATTTCACTAAGACCACGAGTCCGTCTTGTATCCGAACACGTCCGAGGATCACTGTACCACCACCCCAAAGAGTATACCGGTTGTCAGTCTGTTTATCCAGGGAAACGAAATTAGGAACAAATGGCCGAGAAATTTGGGCTTACGAACCTTCCCTGTGATGATCACATCTACAATATCTGCCTGCAAGGATTGCCCGTGATGACATGTGGGGTATACGGTTTTGAAGGTGCCATTAAGATCAGAGAACGCCATACCACCCTAGAGCAAAAATGGGAACTGGGCAGTCTTGCAAGGCAAGGAACTTACAATCGTAGCACTGGCTTGCAATCCGGCGGGAAGCCATGCGTTCTTCATACCATTTTTTTCGTCATCGATGGGAACAACTTGTCTCGGGTCGCAGCAGTAGTGTTCCTCGAGGCTGAGGTACACCGGGGTCCTGCATTCGTGATCAAGTCCTTCCACCATAGTGGCAGTAGAGGTCCATTTTTCATATTGGTCCATAAACGGAATCTTAAGGGCCAGGCATTAATAAGCAAAAAACAACGTAATAGAAAATTTACCATCTGAGACCCTTGCCACAGACCACTCAAGGTCCCAAGTTTATAACGGGGAGGTTGACAAAGGACTGCATCTGGTGACAAAGCAAAGGTTGATAATTGAAGGCCTTTATCAAGCACAAGGAAATCGACAAATTTGGTTCGACAATGACGATAAAAATGTTCACAATCCTCGAAGCATAGCCCGTCGTACCCATTGAGAGCCGCTTCTTCGCGAGACTTGCATAAGACATGGCTGGGTATGCTATATGGTGTAACATTCTCCGTGCGCACAAAGTATAACAGAGCGGAAAAGAGAGCAGCCGAGGGAGGACGAGCTTTCCTCTTCACATCCCCGAAGTATGTGATCTCGCAAGGTGGTAAGACAGCACGCGGCGCAGATGGGGGAGAGCTTTTTGTCCGGAGATTACTTGACCCGAGATTTCCGCCGAAGCTGAATAAATCCTCGCAGAAATAGAAGATTGAATACTATGATGCAAATCACAACACTGACTGTGATAAACAACAGGTTACATACGCGATAGGAAGCAAAGACAATAGGTTTCAATAGCTTCCTCGTCTGATCTGATGTGATACGTGTTTCAGAACTGATTGAACCTATGTAGGGTAGATGGGGCAGGTTGAAAAGGTACAATAGAATCAGTCAGTAAGTTGTTCCCGACAATTAGACGTAAAAAGAGTACGTCACTTACTTTGGGAGGTCAAAGCCCAAGAAAGCGCGATAGCGAGTGAATTTTGTTCATTTAGCAGGGGCCAACCATTGTTACTTTCCGCCCCATTGTAAAGGCGGTTGCGAAGGTAAAGGTCAAGGAATGATGGAAGTTTGGCTTGAAGAAGTTGGTTAACATTATTCTTCTGGCTCAAGTCCGACTCTTCGAGCATCAGATAAGCGATCCAGAACGCTTCTTTAAGCGAAGAGTGGTCAAATTCCTCGTTCTTGAAGATTTTGAGAGCAGAAAAACGTCGGTGCAACTCGATCGCTGCGTTTTCTCTCAGCACAGCTGGAGAGAGACGGTAGGCGGGCACAAGGGCATCGAACTTGCATGCAAATATGTTTGAGTATAATTCAACGGCACAACGAGGTGAGAGGAAGTCACTAAATTGCCGACAAGTCAATACACAATTGTAGAGCTCCTGTGGTGGTCCCAAGGAAGTGGTAAACGTGGCAAACAGAACAATCTTTTGGAGTACTTCCTGGGGGATATCAATGAAGGAATAACCCATTCTAAAGCGCTAGCAGAGATGAAAACTATAGGACAACGGGATTGAACGTCGGGGTTGAAAAATATTTAAGTCGGGTCAGGCCTGCTGAGTTCTTCCATTCTGCTTAACGGCATTCATTAAGGACGGTTTCGCATGTCACGTATTTATCCGAGTTCACCGTCAACAGAATGATCCAAGGGTACCTCCGTTGCAACGATGAGAAGTTATGTGCAGGAACGACATTGGAAACGGAAAAACGGGCGGCAAATAGTAATTCCCCAAGCGGATGGCAGATTCGTATTTACGGGGATAGAACCGATTGATCGGCGAGTCATTAGTATCAGCTAAGTATGTATCTAATCACCGACAGTTTAATGACAAACTGCTCAAAGAAGTCCAGGCTTTGGTAGGGTTGGCCACGGCCGGAATATTATGCCCGCGAGGAACCTAGAAGAAAACAGGCCGTTGGAATCCTGATCGCACCGATCGTCATAGGATCAACGACTCCTTATAATTGCCGGGAGCATTGTAACGGGATTCGAAGATTTACAAAGGAGACACGCATCAGAAAATTTGTCTGAGCTCAGGATTTCACGTACTGAAGACTTAACTATCGGATTCTAAATTGAAAGAAATGCGTAAACCATAGATGTAGGCTTCTTTGCATCATATTTTCAGACTAGGTTCTCAGGAATTATGTTGCAGTTTCCACCAGGTAAACATAAAGAGGCATCAAGGTGAGAAGGATAGGTCTCGGCCTCCCATGCAAGTATCGGCGGTGCTGACATACTTTCCGTTACCGTAATTGTTCTCACTTTGGAAAAGCATAAACTGAAAACACATGCATTGTAATCCCGTTATAACTTATATAACTAAGGCCAGGCGACAATGCCGGTCCGCATTTTCTGTTCTTTGAATTGACATCGCTCAGAGGCATGACTAAAGCAGAAACAATTGGTGTGAATTCCTCTCCACGATTCGTCACATGGGGGGAAGGAATATGACGAACCCTCGAGGCATTGCCCGAAATGGGACCCGACAATGGCTTGTGGACACAGTCTAGACAGCTCTAAACATGTAGCTTAAAATCCTGAAAGTCAAACACGTGGGTGCCACAACCGTCACGAGGGTGAGCGCCGAAACTCACCCTGTTTTGTTGTTAAATATGTCTGCTTTATCATATGTACCCTTCACAGTGGCGATGTTGAACTTATGGAATGAAGTCAGTGAAAATAGGACAGTGAAATTTCAAACTGAGTATTCATGAAGGATAAGACACCGAATCTCAAAAACGGGGTGTAAAAAAAGTAGACAACGTCATTCAGTCGGTTCCAGCACAGAGAAAAATTACATGAACTCCACGAGGTTGGAAGATGGAGTGAAGACATTGCACATTGCAATCCGGACTCTTAACCATAAAGCCTGTTAACGTATTGGCAGGACCATTCCCTCTAGTTTTCCATGCATGGGTGATCATGCTGAACATGTGGCCCCCACGTCTCCAAGATCACTTTTGTTATTCAAATTACCTTTATGGAAGACGAATTTAACGCCCAATTGGACAGTGCTCAAGGAGTACGAATTAAAATATTAAATAAAATATAATTTTATAATCACGTGACTTATCAGATATCTTTGGCTCTTTCAGTCTTTTTTTTTCCTAAACGTTCATCTGCCATGACTGTTGATCTTAAGAAGCTCGAGGAACACCTGGCCACTAGATCTTACGTAGAAGGGTAAGTGGGTTTGAAGAGGTTTCAAATCGCGTTATCTTTGATTGGTTTACGACAGATATTCGCCTTCTCAAGCCGATGTTGCAGCTTTCAAAGCGATAGAATCTGCTCCCGATTTATCTGTCAACCCGCATGTTGCGCGCTGGTACACACACATTAAATCTTATTCTGCGGAACACGGTTCTCTACCAGGATCAAGTACTGCTGGCGAGGCTTACCTCCTTTCATCCTCTGCTACTCCTGGTGGTGATGATGAGGATGAGGATGTAAATCTATTTGGATCTGACGATGAAGAGGATGCAGAAGCAGAAAAGGTCAAAGCCCAACGTGTCGCAGAATACAACGCGAAAAAAGCCAAAAAACCCAAGACCGTTGCCAAGGTTGGTGGAATTTGTAATTCAATTTTCTTTGTTAACGCGCTAATTTCGCCAAGTCTGTTGTCACTTTGGACGTGAAACCTTGGGATGACGAAACTGACATGGTTGCGCTGGAAGCCGTTGTTCGTTCCATTGAACAAGACGGTCTCGTCTGGGGAGCCAGCAAACTCGTCCCCATCGGTTATGGCATTAGGAAGCTACAGATAACTCTCGTTGTTGGTGAGAAAAATTACTAGTTACAATAAGGACGTTATGCTGAGAGTGAAATTTAGAGGATGAAAAAGTTTCGACTGATGAATTGCAGGAAAAAATAGCTGAATCTGAAGAGTATGTCCAAAGCACTGATATTGCTGCTATGCAAAGTAAATTTTCATTTGCATGGTTTCAAAATCAATTACTCATTTTTCCCGTCAGAACTCTAGATCTGTTTTGGGTCGCAACTGGTTGTACACTTAGCCTGAAGATCTTGAATGTATTTGATTTTGAAAATTTCGTGTCCAGAATGGTCCATTTTTTGAGGCAGACATGATCAAGTTTCGTTGACGTTTGGCGTGTGACGTGTCCGCTTATCCTCATTTCGCAGAGTCATTCCCGCAATCTTGACTTCGTCAATCCAATGACGAGCTGTGCGTCTTGATGGACACGACGGCGATCAGGAACGATGGAAACCCAATATTTTTTATCCTTGTTTTGGGCTTCTTCCACTCATGAACGTGTCTCCGAAAAATCGGAAATTAAAGTGCTAGGTTTACTTGGCGGCTTTCATCCCGAGCGAAATCTTGTAACAGCTTTCCTTTTGTGATACCCGGCAGGCCGGTAAAATCGAAAGTACGTTCGATCTTTCGAAGTTTGCAGCCGATTCGTGGACTACAAGCTGTCGTAAGCTTTTGATACCTATGCAAATAGGTATGCAACCATCAAGTGATACGTCGACTCTTCCGAGCCACAGGCCGAAATCCCCGATCTTTGGAAGTTATACTACGATATTAGGCTCTTTCCTGTATAGGCTGGCAGTGGAACGCCTTGTTCAGTGGATGAAGTTTAACCTGACACCGATCGAAATATGACAAGACAACAAGTCTGGACGCCTGCATTTACTTTCAGACTCTTTGAGTGAACTCGATATGAATCAAGTGGACGACGGGATGACATACCGCGATGAAAAAATGGCCCGAGACGTTCATGTGGAGTGGATAAGTGTGCTTTTCGCCTTCCTTAACAGTTGATAGACTCTTTCTGATATACAAATGGGTAAGCAATTAGGGCTCTTCCTTGTGCCGAAATTACTCAGCATTGACGCTCGTAGATTAGTGTGACGGAACACGGTCTTGTCTCTTTTGGTTTTTGTTCACATATCAGGGCAGAATTCAGGATCTCGATCTTGATGCCGTGCCTTTGGCGGTGAGGTAATTTTGATAGTGAACCGCGGCGAACGAGTACTGCGAGAACCATGATTGTAGACTCAGACCGGCGACGTACGGCAGGAGGGATTGTGCTTGTTGCCTATATAAAAGCAAGTTTTTTTTTGGAAGCCTCTGTGCTTTGACAACATGTCTTCTCCGCTCGAAAGAATCCCTTCTGATGTCCTCCACTATATTACCACCCTGGCTGCATCATCCTCTGTATTTGATCCACCGTTGTCAGTGCTCAATCTCATGCAGACGCGGTCTATCATCTATAAGTCACTCAGTGTTCGTTCCGCCCCACACGTTTATGCCGGCATTTTCAAGAGCAAATTCGACACAACTGCCTCACTGCGGAACTATCGCTTCATGATAACAGACTCTGCTCTTACCGGAGAACTAGTCAATCGCTTTCGCCTGCTTCAACGCTGCAAGGACCTGGACGTCTCGTCTTCCAATCTCTTGCGGGACCTCGTAATTGCCTTCTGCATGTACCTGGAGAGTGATGGTCGTAATGAACATCACCTTTGGAGGGCTGGATTCCCTAGCTTCATCCTTCTTGTGGCTCGAACGTATCTTAATAGCAAGGAAGGTCAACAAGTAGGGCCCCTTGGCGAGATTATTGTCTGGCTTCTTTGTCTTGCCCTTCCCCGACGTCAGTTGCCCTTTTCTCTTACTTCCTTGCAATGCTCACAACGGAGAATCACCCCAGGCCTAATTCAATGCATGTGCAAGCAAGACCGGCAAGACCTATATTCTTTGATCTTTCCTTATATATTTTCGTCGAGCAAGGTGAGATAAGCGCAGCGGTTAAGAGGAGTATTCAATTTTGATCTCGTGTTAAATTGTCCATTTAGAAGGCCATGTCATCGGTAACTACATGCCAAAAATGTTTGCGGCCCTTGCGGGCTTCAAATGGATGCGGATGTCTCAAAGAGGGTATGGCCCAGGGTTCGAACGTCGCCTGCAGTTCAGCAGAGTACTTGCTTCACGAAAATTGGCTACACACAGCAGCGTATCGACGATGTCTGACAGGGGATCTACCTGAATCCTCCATAGCTGCCATCAACTTGGCATGCATCATTTTTGAATCTGAGCCTCTGAAGATGCCATATCATCTTCCAGAAACTCGCGCTCATGCCATTGCCGCACAGTTGAGTGGTCCAACAAAGGAGGACTTCAGAGTTTTTGCGTCCTATGAGACCCCACTTTTTGCAGACTCGATGCCAGCTGAACCACTCAACTACGGCGCTAAAGCGCCGAGGAGTATGTTTCATGATTTCGAGTTGCGCCATTCAATGGGAGTGACGTCCTTGGATGGGTCATACATACCGGAGATTATATATACTCCGGGAACCATGACAGGCATCTGGGAAGGCGTGTTCAGAGTCAGTAATCTTTTTTCACCTTTCATGACAGGAATTTCATACCTGGATCCAGACAATAAGGCCACCTTCATCTACAGACTCGACTTTTGCGAAACCCATTCAGTGTGCCCTGGTGGAATATGTCGGCAGTCATTATCCTTCTACCCTGCACGGCAAAGGACTAGAAAACATCGATACCTCTGTCATTCATGTTAATCAAGTCGGTCCAGACTCATTACTCGAGGCTCATTTCCGTCTTCTGATGCTATTTTTAGGATTACGAACTGTTTGTAGCAGGTCGCAAGTTCCAAAAATATACCCACTCCAGCGCCATCCAAAGGGAGATTTCGGTCACCCCTGTTCGCAGGGACGTGATACTTTTGGGAGAGGTTTGACACTAATACTTGCAACAATATGAGATCCTCTTTAACTTTGCTACGTAACAGACTTCGCAAACTCACGAGGACGCGTGGGGCGCCTTCAAATTTCGGGGAGTAGTATATGAAGACGGAAGGGTGGTCCTCAAGCGTTCGGGAGTGAGTACAGACGACATCTGGCAAAAAAAAAGCTCAATTTCATTTCTTCCTAGAAGTATGACGATCACTCTGGTACCTTATTGCTCGAGGGTCGCTTGAGGTTTGGAACGGTTTTTTTAGGTCGTTGGCGAATAACCGCACCAGCTGGCAATGCAGATCATGGAATTTTTAGCATGAAGAGAATTGCTGGGATGGATGGATTTCCCTGAAAGTCATTTACACAATTTCCATATCTCGCTGCTACTCTGCATTGCCTTAGTCTCAGGATTTACACATCAGCGTCTGTTTCTTTGTAGTATTCCTTAAACGTCATTAGTCGTACCGCTCATTGGATATTCGAATCAATTTATGTATTGTGCGTAAAGTACTCACCGTAAGGATTTCGTGTACAGACAATGCAAAGGCAGGATGGGGATCCTTATTTTAAGCAGAAGAACTAGCCTGTGGCTAATCTGTCCAATGGGGAACTGGCGCACTCCTCAGAACACCACGGTGCTGGTAGTAGAATTTTATTAACTCCGACACATATCACCAGATGATGGAGTTATCCCGGAAAACATACTATATTGACAACGGGGAACTCGCCTAGTGTACATAACCCATCTGCCAAACCAAACCTAATTCAACAGGATAGTCGGCACTGATTTTGGGGTTATTTCATACCAAGAACGCCACTTACCGGAAATTATTTTGAAGAGATTACGCTTGGCTAAACTGAAGTACACCGTAAACGACAGTTGGGAGGCGGGGAAGTGCGTGCTTGCACGGTTGACCATACAGAAGTCTGTTGAATTCGAAACGACGATGACGTGCTTGAATGCCATGCTTTCACATCCAGACCCATGTCTACCGTCACTAACCCTTTCTGGTACCCATAGCGGGATTTGAAAAATTGAAGTTCGAGCGCCCACCGACTCTTATCGGCTTGCGTCACTGGTGTGAAGCCCGGAAATTAATTTTGACAAAGGTCTCGAGCTGGTTGAACTCCAGGTCTGGAGCCTAGGACCCTTATGCCAGAACATGGTCCCTGAAAGAGTGGCACAAGAGGCGGAATTTCCAAGTCCCCATTTAAAGATTTCAGGATAGCCAGAAAATCGGAGTCGAATCAGAATCATCAAAGAGGAGGAGCATTCGACAAAATCTCGTGAACAAGAACCAGTGAGCATGTCGAAAAACAGTTTAATGTCGCAATTCTAGACCAGTTCAAAGAAGTTCCCATTGATTTGAGTCATTTGGTAGTACAGTAAGAATCTCGTGTAGCAATTTTGGACCAGACTTGGCATTCAATCAATTGTCCATTGTTCGCCACTTTGTATTTGGTATTGTTTGTGTCACCACTGCGTTCCTTGCGCCTTGTCACTTTGCTTTCAACATCTCAACATCCATCGGTAGTGAAGCCGTCCACTCGTTCATCAATTATCATCTTAGAAATGTTTAAATCTCTTACATTGATTTCTGCCTTGACTTCCGTAGCTTTGGCGCAGTCGTCGGTTAGTACATACTGATGGTTAAAATTTTGGTCTAACGAATCATTTTTTGCAGACCTCGTCGGCTGCCGCCGGAGCTTCTTCACCGAACCCTTTCATTCCTTCTGGAATAAGTTCAGCGTGCTCTTCGTTCTTGAGTGCTTTGAACTTGGATTCCAGCCTCTCAAGCTGCCTTAGCTCCCTAACAACCGCCACTTCCTCTTTCGCCCCTGGCACCAGCGCCTCCATCTCGACAGCAACGGTGACTTCTGCCCTGAACGGTCTCTGTTCAGATTCAGTCACCGGGGCTTGCTCTGAAAGCTTAATTCGCGGCAAAATCACCGACTTCTACTCGGCATGCACCTCAGAGTTGACAACAGCCAAGAATTCGGACGTCATCAAGACTTATGACATTCTCTACACAATCCTCCCCATGCGCACTTCTATTTGCTCCAAGGACGACAGCGGTTCTTGGTGTGTCTTGTCGTCACCCAAGTCTGGAACGAAGGAGCAAAACGGTTCCGACACTCTGGCCGACCTTTTAACTGCCCTTTACACCAAGGCAGGTGCTGCTCTCCGGCGCCGTGGTCCCCAGGATGCCATCACACCTAATTTGACCACCTACCATAACAACAATCTCATTTTCCTTTACTTTAACCCCGACCTCGATGCCACTACTCTTTGCACAACATGCGCTCGCCAGGTTTTGACCGCCTACATGACCTTCGAATCTAACGTCGCCTACGCTCCTGGGCTCTCCAGCAGTCAGCTCTTGGATAAACAATCGGCTCTCCTCGATGCCGTCAAGAGCAAATGCCCAACTGGCTTCTTGAGTGGCGCTGTCCAAGCTGCTGGTGGGCTATCAGCTGGAATTCTTTCAAGTGCTGGTCAAGTCACCATTAACTCCGAACGACAAGCCATGATTGGCTTTGCAATGGGTGCTGCAACGTTGGTTATTCCTTATATTTTCTAGGGTGTAGCAGGACTACCATGATGCATTTACATTTTATTATACTCAGCGAGACTTAACTACCACATTTTTTATTATATACCCAGTTTGTGGAAAACGAATCATCACCAAGTAATTACTCGAAGCTGACATGGCTCTGGAAAACTCATTATTGTCCTCGGTGTACCGATACTACATCACGCTGTTGGTAGATTTGCACCGGTATTGTATCTGGATCCTGGACGCGAGATTCAGAACTGGTGAGGTCGAAATCATAGTCGTGAGAATAGGTGTCTGAATTTGGCATCAGACAACTCTTCGGCCATCAATATCTGCCGAGCTGTGGGTCCACAAAGTTA
>QDKV01004751.1_pt1 | contig 13671 bp, 15 predicted proteins | sample 1861101 | NCBI WGS metagenome assembly QDKV01 (sample SAMN04275158, study PRJNA302643) | Fungus metagenome, whole genome shotgun sequencing project. | isolation source: fruitbody | host: Mallocybe terrigena | place: Sweden | collected 2013 | reverse complement strand
CAATTTCTTCAATCTCCAAATTGACTGCGAATGTCTTCTGCATTTTGCTCGAGTCGCCCCGGCCTGCCGCCATAACGAACAGTTTTTACACCGTATCTGATTCACTTGACTTTATTCGCGATATCGCAAAGACCGTCGAACGCGACTGGATCTCCTGTCCGTTGGCAACCAGACATCGCTCCCGATTCAAAGGAACTGTCTAAATCAATATGGACAACATTGAAAACGTTTCTTTTCGTGCTGTCCGAGGCAGTCCTCTCCACCCTTGTTTACCTGCCTCTATACCTCATCCCACTCATCATTCGTCATATCGCAGTTTGGAGGTGTGACCACAAGTACACAAGGCTTCGAGCAGTTGAAGAAGACATTTTTGCCGTTCGACAGCTTATCGAGCTGACGAACACAATAATTTTAATAGCGGCGACTTTGCCACGCCAAGCCAAGCAAACCTTCGTCCTCGCAAGCATCGAACAACTAGTGCCCGTCTTGAGTAATAAATGCATCAGAGACTGGGTTTGGGGTCCGTAAGTCGATTGGAAAGCCTCTTTTTGACCTCTCATCTCCGAGAAAGCCGCAGCCGAAACCGCAATTTTAGAATTTTCGTTGCCACACCACATTTTTCTCCACATGCATCTCCTTTATCCTTTCCTTTACCTCCAACTTCCCTTTTTTTCGAACATGCTCACATGCACGTCTATTATTATACCCACCTTTACGATTCATCTGATCGCGAAACTTTCGAGTTCGCTCATTCCGTCGTTCTTGCTGTCTTTTCCTGTGCACAGCGCTAGCAGCAGCAATTTCTCTCCGGCAATCAGAGCCCCGGCGTTCCTCGATCATCAGGGAAGGCATGGAAGAAGTCTGGTTCTTGTATGAAGCCCAAATACCTTGATAATATTGATCACCATTCAACACGAGCGTCATCCGGTGTACCCGAGACCAGAAGCAGAAATACTCAAGCCATTTCTGAAGCAGAGCCCGATTCTATCAACGAATCCACCATGTCAGCCAAATTCATGGAACGAATGGTACCATTTTGTGTAAAATGTTTAATTGAAGTAGGTATTTTTTTTTTCCTTCCTCTCATCTCGAAATACTCCGCCTCGTTGTCACAGAGAAATATATTCTACTGGTTTGTGTGCGAGAAACATTGCCCCGCGGAGAAAATCCCCTCATTTCTTTTATATTCTACTCTCCAGCCATGGTCGTAAACAAATTTACTGAACTTCTTTGATGCATTATCAGAATTCCACGGATGAAAAGTTGAACGTCTCCCAACTTCGGCTCGGTTTCAGAAGAAGCACAAGGCCCTTCGTTGGTATTGCATCCAACTTTTATTGGATACCATTGACGAACTATCGCCACCTTCTGCCAACCGTTCAAAGGAAAAAGGGAACACACAAACTCAACGCAGCACGGAACAACTCCACCAGCTTCACCTTATGGTGATATCTGCTGTCTCATCACTTTCTATGCCCCTCATGTTACGCTGTCTCGATCGTATTTGCGACTTGATCAATGCCTATCCAACACTAATGTCCAATAGTGGGGTTGATGAAATGACGTCGAAGACAAGGAAGTTGGAACTGCTGGAGGCGTTGTTCAGCGAATTGTTGGAAAAAGCAGAAGAAGGACAACTCGACTCTTGCGCTTTGAATACCGTCAAGAAGAAGATGCGAACGAGCCACATCCAGCTACGCAATCTCGATTGTGACAGTTTTTTTTTCCTACTTTGTAATGAGCCTGGTTTTTCGGGTGTGATGATGGGTACGTAGAATTTTTTTTTTCTTGTGGTCTGAGAAGACGGACCTCGAGCATGCAGGCGCCAAAATTCTTGATCAGGCAATCAGATTGCATCTTTCTGTCGTTTGATCACCCGGCGTTCAAACGTGCGGAAGGGCGAAGAACTACGGCAATCTCGTGAGTAACCGCTAAGTTTACCCTTCTGCCGAGCCTAATTTTCTGGATAAATTTTTTCAGGCTTGAATTCGTTTTGAACCCTAAAAAAAGAATGGCAAAAGTTAGGTGTGAGTATTTGGGCTTGTGTTTTGGATTTCTTTGTCGTGACCACATTTTATAAGAGCAGTATCGTAACTCCCTGTGAAGATTTTGGCGTACGACTAGTATCTATCGCGTTTTCGATCGAGTGCACTTGTTAGGTCGGGATCTTAGTAATTTGGACTTCTAATTTGAAAGCGCGTGTTTGAGCGAAAAATTTCTGTTCTGATCCAGACCTTTTCAGGTTTCTAAGGCACGGTTTAAAAAAGCGGGGTATTGTATATAAGGTGGTTGCCTTCCCAATAGACTGCACCTATCTTCTTCCTCAGTGACTGACTCATGGCTGACCTCTATACATCCATAGACGATCTTCCACACATTCCAGATGATCTGAACCTTGCTCAATTCATGTTGGATTATGACCATGACATTCGGCCAGCAAACACAATGTCATGTCTTGTTGAAAATGATTCAGGATGTCGTATTACCCAGTCATCGTTTCCAATTGGAGCAAAAAGTTTACTCATATCTTGCTTTTCTTCCAGCTCAGAATACGGACGGAGAGACTTGCCAACGCGCTGTATTTGGAATATCAAATAAGTCGGTCGACCCTTTGGTGACCCTCTTTTCGTGCATAACTCATTGTTTTATGACTTAGATGAAGGGGATATTGGTTAGTTGTGAAGCACACTTTTCTTCTCATTTGTGAATTCGATTTGTTAATTTTATAGTTATGCTCTTAAGCCCAAACCACGTAGGTAAGATGCTCAACGATGAATGAATTTCAGCAACTAGACTTACCGAGCAGACTACCCTGTAGTCATCTGGGCCATTCATAGACTTGGCGGAATTGTCACGTAGGTTGTTGATTGCGATCACAAGGCCTTTGTATTCGACAGGTTGTGTGTCTCCACAGGTGTTCCAACCCAGAATCTAAGACTGGGGAGCAGGTTTACCAGCTGGCGACTGCCAAAGTGACATTGTTGATCGTCCATTCGACAGCAATTGATACTGCCCTGCAAGCTGCGTCTATTGTCGGCCTTCCTCCTAGTCGATTTGTAATACTGGACTGCCTTTGGCCTTCATATGGTGGTGTTTCCGAGTTTCGGACTGTTCCAGAGCTAATGATTGTCGGACAACGTCATAAATGGACTCTTTTTGAGCGGCCCCTATCGACGGGCGAGGGGAAAAGGAAAATTGCTTTTTTGTGCTGGTCGTCCGGTACGACCGGAAAGCCCAAGGTTTGCCATATGAAATTCTCGCTCAATTCGTGTTTTTGCAGAATTGAAAAAAAAAAACTCTCAGGCGGTAATGATACCCCACACGTCAGTAATCGCCAATATCATTCAGATGGCGACCCACAACCAAATTGATAAAGGTGGAAATCGAGCTTCCAATCAGTCATACCTGCCAGGAGATGTGGCCTTAGGTGGCAAGTTACCTGCAATCTCATATCATCTTAAACTTTGCGTTTGATTCGGAGCCAATTTTTTTAGTATTGCCATTTTACCGTGAGTTTATACTTGGGACGTCATGAGTATCGAAGTTGCTTGACTCGCGAGACAAAGATGTTGCTGGTCTCATTATCGGGGTGCGTTGTCAGTATTTCGTTGCCGCTGGACATCTCGGCTTACTTTACCCTCGATAAGCTACACTTATCTCTTTTTTGTGGCGTAAGCAATTTCCGTGTCCTTCTCTGAAGCGTGCGTTGGTCATAAGACGTAGATCTAGATGTCCGTTGTCGTCATCCCGAAATATGACTTCTGCACTCTACTAAACAGCATTTCTCGTCATCGGATCTCTCACTTGTTGTAAGTCATTTTTTTTTCTTTCATCAAAAGATGAGGAAGTTCACTTAGCAGGTCACTTAGTCTCGTACCACCTCAGGCGGTTTCTTTCTGCAAGGTTGGACCTTCCAAAGCAAATTCCAAACTTGTCGCCTGACAAATCTGAAATAATAGCATTCCTCAATCTCTCGGCATTATTACAGCTGGGTTAAATATGTGATGATAGGTAGGTGTCGCTTATCATTGAGCTTCCGTGTGGTAAAGCAATTTAAAAACATTAGGAGCTGCTCCTGTTTCATGGGAGGTTCAAGAAAAATTGCATGAGTTATTCCCTGCCGCTCAGATAGGTCAAGCATACGGTTTGCAAAAGATACGCAACTCTCCACCAAAACGTCTGACAATTGTTTTCAGGTCTGACAGAAATGACCACAACGATTGCTATGGTTTCACCGAAGCAAAAAGGTGGACCGTTGGGAAGTACGTACGCCAACTGTACCGCGTTTTCCTGTGGATTTTACTTTATATGTTACCAGGTGGGGGTCGGCTGCTACCTGGTGTAAACGTGCGGGTCGTGCGACCTGACGGTAGCCTTGCTCGTAACGGTGAAAGGGGAGAACTAGTCGTCAAAGGTCCGTCAATTGCCTTGGGATACTTTGACAACCCCGAAGCGTACGTTTTTGTCCTTGATTTTCCTCCATCTCAACTTTATTTCATGACAGCACAATAGAGACATTCATCAATGGGTCAGTTGACCTTGATATGAAATCTTCTTCTATTACAGATTATTTGTAGATGGGTTCACACAGGTGACCAAGTCATTGTTACGAGTAACCGTGAAATCTTCGTCTTGGATCGCGTGAAGGTTGGGTTTGTAAGGTCAATAAGGTTTTCTTTTCTCTGATCAAATCCGGCACAGGAAATACTTAAAGTACGAGGCTTCCAAGTGGCACCTGCAGAGTTGGAAGGGTGCCTTCTTTCCCATCCGGACGTCCATGACGCTTGTGTTGTCGGGATTCCAGACGAATACAATGGAGAGTTGCCAATAGCCTATGTCGTCTTGTCGGGGGCTGCAACCGAATGCCTAAATCAAGATGCAAGTATGTCGGCTATCTTTCGTTCCAGCATAATGAAGGCAAGAGCTATCAGTTCTCTTGTCTTGTACGAAATAAATTGCTTCCCCACCTGAACAGCATTTGGCGGTTCGCAAAACAAGTTATAAACATTTATATGGTGTGCGATTCATTGAAGCAATTCCTGTGAGTAAAATATAACTCATAATATAAGATAGAATGTTTTTATCGCAATTAACGGACTGTCTATTCTGGGTTTTTAGAAAAACGGCAGCGGGAAAATTTTGCGAAGAAAGTTGCGTGAACATGCCAAAAGCAATCCAATTTCAACTTCGACGGCAAACCTTTTCGGAGTAGGACAGGTTAGGCTTTAATCATATTTTGTACACCATCGTATCTTCAGTTTCCTTTCCGCATACCCTCGCCCTTGAAAATGGTTCAAGAGTGTCCAATGATAAATTATAATACCCTTATGTCAACACCGCTATGCGCAGCTTCCTACTGAGGTCTTCCAATTCCCTCATAGAGATTGGAAACAGGAAGTTTCGGCATTTTTGAATCATGTTGGATTGAAAATAAAATTGCTTACAACAAGTAATTTACAATATTCATCTGTAGATGAACATGGTCCTGGATAAACCCCAGAAAGTAGAAGTACTAGAATGAGCGGCCTACAATAGTGAAATGTTGACATATATGTACAAGAACTGCGTCTAAATATGGAAGATGAGATGGCGAAAATTTTGATAAAAAAAATCCAAAGCAATACAAAAAAAAAAAGAAATGTTAAAAGATTATGGAACGAAGGAATTAAGCATGGATGAGATGTATTTTAAGGTGTTCTCGTCGAGGGCATTGTCCTTCCGCAGTGCTTCCAATAAGTCATCACCCGAGCAAGTGGGTGCAACAGCAAACTTGGTGTTGAATGCATTGACAGTTGCATCTACAGCGTTTTCAACACGAGTCACGAACGACTCGAAAATAACTAGGAACTCATCATCGGACAGGTTGTCGCTGACTGCTGGAAGGAGGAGGTTGGGATCGGCATAGAAAACCGAAGCCGATTTAAAGTTGTCACATCGATCGGATGACTGTCTACTATCTTTTCGCGCAGGAAGAGGCCGGAAGATACGCATATTCGAAAGTGCCTCGAGTGAGAGACAGACCATACCCAAATCTTTTGCCAGGTGACCGAGCTGCCCAACGGTAGCATCTGGCAGTAGAGGTTCCGGCTCAGGATCTGGATTCTCATCTAGTTCATGACGATTTTCAAGCCCAGATGGATAGATCACAGAAAGGATTTCCGGGAGTTCGATACCCTTGAGCTTCACTTCGCCGATGGTCTTCACAACCACGCCCATTTCCCGGATGGCATCGACTGAGTATGGGTTTTGATGAGATGAATACTCGGTGGCTTCCTCGGTGTTGAAGACGGACGCATTGATTTCGCGAATTATGTCGTTGCTCACCATAATTTGTCCTCCCTTTGCGCAGCCACTGATTCTTGACGACTTGTTGACCATAGGTCCAAAATAGTCCATTCTGTGAGTAATAACATCGGTCTCGCAGAGAGGGGAGCCGCAATGAATTCCCATTCGGACGGAAAGTCCACGTGCTATGAGATGTCCTTCCTCGTCAAGAATGGGCTTGCCATCTTCAGATTGAAGGATCTCTAGAGGCCAGGGCTCATGAAGGAGTTGGAGTTGAACCGTGAAGCAAAACCAGACTGCAGCAAGACTAGTCGGAAAAGAGCACATAAACGCATCCCCTTCGGTTTTGACTTCATATCCACCACAGAACCGGAGCTGACGTCGAAGGAGGTGATTGTGTAACCGCATGGCACTTCGCATGCCGGCATTCGACTCCCAAAGGTGCGTCGAATTGCGGATATCGGTGAAGACAAGCGTAAGGTGACCAATCGGCGGTGGAACTTCATCTACAAGTCGGTTTATAACCCGATCGCGCACCTCGTCCTTCTTCCTTGTACGGTACATTTGAGGGTCAACAAGTGACTCCAAGGTTGGTTGTCGGGATCGTGCGGCCGTGTCAAAGAGATCTGCAACCCAGATGACCATTATCATTGTGCTGCCATTTGAACCGTAGCTAATGGCAAAGTCACGAAGTTTTTGAGCGGCAACCATAGGGTCAGGCCGTTCCGACTTTGCGACAGTCCGAGCAATGTCTACGGCGGTTTGGTAGGGCACGAAATCCCACAAACCACGGTTTGCAATGATAACGAACTCATCGAGGTCAGTTAGTTCATAGGCGAACAGATCCGGCTTTGCGTTTAACGTCGGGAAGAATTTGAAATAACCAAATGAGCGAGACACTGCCACCTCGTCGTCGACCAATCCTTCAGTCGAAATAAAGCCTTCTGCAGATCGAATACGAGCAGTTTCTTCCCGGTCGCAAGGGTCATGCTTCCTGGAGACTTCGACACATACGCCCTGCCGAGAGACGACGGCCAACGCATCCCCAGCGTTCGCAGCAAAGAGTGTTTTGTTGAGGAAATATATCGCAATACCAGAAACGCCAATCTTCGCGTATTGGGAGTCAAAGATAGGACTCGAACCGGTGCTGGTTTGCGAGTTCTTGCGCTGCATACTGTTAATAGTAAAAAACAGATCTTGATTGAGCTTTAAGAACGTCCAGTGAAGAGCCTTCAGGACACCATCTCTCCAATGTTGTTGTGACGTTGTACCCTCACTTCTCAGTTTCACGTTTATGGCAGCTAACTGAGTCATGAACACCCTTACAAACCTGTCATGGAGGAACTTCGATAGCTTGTTGGGCGTGACGTCAGATTTCTGTTGCGGGGCGTGTGTTTGGCCGAACATGGCAAAGATTGCTTCGCCTTTTCGACCAGGGAACTCGTGAACCAAATCCAACATCGTCGAATGGTCATTGTCACCCATCGAGTCAGCAATCCCATACCCCATTCCGCACACAGTCGACAAAGATGTCCGTATCCGCCTATCAATGCCTTCTTCGGGAATGTCCATCGTTGCAGACCTTCCCGTCGCAACTAGTGTGACATCCATGAGGCCAAGAACTTTGAGCCGTTTAAGACTCGAGAAGCCAGAAAGCCTGAAGAGTTGGGCAGATTGCAATGAACGTCTGTTTTCGCCTCCCAAAGCTCTGGAATCTGTTTTGATTTGAAGTCGCTTGTTGCCGGATAAATTGAGATATTTGAGATTCGTATTGAAGTTCCTAAATGACATCAATCGAAAGTATATAAGAGATGTGGTCGCTGAGTTGGAAAAGTATTCATTACGCACCAATTCCAATCAAACTCCCAATTACTAGTATTGTACCACAAAGAATTGCTACCAACATCGAGAATCGTTAGATTCGCAACCTTTCCGAGCTCGTGTGGAAGTGTTTGCAACTTATTCGCATTTAAAAAAATTGTCGTCAGTTTCGTTAGTCTTGGCAGGTCCTCGGCTGGGAAACTTGTGAGCTTGTTGCCACTGAGGTAAATTTCTTGGAGGTGGGTCATATTCCGGAAAAAGTTGTGAGGCAGATCCACAATATTATTAAACGACAAGTTCAGAATGCGGAGCTCCATGAATATCATGAGGGGGTGCAAGACGCTTTCAGTCAAGTCGTTTTCGCCCAGAAACAGTTGCTCCAGCGAGTGAACAAGCGGGGGAAGTATCCGTAGCGAAGTAACGGACGCCATAGACGTCTTTCGATCGCTGACATCCGGTGCCAGATTCCCATCCACCACATACGTCTGTGGATTTGAGATCATAGGTGGATCATGCCATGATGAGATGATGTTGGAGGTGACATTGATCTTGGTTAAACTTGCGCAATACCATATTGACTGGGGGAGTTCTGTCAGGCTATTATTATGAGCGTCCAAGGCCTCGAGCTTCTGTAGGTCTCCAATCGTTGAGGGAAGGGCGTCAAGCTTGTTGTCCGTACACGAAAGTGTTTCCAACCATTGTAGTTTGCCAAGAGAGTCGGGGATCGTCCGAATCGAGTTATGGTCGAGTTTCAATATACGAAGGGAGTGAAGGTGGCTGAGGACCTGATCGCCCAACGAGGAGAGTTTAGCGTATGATAGATCCAAAGATGTCAGTGTGTAAGGTAGTTTGCCCAGCGGTCCCGGTATGAATGAAATTTGAGTGATGTCATTGTGTGCTACTTTGAGTTTCAACAGCCGTGGGCCGAGCGATAAGTCGAGAGTTGAAACAGCATTATGGTCGGCACAAAGTTGAGTGAGTTGGGGTAGCATGCAGACTACTGTTAGGTCAGAGATGTGGTTCCGTTGGCACTCGAGTATGCGCAAGTTGACGAGGTCGGTAAATTCATGAGGAAACCTGGTGACCTGATTCCCTGCTAGGATAAAACGTTCAAGCATTTTCATCTGTCCGATGTGTTCAGGCAACTCGGTGATCATGTTGAATGAGATGTCGAGGTCACGCAAGCTCTCCATAGACGTTAGAACAAGAGGGAATTTGCGGAATTTGTTGTTGGAGACGTTGAGCGTCATGAGATTCCGGAGACGAGGGAAATGCCATGGGAGTTTCTCCAGGCGGTTGTTTTGCACAAGCAAAGTCATCAGACCTCGAATCTGGTCGAGATATGCGTCTTCTAATTCCTTGATCGAGTTGCAGCACAAATCAAGCCGATTCAATGCCGGTGCATGTTGTAAGCTAGGTGGAACTTGTTTCATTGACATATGACTGAGTCGGAGCTCTCGGAGTGCTGTACAAGCCTGGATAAAATCGGAGGGAATTTCGATCATCGGATTTCGAGAGAGGCGGAGGGAAATAAGAGAGTCTGCTTGTTTGTGTAGAGCCACGGGAATGGTACGCAGACCTCGTCCTGAGAGGTCCACAAATTCATAATTATTGAATTGTACTTGTTCTTGCTGGAACATGACAACGGAGACTCAGATCATCAGGACAGGAAGCAAGAAACATGTTAATGACGTACGTCGGTTAGAACTTGACTTTTATACATAAACTTCAGAAGCATATTCAATGCCTCATTCGAGAACAAGTGCACGCCATCCTCGTAGTCATAACCTGCTTGTTCCTGCCTCAGTTTCACGATTGCCGCAGGACACTCATGCGGTGCGAGTATACGTTCTGACAAAAATGTGAATGTCAGCCAGAAGTTCAGCCAGGGAGACATAAAATCAGGATATCGTACGCACCCCTTCCCTGTTCTTTTAGGTATAAATTATGTTGAATATGTTGGTCTTTTGGCGCCAATTTCGTTGTCAGTTTCTCACAAATCTCCTGCACTGTGAAACTAAGTTTGACCCCGACAAGATAGTACTCGCCCAATTGTCGGTATATCCGAAAGTGGTATAGAGAGAGAGGTCGAGGCTCCGTGAACGGGAGCCGTACAAGGGCATTCGCAGGTTTCCAGGGCTCTGATATCAGAGAGGTCGCAGATGATGCCGTATTTTTGCGTGAACCCATCCGTGTGGTCCAGTCACCTTTCCACTTCCCCATACCCATCATAGACGACAGGTCGTCATCTACGATATCGTCATCTGAGCCTGAGCTGACGTGGTCGTGACTCAAGCGTTCGTACGCATCATGGGGTCGCGCAATGGCCCAACTCTCCGGTGGTACCCATTGTTCTGGCGAGGTCGGACTACTGGAAACGGCGTGCGATGACGGGGACGGTATTGAAAAGCTGTTGAGATGGGGAGCGATTATGGACCTTGGCGACACCTTACGTATATCAGGATGGCTCGACCATTTCTCTGATGGTGATAGCGGTCTCCAAGGATTACTGAATATCTGCGAGTAAGACTGGGACTCAGAAGGGATGGGGGTGGGATTGCTTCCACCACTGCTAAGTGAGCTCCGTCCGACATTTTGGTGGTTGGTGCCGTCAGATTGACCGAAATTTACGATACCGCTCATCGCATCCTTATCAAAACCTACGATGCCATGAGAGAGATCCACGTCCACCGAGTTCAAGAATTGTTCCATTTCCTCAGTGGGGTATTTCGGGGGAAGAGGAACCTTCGCTTTCTTTTTCCCTTTGTCACGCTTTTCCTTCCTCGCTGGAGGTGGTGTAAAGATAGCTGGAGCAGGGCCTTCAACATATTGAATGCCATCTTGTGTCATCTCTGACTGCTCTTTGGTAGGGAGTGGCGGGACGGGGGGCAGAAGGGAACAATGTGTCGATAGTACCAGGTCCGATTCATCAGCTTCTTGTCGTAAATTAGCCTTACTCGAGCGAGATCGTAGTTTAGAAAATATCGAAACTTTGGGAAGTCTGAGCTCTGCAGAATTTGAAGACGAGTTACTGTTTCCCCGTCCCTTCGATGATACGCCATCGTCCGTCGAGCGGCGTTTGCTCTCAAATATGCTCGGAGTACTCTGAGGTTCGGTGGAGGATCGAGAACCACGCAAAAGACTGACAGAGCTCCCTTGTAGCGAAGCGAAAGACACAAAAGAGGCCTTGGACGAAAATCCAAAGGTACGAGAAGAATTGGCAAGCCTGTCAATAGATTTTGGGGGAAGCGGAGGCTGTGAAAAAATTAAGGCGATGTGTGAGACTCTAATATCCAAAACCCGAAAGACCCACAGGAATATCGATCCACGGCGCAATCGCTGAATCGTCGTTTACAACTCCGGCTGAAACGGCCTCATATCGCGCGCGGCCGTTTTGGTCAATAGCCTCTGCAAGTCCAATGTCCGGGTCGGTCGACGCACTGTGTATCGACATGAAGACTCGTTCGCTGTCGCCGCCGTCTGTAACGAGAGGAAAACCGATGAAAGCGGCAGAACAAGGGACGCGGCCAATGATCAACTGGGCTGCTCGCCGGTCTGTCATTCAGCTGTTCCCGTGTTCAATCCCACGACAGTCAACTGCCATAACTATTCAGTCTATTCGGGTAGTTGCTTTCAATGAATTCCGTATACGGACTAATAGCATGCCATATGAGTATGTATGTATTATATTTCCCTAGTAATGTAGTGCCAGATGTAATGTGTCCATCCTTCCAATACTCCTGCACCAGTCATAATGTGCAGGCAGTCTCCAGTAACGTGCTATAAAATCGGTTGAGACGTGAAAGAAAACCAAATGAAATTCATTAACGTACTGCGTCAGGACGCAGGCGAGCAGGTCTGTCAATTCCCAGATAGTGTATATCAGGATACTCCTTTCGGTTAGACAAAAGTTTCTACAAGTATACTCAGTCTTCAAAATTCACAACAGTTCAAAAAACGTACTTCGAAAATGTCATTAAACTTCCAAATTTCTCCCCAGTTCCACCAATTCCACTTGAATGGCTGGACGATTTTCCACGGCTCTCGAAAGCTATGACAATCTTCGTGTCCCGGTAGATAAGCTCTTACCACAACTCGCCTTCTCATCACTTTCCTCGCAAACGGACCCGGAATCCAACTCGGAGATCGATCCTCATGCTCTCTAAGATGTGTTTCCACCTCATCCGCCCAAAACTTTGCTGCGTGCTCAAAGAGATTGAGAACACCTTCTGTACCATTCGGAGATGTCTTGGCAAAGGTCTCTGTCGTCCAATGTCCACCTGTACTGACAACCATCGTCTTGTAGTTCCCTTGAGGTAAAGGAGCTACGAATTCGGATAGATATTCAGCGACAGGAACCGTCCAAACAGCCTGTTCGCCAAAGAGCGAGTCGTCCTCTAACTTTGTATCAGGCGGTTGGATAGAACGATGTATATCAATCAATTCTTCTTTTGAGAATAAAATATCAATCCTTCGGAAGGTGACCAGTGGTGTCTTGGCAACGTCAAATTCCTTTGGGAAACTGATTGATGAAAGAAGGGGAGAAGTGGGCGAAAGAAACAGGTTCTGGGGCCATCCACGATCCCAGGCTCCGCCAGCAGAGTAGTCAGGAGTTGCGATAACATGACCATGTAAGATGCATGACAGAGAGAAGAATTGGTTTTCCATTACCGAGTCTGTCTCGACAGACTTTTATTAGACTCCATGACCTTACTTAGATGAAATCACTTACCACCAACCAAATACCAACCTCCGTCCTCTACCAGGTCCTTGATTAACTCTTCTGGGTCCAACGGCCGCAACCCAGTACAACTCTCACCCGGAGCCCAAGCCCAGGACTGAGCCCCAGGAAATCTATCCCACTGTTCTGATGTATCAGCGCCAAGATGCCACCAAAACTCCCTGGAGCTAGCGCAACCACCAAAACCAGAGAACTCGAGGGAATCCCCCATCTCTGTCATGTTTGTTTTCGTTGTGTGCGGCGCGTGGACCCATTCACCTGCAATGTAGTTCTGGGGCGAACAAGACGAATGAATGGTTTTCAGGCTGGAATTGGGCAGCTGAAGTAAGGGTGTATCGGTGTAGAATAGGTATAGTGAAGATATAGAAAAAATGAAGATGAAAATAACTATGAGAAGCCATCTGAGAGGCTTCAGTCGAGGCATGAACATTTCACTCAAGCTCTGTACTAAAACTGTGAATTGAGATGGAAACCTTCGTTCATTCCATCACTCACGTTAAAGTAATTTTAAGACGTTATTCGAATATCCAAGAAATGGTGTATGCAACAAGGTGCAGCGGTGTAGGTCGAAAATAGTTTTAACGTGACATTGGCATGACAGTTTTCCAACTTTTCCTTATCAGTGATCACATGGCCAACATTTAACTGACCGGCCGGAAATCCGCCAAATTCAACGGAGCCAGGACGCTAGCCGAAAATAATCAGTAGTCATGACACTTATTAAAAGATACTACAAGTTTCGTCCACACTTCGGGGTTATCAGTATTTATATGCCATTTATATTTGTTTCCTATTGTTAATTAAGTGTTTAAAATGTTGAATAG
>QDKV01004752.1_pt1 | contig 13686 bp, 21 predicted proteins | sample 1861101 | NCBI WGS metagenome assembly QDKV01 (sample SAMN04275158, study PRJNA302643) | Fungus metagenome, whole genome shotgun sequencing project. | isolation source: fruitbody | host: Mallocybe terrigena | place: Sweden | collected 2013 | reverse complement strand
CTCATGAAATCTTACTTGGGTGTCCTCTTATGATATGTTTCGTGTGATCTACTGCTACTTATGAAGAGGAAATTTGATTTGAGCCTTTCAGCCAGACCTGTCTTGATAAAAGTCCACAAGTATGGATAGAGTGTAAATATACTAATGGGGTATATTACACTCTATCTGTCCTGATACGGTCTGACATTGGTCTGTATAGATTGCAAAATCTATCGACCTCATCGAAGATTATAAACGTTGACTGAAAGTGACAAGTGACCCTCTGCCTGATGACCTGACCACGGCTGATACGGTCTTCTATCACTATGTGACACCTAATATGATTATTTTGATTTTTCCGACAACGCTGCATACGAACGGACATTTTGCAAGCCATCCGAGTCCTCTGGAACAACTCAAGCTCGCACAGGTGATGGATGGGACAAAGCTAACAACTGATCCTGTCTGGGACGCTTTTGTGATCTGAAGCCTTCTCAGACAACACGAGAAGAAAGATAAAATTGTTGCTGTTCCTACGGCTCTTCTGGAGGAAAGAAATAAAGAGATTTCTCATTATTGTGACAAATGTATGCAGGTCTGGAGAGATCAGAGTAATAACCTTCCTAAGTTTGAAATCTATTATCTATATGAGGTAGGAAAATGCCAGGTCATCGTGACTGATGATCTTATGCTCGGACATCCCTGTGGTGTTCGTGCATGTAGAAATCCATTGCTCAACAATCAGGACCGGTACTGTGCTGTTCATTACCAGCAACATGGGTTATGTGCGGTCAGTGGGTGTGAAGAACTGGTAGTAGATGGAAGGAAGGCATGTCGCCTCCCAGAGCATCAGCGGATCGAATCCTTGCGTTTTCAAAAAGGAAAAGCCGCATTTACAACTCAAGGAACAACTTCAGCGTCACCGTGTTTCTCATCCCAATATGGCTATTGTTGCTCCAACACCAGCAGAGGAGCCTGGGTCATCCATTGGCATAAACTGAGATACAAACGACCAGAAAGTTTTAGGCTTGAAGGGCCAGCCAAACGTATAGATACTGCTGAACTGCATTTGCCACATACATTCATTAAGGAGCAAAGGCTGGGGACTGGCAGGATTAAACGTAGACATAATAATACACAAAGGCGGTGAAGGTGAACAGACGAGGCATCGCAGGTTGTAAATGTCGTGAAGGGAGTCGCGTACTCGGAGCGACGCGCCCCTACCAGTGTGAAGTTGGCAGGTGGTCGTTGCAACGGCGGAATTTTGGCTGATTCTCCAAGTTAGTCGTAATTACCCTTCTATATACAATTTTGCTTACCGTATCCATTCATAGGTATTCTTTACTTGTCGATCATCGCATGCATAAATCTGTCTAATGCAGAAACCTGTTCCTTCGTATCATCTTTGTTCTGCATCAGCCTTTCAAAAATGGATATGTTAGTCCATCCTGTCACTGGCTGTTTAAGTCGGTCAAGCACATGATCGCGCATGTAGTAGACAACGCATGCGCGCTCGCCTTCGCACACTGCTCCATGACGCAACAATTTGCCAGAGAAAGCAACCATTGTTCCAGGGTTGTACTTGAATGAGAGGTTGAGCCCTGACAACTCCAGACGCCCGTGATCATATTTCCCCAATGCGACTAGTATATCCAGCCATTCTTTTCGCCCAAACGTATCGCGATGAAGTGGTGTCGTGCGATTGCTGATAACTGAGATGGCATTGAATGGCAAGTTCCATTTCGTTAAGGCTTCGGCTAAATATTGGGAGTTGCTGACGTGCTCCGGATTTACTGCTAACTCAGACAAGGCCTTGCAGCCAATTTCATAGAGGTCTGGTTGGACAACCATAAGAATGGCTCCAACAAGAATGTTAGTACTTTGATTCGCGTCAAGCCACTTCAAACCAACACCATTTTTTTGTAAAGGTGGTGATACAGCCAACTTGTCGTCGGGTCTCTGTTTGTAGATTAGCGCAAAGTCGTATAGCATAAACCTATACCTACAAGATGTGCCAATTGAAACCAAGCGGGCGACATACTCATTGTGCCGGGCGATAAAATGCAATCCGGCGGAGGAGTATACAGTTCCTCTGCCGTTCTCCATCCTGCTTCGACGGTTATTTTAAATTCTTTCTGAAGAACTGATAACCCGGTCCACATTTTATTCTGTAAATGCTAATGTATTAGCCAAAGTCAGGCGCACGGCACCTACATACCTGGCGCGACACACTGAGGATATTGGGCAGATACCAACCCATTATATTACCATGGCGGTCAACAAATGTGCTTGGTTCTACTTCCAGCGTGCGTTGTTTATATATAGGGGGGTATGTCTCCATCAGTTTGGCTTCCAGATTGTCATTGATCCCAGTATTTTTCGGGGTGAGACTTTCTGCATACCGGTGAACATCCCAGTCGGTCGCTGGGACTGCTCACCCCCACGCTATAAGCAATATTGAGGGGTAGATTCAAGTCAAAAAATCACCTTTGTGTCTGATTGCGTGTGCGATGATTGTAACCGCTTGATTGCAGTCGGAGAGAAATTCGAAGTCCCATTCAGGCGGAAATGGGACATGGTAGAATTCCCCACTGAGTTGTTGCTTGAGTTTCGCTTGTAGGAAACGGCCGGCTATCGTAGTTGCGCGAATTGTTTCAGAGTCCATGGTAAAATTGGTTGCTGTAATTAGAGTCACTTTTCTGATTGTGTTGCTATTTGTTCACACGGTGGACATCAGTCGCGGTCCGACATCAGCAAACTGCAATGCGTTGTCCACAAAGTGCCCAATGCACACTGACCCACAATGTATTACAATAAACGAACATCTTATAGTGGTAATGTAATACTGATTTCAAACTTCGTAGTAATGTAATCCTAACATTATACAAGCTATATATTGCTGGGCAACTTGGAAAGACTACGAAAAGTTATGAAGCATTGTAAGGTTCACAATGCAATCTAAATTTGTCACACACGCAGTATGGCCAGTGGGTACAAGCAAACATATCATTCTATTGGCAGGAACTAAGCATTGAGTACAAGTTATTAAGCAGCAGTTGAGTCAAGAGCGATGAACATGATTGACAGGAGGTGGAGACGGCGATGGTCCACCAGATGCATACGGTTGACTAGGACCAGGAGACGACATACTCACCCGGGCATGTGCAGGAGATTGAGACCAATCACGATTGTGAACTGGGAAAGGTGAGTGACTGTGTCGGTGCTGAGTAGAGTTCTTTTGATATCGACGGTCACGATCAGAGCGAGTTTCATCAGATTCACGGTGAGGGCGATGATGACGTGCCGGTTCCCTTGATGAACGAGAACCTTGATAATGATCTCTAGGCGAACGTGAGTGGGATCGATAACGAGGTTGTTCTCTGGGTGGGTGAGTCTGGTCTCTAGGTGAGTAGGAGCGACGGTGACGTGACTCGTTACGGGAGTGAGAACGACGTCGCCCTCTTGAGCGGGAACGATGCTGCTGCATCCTAGGTGAGTGAGGTGGCAGACCGAAGCACCACGTTGATGGACCCTGTCCCTAGATTAAAAATAGTAAACAAGTTTCAAAATTCTACCTGAACCAAACCTTTCTCTATTTCTCATCGTCCGATTCTGTGATTGGCGCGCTTTGCGTTGGGCAAGAATAAGAGCCGCTGTCGATGGCCCTTCTTCCTTTTCCACCTCGTCCTCATCGTGCACAACGCCGAAGATATGACTATATTATGAAGGAAGTAAAACAGAATATTGGTCATGTACTCACTTGTTCTACCAACTCATTGTATCTTGAACCCAATGATCGTCGGGCGCATCCAAGATAGCCGTCATGCATTCAAAAAAATTCTCGCGCTTGAAGAGGTCGTCTTCTGTGCGCCAGTCGTCAAGGGAGTTGATACAGTGACGGAGCTTATTGAAACATAGATCATTTAAATTTGTCCCAAGTCAAACACGGTACGAACCATCAGAGCGGCATAAGCTATTGATCCTGGCGTTACACTCTTCATATTGTTTAACAATGCTTGAGGGCGTTTGACTTTCGGTTTGTTTGAGGACGATAAGTCTTGCTTTGCCGATGACGGCGCAGTGAAAATATGTTTGAAAAACTGTGGTATTGGATGTCATCTTGGTGAATCAAGCAGAACCGGAATATCACGCTCACCCGGACCAAGATTGGGCTTCGAAACAGACCGCTTTCAAGATCATCAGGATCAAAGCCATCATTTGGATACAGAAAGGCTGGGAAATCGGCTGCAGTTACACGGACTTTGTTGTTACGTAGTTTTCTCTGAAATTCTAAAAGGAGCGTGAGGCAATGACCAGGAAGATACAGCAACTCACTCGGCTGGATCAGCATCAAACTCGGCAAGATACTTTACTGGACATAGGAGTCGGGATAGGACTGGGTGGTGATGACTACGTGTAGCGCTTTTTGGTGCAGCGGGATCAAGTTTCGGATGGAGTTGTTGACCCGGTTGCTCAAGCTCGATATAATATATACCTTTTTCACGAAGGCTACTGATATCGGAGCCTCGGGCAGCAGTAACCGCGTCATTGACCTAAAAGACATATATATGCAGGTCATATATGCGTAGAAATTGACGACACACCGTTTTACTCAGTACCTCAATATCATCTGGACGCTTTTTTTGTAATCCGTCAAAGTCTCGAGTAAATTGTGAAAGAGCTGATCGCATTCGCTGAAAAACATCTAAAAGATCTTTGTTTTCGGACCTGAATCTGTGGCATTTTTAGAGGAAATCAAAGACGATGTAGATAAAGCTTACTGATCTCTTGTGAGCTCACCAAAGTCACCAATTTCCCAAGCCATTCCTGCATCAAAAACCGTGTAATAATTGACGAAGGGATTTTGACTTCGTGTGTAGAACGCTGCAAACTTCCTGTATGGATCAAGTGGATCGTTGCTAAAATATGTTAGCTACAAGGTCGTAGACTCGTATGTAGTTGATTATAATCGCATACCCCTTTCGACGCCGTCTTGTGGCCTTTCGGAGGCTAGATGAGAGCCTTGCTCTTTTTCGTTTGCGTCTAACTTGTTCATTGGCATCGTCTTCTTCCTCAATGAGATCTTCATTGGGTGTGGCAACTGGCATCTGCGTTATAGGGATTGAGGTGGTTGTCAAGAGAAGGAATCGATTTTCGCGTATCGAGGCATCAAACTGCTTCATGTGTCACACGATCGCGTCCGACAAGTCAACGTTGTGCTCAGCGCTGAGCCTCATGCTACTATGAGATTTACCATTATACTACTGCTTTTCATGGTCTTTTGCAAGGCATGCAACAAAGGCCCACCGTCTCTCTTTGCTCAGGTCATAATGGGAAAAAATGAACTATTTTATGCGACATTTCCCGAGGCGAGAAGAGCCGATGGGGAACGGCAACAGGAGCGGGAACAATTGCTCACCAAATACTGGCAAAAACTGGAATACTATGGGCTACCTATGCACTTTGGCTCACCATTCTTTCCAAGGGATATTGGTGAGGGAGGATGCTATCACGATCCTGGTTATGTACCCCGCGGATGAGTCTTACTCATCGTTTGCATCCTTCTCCCGCTTTTCTACCACTGTAATTAAATCTACCCATTCCTGATATCGTCTAATGCTTTTTGGTAGGCTACCCATGTTGGTCCATCGCATTCACCGGCCTCTCTTGGAGATATGTCAGCGGTTGGATTGAATATCTTCAATAACCAATATCCACCGCAAGATACCTTCCATTCGCCGGCGCACAGAGGCCTTCGTTCTGTGGCAAATACCCTATCACCAAACTCATATGACCACCTTACAGGTTATCCTGGGATCTTGCATCGGGCAAGAACCCCAGTTTCTATACGGACTCTGCAGGAACGTGATCAAGGCCACCAACCAGCGTCCTACCAACCCCCATATCCTCTCACCCATCCAAAACAGACAAATCTCCGGGCGGGTCATCTTGGAGACGGAACCCGCGAGGAGGTGCAATGCGTTTGAGTACCATTGCCCAGCAGTCTTGACAGAACGTGCAAGTGATCTGTAGGGTCCTCTCTGTTTTTGTGATGTCTGCTCATCACTTAATTTTTATATTTGATCAGCCAATGCCAGCGACGATCGTTGCCGTGCCACTGCCCCACTGAGAGCCGTCGTCGCATGAGGGAAAAAAAGGCTGCGGAAGGAACTAAGGATGTGATTAATCAAACCTTGCCTGGAGAGGGCGTTCTTACAACGCGATTATCTTTCGTTCGGTTCATGCTTTCCTTCTTTGCGATCATTTCTTGTATTTCTGTGGGTACCTGTGTTTTTATCCGTCTCACTACTGCTTTTCAAGTGTGCTTTCCTATTTGGCAGCTTGGCCGCTATGTCGCTGTCTGTACCTGTCATGTCATTCATACACGTTCCCTATCTTGTAACCCTGATAACGATATCTGTACTTATCAATCTAAATCGATTGCATCTGTCGTCAATACAAGGATCTGGCCCTCGTAAGGTGGATCCGTCATGGATTCTGTGTAACCGACCATACTTAGAATTGGATTGTCAAATCCACTATCGAACGTGACGAAGGATAGAACATACCGGTTTGGAAGACGCATTCTCCGGAAACACTTTCCCCCTCCCCAAAGCTGATGCCGCGGTAGGCTGAGCTGTCTGCAAGTTCCAAAACTCCATCTAACCAATCCGTGCTACAGTCAGATAAAAATACAGTGACGATCGGAGAAACAGGAAAATTGGTGAAGCCATCATTCAAGACTCGCTGGACTCCGACTAATGGCAATACCGTCATCAAGGAAGGAATTGTCATTTAGCTCAAGGTTGGTGCGTAGTCGTCCTTCCTCTCCATTTGGACCTTCGATAACACCTCCCTCACCGCCTTGCCTTCCAATCTTCGACAACACCATGAACAAGTTCGTAATATCGGAAAGCGCCTCCTTAGGCAAAAATGAATACGTTCCTTGAGGGAAAGAGTGGGGCGATGCACGATGGCCGAAACATCTGGGTCTTTTTGAATGGCAGTGACAACTCGGCGTGGACTTTAGTGAGTGTTTGCGGTGACGAGAGCAGTGCCGAAGAAGGGCGCTCTTCAACTCGACGCCGAGAACCGACAGGAGGCGGAATTGATGATGCGAGTCCGCCTAAGGATGCGATGTCTCGTCACAAAGAGAATCAGACAAGTGAGGAGTATTGCAGTCTATCCAGGCCCCAGGGAGACGCAGAGTTTGACATCAATGGACAGAGTTCGACTAGAATATAGAAATTGAAAGAAGTACACACCTTCAGCGAACGATATAGCGACAACTATTCGACTCCCTTTCCCTCAGCGCTTCCTTTAGGCTTCTGAGTCCATCTCCTTGTTCGTTGATAACCCAGACGCCGAAGCAGCTGTGAAATTTCCCAATAGTTGGGAGTAAGCCTTCCAGCAAACAAAATTTCTGAAGACGCAGAAGCGAGGAAGGATATCTTGGCTGTATCCGGCGAACGTGGCCCTGCAGACTGGAGAGCGCGTGTTTTAGTCAAAAAGTACGAAGTTGGCAGATCCTTCTCCGTCTCTCTCTTCTTTGGCAATGTACCTGCCGATTCCGATAGGTGGTACTACGACAAATCGTTCGTTGGTACCTTTGACGTGTTCTCCAACAGCACTCCAGAAAACTGCAGCAATTGTGTAGATTAGCGCGACAAGACTAACGTTGGTTATATCCACTTCTCTCATCCCATTTTGAATCGTTCGGACGAAGGTTCTCTCCATAAGAGCGTTGTGATTCCGCAACTTGAGAAGCTCCGTAGGGGCGTCAAGAAGGTGCGATATGGTTTTGTTTTCTAACATTTTTTTATTAACTCTTCTCTCTCATAAGGTGGGCACTAAAGATTTCGTTGATCTTAAGAAGATTCCTTCTTTCTACGTTACCATTGAACGTGCATACCAGCCCGTTGGCGTAAAGTATCCTCAGGAGAGCAACCGCATGCTCAACCGCCGTGGGGATAGTCATTATCACAAAGTTTAGGGTGTGGTGTACTTCCAGTGTCTCGTCCTCGTGTTTCTTGAAAGCTCTTGACATTGTATGAAATTTGCCAATGTTCAATGATACTTGTTGTTCTCCAGATTGATTCGGTATGAACGTGAGGGATGAGGTACTAATAGGAAATTAGCATCGGTGCTCATGAAATGTGGAATTTGTGGGAAAATAAGTTGAAATTTGTACCAACTCCCACCTACATGTACGTATCAGTCCGTCAGCTGTCGGGGTGGTTTATGAGCATTAGTAATTCCCCATTGAGTTGACAAGTAGTCGTCAGCTGTACCAGCTTGACTGTCACTGACGGTAATCGACAGGACTGAATGGCGCTGCTCAAAATCATTTGTACTATCACGGAGCGGGTGTTTTACCATGATTTACTGATCACTAAATTACACCACACCGACCACAAAAAAATACTGATTGCATACGCAATTCAAAAGATATGCTCCATGGCTTCTATAAAATCTAATTTTTTTAAGGAAAGATGAGGATGAAATAACAATGAGCCCCCATGTCAAAAAATACCTAGTTTTTCACCACCATGTCACGCAAAAGTAACACTTTTGATGGCAGAATTCTGTGATCCATCAGCAATTTGTCAATTTAGTTTCCGGTTTTCAGTGGTTTCCTGGGGTTTTTGGGTTTCGAGAAACTTAGAAACCAGAAACCTGGAAACCTGGAAAGAGTCCCTAAGAAAAGGTAGTTTACGCTAATATACAGTAAAAATACAAGTGTCTAAGTCACTGTAATAAATTCGTGAGTATGGTGATCAATATAATGATTAACGAAGAAAGAATTAAAGCTATCTAATGCGTCGTGATGACTAAAGTCATCGGGAACCCGTGATGAACCATAAACAGGCAGTAAATGCGCTCCTCGAGCAATGGAATCAACATTGATAACCTCAATGGTTGGCTGTCCATGTCTATCATGCTCCATCTGCACAGTCCACATGCCAGTATCACGGTCAGGTTCATCATCATGAACAAACCAATTGATCAGTGCGCATGAGAAGTTTTGTCGACGATATTGGAAGGAGAAGAATAGAAGAATGCGACCAATTTCCATGCCTTCCATACCCTTCTTGGATTCGTCGAGCACCACAAATACAGTGTTACGGCGTTCATGGCCATGGAAAGATGGTGTCGACCGAATAAATTCACGATGTAAGCCACCTGCTCCGCATAAATCACTTGGCGCATAATAAGTTGCAACTGCGGAATGATAAACCTTTATTTCTCCCTCGAACAAGGGTAAATCTTTGATGTTGGCAGGAGCCTGTTCCAAATCTGGATGGTTATGGTGGAAGAGGAATCGACGGAGAGCAAAGGGAAAGAAAGGCCGGTTTATAAATCTTGCAAGGTGATTGAGATTGTGGGGATAGCAAGGTTCTGTCATATATTATATTAGCTCAAAGGTAAATAGTGACGAGTGTACAACATACCACATCTCGATGCAAGCTTGACATCAGACATTGCATCAGATGGAATACCAGCCATTGGCTTCTCGTCATCATCCCCATTGTCATGAAATTCATCATCTTCTGGAATGATGTCCTCATCTTCGGCCTTCATTCGTGCCATGTATGATGCAGTCGTCCCAACCAACATACCCATTTTGGCAAACTTATGTCGAAGCGCTGCCATTTTATCCATTCAGACAAGAATCCGTAACATTTGAATGAGGGCTCGGTATCGACTTGATCGGCGCCATGGCTCTTTCACAGCTTTGATATGTTTTGACTCCGTAATTGACGAACAGAGCCCATTGGGTGAACCAAAGAGACAGATCGCATAATAGTAGTGGTTTAAGTAGTGTTTGAAAGTCCGGTCTCAAGACCGGAAAAAGACCGGAACTGGACTGGACTGGACCGGAAAAAAGACCGGACTGCAGTCTTGGTCTTTCATATTTAAAAATCAAAGACCGGAAAAAGACCGGTCTATTTGGACCGGTTCAGACCGGTTTAGACCGGTCTTTGGTACCCCCTAATTACCCCTTCAAAAACGGCTAAAGACCATGCAAATTGATGAAAAACTGACTGAGATATTCAAATTTTTGTCAAGATCGGGTAAGAATGGGTAGAACTTTTGAAAACCTTCATATCTTTGTGAATTGTAAACCATTTCGGATGTTCTTGGGCTTAAAATAAAGCTTATATCTATTAAAAACTTTCTACCGATGCAAAAATATTTAAAAGACCGGTCTTAGACCGGTTTAAACCAGTTAAGACTGAGACCGGTCTAAAAACCGGTCTAGACCGAAAAAGACCGGTCTTAAGCGGTCCAGTCCGGTCTTTTGACATCTCAGGATATTTATAGACCGGTCTTGGTCTCGGTCTTTCCAAAAATAGGCAAAAGACCGGACTGGACCGGACTTTCAAGCACTAGGTTTAAGGCATGTTGGCGTGGCAGAGAAATTGAGGTTCGGACTCCTGCCTGGATGAACATATCTCGTAGAGCGTGAAACTTCTCAACACATGATCGAAAATGTTGGAGCGCTGGAACCGTGATAGCATTGCGGCGAGCAATGTAACAGGCATCCATGAAAGTTGCGATGCACTGGACAATGGCTGAGGGCAAATAGCCTGCAATTGCTGCGAGATACACCTGATTGATTGTGAACTTCTGAAAACCATCTCTATACTGTCAACCTACCTTCATTAGTGCCTTTGAGTCATCGCCAGTCCACTGTTTGTAATCCCGACCATCGGGAAATCGGCGAAGGCCTGGATAGGGAGGAACTGCTGAGATAATAAATAATAAATTTGAGGAAAGCTCATACGTATTGACTTTGACAAAGAGGCCTTACCGATGATCAATGTCTTCAATTATCTGCAATGCTACTTTCTCGCCATGTGTCTCATATAGATAGTCACCAACCCAGGTCACGAGATGATCCTTGAACGTTCCCTTGATTAACTGGTGTAAAAGATCAGGGGCTAGGAGTTCATGAATATCAGCGCGCGGAAATCCGTGAGTGAAGGGCTAAGTAGATTAATTAGAGATGAATGGCAATTGAAACATATAGAAACGAACCACAATGTCATGCCGAATCCCGAAGTCATCCCACAAAATACCAGGGTCGAAAGCTTTAATGAGAAAGTCCGTCTTCTCATGTGTGCGGCGGTGACTTCCTGGACCATCAAGGTCATCTGGCATGGCATCACATCTACATAGAAGTATGAGTTCTGAAGATGTAAACCATGAAACATATGGAACTTACTTTGGACACCAGTTAGAGACAATTCCAGCTAACCATACCTGTTCCGGATAGTCGGCGATGTACGGTCCAAGACTAAAGATTGCACGACGGAAATGCCCATCAGGACATTTTACAACTTTGTGGGTCTCCATGTAGGGCTTGAGAGGCTCAAAAACAAATTCGAGGCATCGATGGTAAAGCTGGCGGCAAAACAATTGGAATTCAGCCCGCTTTCTTTGGCGTTTGCTTGCTATATTAACAAAAGATCAGAAACGAGAGAGTAAAAGTGAAATACAACATAAAACATACTTTTTGGTATTGGTAGAAATGCGACAGGTAGAACCGCATTTCCATGCCCATGGCGAGCAGTATTAGTGAAAATGCCTGGAGAAATATACACTGGGTGATATTCCTGATGACCGGTAGCGACAGATACTGTTGTTTTGTCACTTCCAGCAATAACTGGCACAAGCATGGCCCCATGAGTTGAGGGATTGCGGGCAATCGTATCCTGTGGTTTCAAGTTGAGATTTTTTAGATCTATTTACAGAGTGATAAAACATGCGAACATACCGCTTCACGAGAAGCCCAATCTCCAGACATAAGATTAGAGTAAATGCGATCTCCTTTGGTGTCAAACTCCTGGTATGGGACGTAATCGGCCTGGCCATCGAATTCAGATGTAGCTATCTGTTGTTCAAGAAGAAGTAAGGCGTCACGCGTGTTGAGTTCATAGGTCTCTTCCATCCAAGCTGGTGGTGTTGGTGGTTTGGGACCTGTGTACGAGAACTTGTACGTCTTCCAAGGTGCGTCACCAGCCTGAATCGCATCAATTGTCTTATAGAGGGCATCAGCGCTACTCCATGGAACATCTTCTGCTGTACACTTATGCGTGGATTCATGCTTGATGACGGTGGCACTCCAGAGGTCCAAACCTTCCAGAATGTCTGACTTGGATGATTGAAGTCACACGTAATGGTAGTGTGCCCAGTCGAATGCTAAACGATCTCGAAAAGGCGCCCATGGGTTCTCCGAATCAGCGTTAATAGCTTCAGCTGGTAAGGTCGGAGGATTGGATTTTTTGAGAAATTTTCCATCTTCATTACAGGGTTGTGCTAATACAAATAATCGTCAGATATCCCATTATAAAACCAAGCATAGTTGATCATACCATTGAGGTACTGATGCGAAATACGTGTGTGTCAATTCGATTCAGTGGGAGTTGGAAATGCGGGATGCTGGGAATTTTTGTGTTGGCTAAGTCCACCACGAGAGCGACATTTATGGCCACATATCAAGCAATCATATGAAGCCATATTGAAGATTGTGGCCAGTTGAATAAGCGTAAGTAGGACTTAAAACTCAAGGGAAAACTTGGGGAGAACAAACTTGAACAAAATGTGCGCGTTCCGGAGATTGAATTTGCTCACCTAGAGTTTTCTAGATTTTTCCATCGCCCAGCCACATCAGTGACCCTGGGTTTCCACGCAGTTTAGCTGGCAAAGACATTCCATCCCATAAACTATATTCAACATTCAACACATCTACCGCCCAATCGTTATGGCTACCACTCGTGGAAAAGGTACTCGCAACGCTGATTCTGGTTCAGAAGTTCAACGATCTAGAAAAGGCGGTGGTGCTAAGAAGAAGAGCGCAGTAGTAGAGAAAGAAGAAACACACCACTCCGAACACCAACCCACACCTCCAAAAGCCAGTTTGGGGCAACCGCAGAAAGGACGCGGCCGCCCTAGAAAGGTCACAGCTGTTGACGTGCCCACCATCCACGAGGACCTGCCACGTAAGCATGTTCGAAATGACGCTAAGCCAGCCAATGAGGTCGACAACCAACCAGCAGCCAAACGTTTAAAGGCGGACGATGCAGGCGTACCCCAGGTGCCACGTCAACAACGCAAGACAGGTGATACCCAGAAAGTGGCTATTGCTCCCCCTCGAGACCCACTCCCAGACCGCACAGGGCGTAATGTCCATCCTGTCCCAAAGAAGGCGACACGGCGCAGTCATCAGGAGGTCGAAGCTGAGCGAGAGGCAAAGGCGAAGGCCATTGAAGAGCAAATTCGGAAGCTGGAGATGGCGAAGCACCTCCTAGCTGAAGCTAACGCGGTTGAAGACATCGAAAATGATGCCATGGACCAGAATCCACAGCGCCTATCTGCTGTCATCCAGAAACGCAAACCCGTCGACGTTATTGGCGATAGCAATGACGGAGAGGTTTTCGACTTCAAGGATGTCAATGAAATGATAGACACATCCGAAGATGAGGAGCCTGTGAAGAAAAAAGCTGTGAGTGTCAATCTTAGCCAAAAGGCGCGGAAAACTCCAACTGACTGGAAACATGTCTAGCCTGTGAAAAGGGGTAAATCAGTGAAAGGCGCAGTACGGAACACTGCTGGGGTGAACCACTTTTGGTGCACCACAAAATCCTTTGCAGTAATGTGAAATTTAATAAATGAATTTTACTTTGTACTTAAGTTTTACAT
>QDKV01004753.1_pt1 | contig 13716 bp, 17 predicted proteins | sample 1861101 | NCBI WGS metagenome assembly QDKV01 (sample SAMN04275158, study PRJNA302643) | Fungus metagenome, whole genome shotgun sequencing project. | isolation source: fruitbody | host: Mallocybe terrigena | place: Sweden | collected 2013 | reverse complement strand
GACAAGGTTTGTATCTCTTTTACTGCCTGAAGGTCTCCCGCTTCATATACCTTTTAGGCTCCCAATTTCCGATACGTTCCATAATGTAGTAATAGTAATACGACCTACTCTCATCGAGAATCAAAGAAATTTGTTTCAATTCGATATGTTGGAACACACGATATTGGAGGTTACAATGATCAATTTTCACCCATCATTTTGACTCCCTCCTCGATCTTGGTTTTCTTATCACTCATCTTTCCAGAAAGAGTTTCATTGCTCTCTTGACTCTGTGTATGAACCCAGCCTTCTTCGGGACAGCCACAATCTCTGAGGCGATCTGATTCGCGCTACCCGCACCAGCTAATCCTCCTGACCCGGCTCCTACAGCGTGTGTAGTGGAGCTTGAAGGAACAGTTATTGTTGCCCTTTACCGCGTCGATCGTTTTCGGCACATCAAGATCCTTCTTCACATTAGAGCCAAACATCTTTTCTTCGTCTCTTGAGAAGGCGTGCTCACGCCCGGTGGTTTGAGGCTGTCTCTGGCCCAACGGTGATGGTGCGTAACTGCTTCCGGGAGCACTCGCATCAGCGCTCACTCCGATGCCGATTTCACTAGACATTCCTTGCGCCCCTTTACGCTCGTCTGGCACAAACGCAATGTCCGATTTGTTCGCTGGTCCCGGAAGGGCTCCCACTTCACCTGACTTGCCCAGGCGTCCACCCGTTTCGTCGTCATGCGATGGCAACCTCTCTAGACGCCGTTCTTCGGGCAATTTCGCAAGGCTCGTGTCGTCTTGGAGATTATCTGGTATGTAACCGGTGTGTCGTTCAAATGGATCTGAAGGACGACGACGTACATTCGTCGTGGTAGTTTCGATGACGTTAGTAGAGGCAATGGAATTGCGGACCGGTACAGTGGTCTGAGCACCATGAGCTGCAATCTGAGAGTACTCCTTGGCAGTCTTCAGCGCATCATCGTTGGCGGGGTCGAAAGCAGAAAGTGTACTTTCTGATGTCGATGGAAAGAGTAGGATCCAGACATCATCGCGATTGTTTTCCGGCTGGAAACCAGTTTCGGCATGTGAAATTGCAAGCTATGGTACATAGAATTAGTCCTGTTCTTCAATGTGAGACATTGCATACCTCCAGTACTTGAATCGCATGTGGATCCTTCACAATCCCCGCCTTCCTCTGGGCCCTCAGCATCTTAGCAACCTTTTTCGGGCGCTTTCTGTAACGCCCAACCATCTCAGTTGTGATCGTGACACCATGAAGCAGCAGTTGTATACAAGTTCCGACTACAAAATTCTCTGGATTCTTCGAACGACGCGAGACCTTCAAGCCGTAATCAATGGCCCAAGACATATCAGGTGTGATACGGAATCCGTGCTTGAGGGACAAGCCAGATAGAAGGGACTCGAGGAGGTGTGGGTTGTGAGGACCATAGTCCTGGGGTTTATCTTCGTCATCCAGGAATTTGAAGTGGAGACCAGCTAATGCATCACCGACCAGGTCGTAGAATTTGCCCCCCTTGAAGGTAGGGGGGGAGGAGGTTTTGGCCAGACTGGCGAGTGTGGATGCAAGAGTTGCTGCACTTGCAGGGTCTTTTTCCACTGCTTCAAAGTAGACAATCACAAGGCTACGTATAGCAGAACAAGTCGGGTGCTCCTGCATCAAGCACAATAAAGGAGGAACTGGATCCAAGGCGGCGAATGCTTGCTCAAATAGGTGATCAGCATTGGGGAAAGCCTCAGACGTGTACAGCATGATGGTTAATAAATAGAAATTTTATAATTATCTAGTCCGGACCCCAATGAATTCGATCATGCGCCTGAAACCCCAACACTCCATAGTATCAGATTTGTGGTGGTTCAACTCGGAGGAGCGAGTTGCACGGGTCACTTCACTGCAAGCTCTGAATAGCACATCACAAGAGGACACTGATGTACTTTTGAGAGATCCATAGTGTTGTGGTAAAATTGAGTCAGCCATCCTAAACATCCGCACTGTCTGGGATTTAGGAGCTGCTGACAGGTCACAATCAGAGTCAAATGATTTTTGCGACACGGCTCAGCTTGAGTTGAGAGCTGAGTGCACTGAGCACGGACTTCCGCACGCCTAATTCTTGACAGGCTCAAGCTTCTTTTGGATAGAAACGTGGGACGAAAAATGCGTGACTACATTTCTTTTTCTGCCAATGCTGCAGTGGAAAGTTGAACCCTCCGAAGGAGCAGCAAAAACATCCTCCTGACTCTTATGGCAACACACTTGGACGAAGGAGAATCTACAACCAACATTGTTGATTGTGACTTATTAGAAGCCGCAAAGGAAAATGTGCAACCACTTGCTATGGGTCGACGGGTGACCGCACTTTCAGACATCTTGGCAACTCCCCATGTACAGCGAGAAGCAAAACTGTCTGCTACCCGCAGCCGACTACGTGTTAATGTAGAACTTGCTCTGGAAGACGAAGATGGTGATCCTCTTGAGGCCTACAGTCGCCTTGTCTATTGGACGGTAGAGAACTATCCTCATGGCCACTCGGCAGAATCTGGACTGTTGGAACTGTTAGAGGAGGCCACCAGGGTGTTGAAAGAAGATAGGAATGGAAAATGGAGAGGAGAGTTGAAGTATCTAAAGTTATGGCTGCTCTATGCCAGCTATGTGGAAAAACCGACGATCATCTATAAGTTCTTGATTGCCAATGAAATAGGGACGCACTATGCTCTCTTATATGAAGAGCATGCTGCCGTGCTTGAGAGGGATGGAAGGTGATTTTTCAAGACATTAATCTTATTTGTCTCACTTGAACGAATTGTTATTATTTTAGACGGCGAGAAGCAGATGATGCCTACGCCCTTGGCATAGCAAGGAAGGCACAACCTCTAGGACATCTAGAAAGCAGATACGAAGACTTTCAAAAGCGTATGATGTCAAACATAGCTCGACCTCCACCTCAACCGGCCCCATCTCGTAACAATCGACAAGCCCTAACATCCGTGTCCAGCCAAACATCTTCCTCACAGTCCTCTCGGGGGTCCTTACCTCGTACCACTTTACCCTCTTCGTCGTCCAGCATCCAAACACCTCAGAGCAATAGCCGCCTGCAAATATTTGTAGACCCAACAGGCGAAGGAGCACAGTCTGCTGATCTTGCTGCTACTAGTAGCAATACCAACGAGTGGAACGAGCTTGGTACACGGAAAACAAGAATTAAGGAGAACGCACCTGAAACAAAGAAGATGGTTGGGTCGACGATTAAGCAACCGGGGAAGTCGAAGAGGTTGGCCGATGGCCCCCCTGGGACTGGTTCCAGTTCGAAAATAGCAGTTTTCAGAGATCCGGCGCCGATGGAGGTGCTTCCTTCTACCTCCACTCAAAGGGCCTGTGCCTCCGGTTCGAGTTCAAGTGCTGTTAAGGGATTCGTGCCGTTTATGGATGAGCAACAGGACAATGCAAAGTCCGCGGCTGCTGTTGCCCACTCCTCGAGTACACCTGTAACGAGATTTACTCCTTTCAGAGACGAGGTGGGTCCTGCATCCCTTTTCATACACATGATTATGGATATACATAACTGATTGATTGATAATTTACAGTCCGCGGCGTCATCATCCCCAGCCACCGCCTTACAGGTTACAGACTCAGTCATGAAGGTCAAGAAGACCGATAAAAAGGTACAGGAGCCCACGTCTGAAGCAGAAGCTCTACGGAAGGATCCTTTGAAAAATTACCCGGAAGGAGTCTTCAAGGGTTCAGGTGTTGATAGTCAGGATGATTGAGGCTGGGGGCAGGCGGATGAAAACCGCTCGAATATTCTGGAGTATATATTTTTCTAAAGCTTAGGTTCTATTCTCATAATAACATTATGTATCCTAATTGATTTTCTTTGGTAGGATGGAAAGCATAAAAATTATAGGGGTCTGCACTGTTTTCGAAGATGACCCGTCAACCCCAAGAGACTTCATGAATGAGCATGGTTGCTCCTGACCAACGTTCTACGCAGTACTCCTTCAAACGGAATGCGGTGCCGGGGTTGACTGAAAGGCGTGTCGAAGGGTCTTAGCCTCAATGCAACCTTTCTTCCGAGGTTGTTTTTGTTGAACGTTGACAGGTAAAAAAACACAAGAAAACAACCTCTGCGCCGCAGTTGCAAACGGACTGAGGTAGATAGACATCATAGCCTGGTCTTGGCCTCATGTACAAGTTCTCCCGCGAAGTTTCTAAGGGAAGCAGTATTGCTTTGGATGATATACTTTTGACCTCCAGAGAAAGAAGAACTCCAGTACTTAACATATCCCAAGTTTTTGTAAACCGTCTTGGACTCGGAGTTCCGTTAGAGATATAAAAAAATTTTGAAAAAAAAAAAACAATGCACTGAAATAGTCCCGCCAATCTACAGGTTTATGGTATTGGCGAGATCTCCATATCCCCGGAATCCAATTCGCCGTCACCTAGGCCCTTCCTTTCGTCAATCACTGGCCACCAACCAGCAGTCTTGAATAAGTTTGTAAATTCAACTTGACATGACATTGACTCGGACTGTTAAACTTGATCTATTTCTTACTAGGTCCCTTGTTCTCTACTCGTCGGATTTAGGAAGCCCTCAAACCTACAGAATCTATGCAAACTTTGCAAAGGCTCATGATTATATCCCCTCGATACACAGTTGCTCAGCCTCACCTTTACTGCATGGCCACGGCCCACAGGAATGTCATATAATAAATCCTGATCATGATTCTGTGGGACGTTCATCCGAGTCCAGTCCTGCCTCTCTTCAAGTATCCTACGATCCACCGTTTTCGACGTCGAGCAGCGAGACACTTCACTACTGAAGCAAAAAATGGAGGTCCAGAATCAATAAGCGTCGAACTTGACAGGCTTGTCAATACCGTGAAAGATGCACCGACACGCAAGGTTTGATTTCAAATGCCGTTCTTGTTCAGACTTGAAATCTAACTGGAGATAATAGCTGTTCATCACTGAGATGCAGTCATTTTTATCTCTTCATAATAGATATCTTGCGCAAAAGTCGCAAGATGAAGCATTGTACGTCTCCTTTGGCAGGGGATAGTCAAAAGTGATTTAATATTTACACTACGTCAGGGATTGGAAGAATGTCAACGCAGCTAGGGACGACCAAATGTTGGATTACGACCACTTACCGAGTGGGAATACATCTGCTTTGAATAGGCTCGCTGTTTTGAAGTTGAATGGCGGCCTCGGGACCTCAATGGGTACGCCTTACCTTACAAACCTTTTTTTTGGCCCTATGCTAAATGAACGTCTAGGAATGGCAGGAGCAAAAAGCGCACTCGAGGTTCAGAACGAACTCACATTCCTAGACCTCGCAGTCCAGCAGATGGAGCACCTGAATACGACTGAAAAATCAGATGTACCTCTACTCCTGATGACCTCTTTCAATACAGAAGAAGATACAATTCGTATCATCAGGAAATATGCGAACAGACAAGTCAAAATCACCACCTTTAACCAGTCTAGGTATCCGAGAATTTTAAAAGATACCATGTTACCATTCGCGAAATCTGTGCATGAGGGTAAGGCCGCATGGTATCCTCCTGGCCACGGAGATCTCTACACCTCGTTGCATCGGTCAGGAGTCCTAGATCGTTTACTTGCTGATGGCAGAGAATATCTTTTCGTGTCGAATTCCGATAATCTTGGTGCCGTGTCAGTTTCACTTTATCTCTGTCTTTTTAGAGGATGAGTTGATCTATCGTACAGGGTGGATTCACGCATACTTCAATACATGGTCGACACTCAAACTGAATTCATCATGGAAGTTACCAACAAGACGAAGTCTGACATTACAGTAAGGCCTTATATCCTTAGCCCAATTGCTTCAACGTACTAATCATTTTTCAAGGGTGGAACTTTGGTTGGTACGTGCGCAACGAGTCTTGACATGATACCAAGATATCTCAAATGGCTTGCAGACCACGCTGGAAATATTCGCTATCTCGACAGTGCACAGATTCCACAAGAATACGCAGAAGACTTCAATGATGGTATGCTGACGAATAGTATTGTATCGTTTGCCTAGTTCTCATAATTTCAGCTCGCAAATTCAAGGTTCTGAATACAGACAATCTTTGGATCGATTTGAAAGGTTCGAGAAAACAGAATTCTAGAAGTCAAGTCGCACTTAATACAACCCCCCCCCCAGCCCTTAAGCGCGTGTTGCAGATGGATGGCATGCAATTGGAAATCATCAATAAGACGAAATGTCTAGACGACGGAAGGAGTATTGTTCAGGTAAGAAACCCCCTCTAATTGTCTTTGACGTCGAGTGTTATGCGGATTTTGTCAGCTCGAAACCGCCGCTGGTTCTGCCATCAAACACTTCCAGAACGCTCGGGGCGTCGTCGTTCCAAGGTCGCGCTTCTTACCTGTCAAGAATTGCTCAGACTTGCTCCGCGTTAAGAGCAATCTTTTCGCTCTCGAACATGGGCGTCTGGTAATGAACCACGACAGGATGTTCGGAAGTGTGCCGGTCATCAAACTTGGCAACCACTTCAAGAAGGTATAGTATAACAAAAAATTTTACCTAAGAGCTTTCGGGGTCGAGCATTCTTTTAGATCCAACAATTCCAGAAGCGCTTCAAACAGATTCCGAATATCATTGAACTTGACCACCTTACTGTCTCGGGCGACGTTTATTTTGGTCGAAACGTAACGCTACGCGGCACAGTCATTAGTGCGTTTTACTCGGTTCCGTTGATTAGTTTTGATTTTATAACACCTTTGCTAGTCCTCGCAGGCGAGGGTCAACGCATTGACATTCCTGATGGGTGTGTACTGGAGAATCGTAGGTCCTTTCTATTGTCAATGGTATACGGCAACTCCATTATCGAAAACACTATAGGTCTAGTTTCTGGAAACTTGAACATGATAGTTAGTCTAGTCAACTTTTTTTTTCGATCGATGCGAAATTCTAATCATTGTCGGTTGTAGGAAATCTGAATGTCATAGTTCTCTACCTGATCTCTTTGCTATTGGATGTCTACCATTTCAATCATTGATTCCATATCAAATCATTTGAAAGCCAGTCATTTCCGAGGAGCGTAAGAATAAGACTTGCCAAAGTGCCGGTAATTTGAACTGATAGGAACGGACATAAACACCTGAAGTATAGGGCTCCATCAAGGTCCATCAGTTACCGGTGCAATGACCAGCGAGGTTCGAACCGGAGAATCACGTTCCTGAAGAATTTCTGAGGCCTGACCCATCGCCAGCAAGTGAGAAATAGAGTATTCACTGCCAGTGGAACCTCGAGGCAAACTTATTCCAGTACTCGCTTGTAAATAACGGGGCACAATTCATTCTGGTGCGGGGAAGTTATAACTCTGTGTTGAGTCTATGTAACTCTAACTGTTCTCGCCTGGCGTGTAGGAGTCCTAGCCGGTCTACTACCGACGCTGAATAAACGTCCGAAAGAAGTGGAAGGCATTAATAAGAAGTCAGAACGCCGCGGTCAAGCAAAGCCTACATCGGAAGTCAAACTTGAAAGCTGTCGTCTATACTACAGTAATTAATTGCCGCAAGAACCACTTCCGACTTGTGACGGTGTTCTAACAGTCGGATTCCAGTGCCACAATGAGTTGACGCAATCGCCAGACGTTTATTAAAAGAGGAGGAAGTAGTACGAGTCGGTCTGCACCCGCTCCTACTTCACATATTCCAAACGCAACAAGCTGAAGGGCAAAGTCATGCTCTGCATCTTTCGTGCTTTATTCTTTGTGTTCGCCCTTCTGGCTTATATGACGAATGCTGCTCCTGTCCCCACTGGCGAAGGAGAGCTGTCGAGCACAAATAACGAGTGCCCCACCGTCTGTGAATCAGGTCAAGCAAAGCAAATCGTGGTACAAACGACGAAGGGGTCTGTGTTGGGCCCGGGGGACACACCCCAAGAAGCTCAACGGCCACCATCATTGGCATTGCAATTATTGTGAGTGACGGCTATCGCTCATCTTCGTTATCGCATCTGAACTTTTGATAATAGGATGGCCATGAGCAGCCCATTCAGCGACAAGAGACCCGAGGAGTCCGGTGTCCCATCAAGTCAGTCTACGTATTTTCGTCGGAGAGTCAAGGTTGTGCGAAGGCGTCATCCAGTATGATTTTCCTCCAAAATAACCAGGTTGTAGAACCTAACTTTTTTTTCCCTACAGTAAAAAAACCAGTTCAGAATAGAGTTACGACGACAAATTTTATACCCCTTCACGATGCTACGACACTACATTAACTTATTCTCGATATTGGACAAGTCACGGTGAATCCAACAGGTCTTTAGAATTCAATTGTGCTACTGGTACATGTTTCTTAGTATGAAACGATCTCAATCATGACATGAATTGGTTCAGTAATTTCATCACTGACAATGAACTAGTAAGGGTCCTCTGAACTATTGACTCGTCGCTCCATGACACGCCTGATTTCCTCCCGTTCTGCGTTTCTTGCGCCGATTCTACGCAGCTCCATCCTGTCCAATCCCACAGCAATAGTCTGCAGATGAACTTCAACTGGCAAAGATCGTCCCATGAGGGACGGTTTTGCCACTCGCTCTCGGATATCTTCCATTTCCGCGCTCGTGTCTCTGAGGAATTCGAGAGCAGTCGCGAGATGAGCACTCGCTTCCCTCGCATAAACTCTAAGATTCTTCAATAGTTCCTCATCCCGCTCGTGTCTTATGACACGGGTGGAATGATGTTGAGCAACAAACCATAGGACCTCCAGAGTTTCGTGTTCAACGGTTTCAATAGCTTTGGTGGGTGCTTCGCGCTCTAAAATCCCACGGAGATTGTCCATGCGGTCGTCGAGGCTCTTTAGGGCGAGTTCACTGACTTCGGCCTCGAGGATCAACCGCCTCAGGTGCTGCTCTAGCACGTACATGGCTTCGTGAAAGGTTTCTGCAATAACTTCATCCGTCGTTGTAGTTGGTCTCCAAGGCATAAGAGCTTGAGGAAACCAATTGTGAGATTCGCTCTCTTTGGCTCTTTGAATGCTTTGGAGAGCCCAGTCATTGACACCGATGATACTGTCTGGAATGAGCACACGTTGCCATTCAACCGTAAAGTGCTCGAGTGACGAACCTGTCAAGAGACCCTTCAGCTTTCTTGGCGAATCTTTGCAAGCTCCCCCCGACTTCCCGTGCATCATTGCGCAACTCGTTCAGCGTTTTCGCTATCATATTTTTCTGCTTAAGATCGCTCCCATGAACGAGTACCGCCAGATCTGATATCGCCATTTGTGCATCTTTCATTTCCAGCGACATGGCGACCCCACCGACTGTCTCGTTCATCAGGGTGTCGAAAATATCTTCCTCTAGCTTTGTCTTCGCAGCCCATGGTGAAGTATGGACTCTGGACGACCCTTCATGGGTCGTGGACTCTTGACACAAGAAACTCGTTGGAAGAATACGACAAAGTGGCGTTGCCGAATAGTCGACAGAATGAAGGATTTCTAGGAGGTCGTACTCGGAGTCGCCCCGACCAATAATCAAAATCAAGTAGAAAGCAAAAAAGAACGCAATAGGATAACGCAGAAGACGGATGGCCGTCCTCAACGCAACAACTGTCAGGCTGCCCACTGAGATCATCATTTCTTTGCCCTTGATGAGGGTGGTAGTAGTAGCTGACCCATTCTCGTACTGGGGGGCAACCTTGTTGGAGTTGTGGGTGATAGACACATGTGGAGACTCATTCCCAGGTTCGTCCTGGGCCCTTAGATTGGCTTGTCCTTCCCTCTTCGTGATGGGCGTAGTACTAGCAACTGTCGCTTGTGATCCTTTGCAGCGCTCAGTGGGAAGCCCGTCAGAGTTGGGAAGCGCCCGTGGTCGCAGATTCTCTGGTTCGTGTTGGGTCATTCGAGTGGCTTCCCTGATAGATACTGAGCCGTAATACCTCTGTTAGAAAGGTTGGTACTACACACGTTTTAATGATCATGAGAAGGGCCAAAACAGAATTCGGCACAATCAGTAAGAATGGGTTGTGAATATGACAACGTGGTTTATGAACGGTAGGTGTTATCACGGGATTGACTGCGAGAGGTCGTGTCCAACAATGACAGAACCCTAATATCCTACAAATATAATAGTTCAATTCAATCGAAAAGCCTATTTGTATTAACTCCATTGAGTTGGTGCGCCAGTTCGCAAAACCAGAGATGAAAGAATTCAGAAATCAACACCGAACTTCTCTAGACACTAGTAATACCTCCTGACTAATGTTGGACACAAGAATTAAGCACGTCAAGACCAGCGACATGAACTGACAACTATTATTATATAAAGGATATCAAAAGTGTACAAAGAAGGAAATCACTGCTATCAGTCTTCCTCACTGTCCTCCTCTTCATCATCATCAATTTCGATTTCCGGTCCAACAGGTCCACGTGCCATTATTAAGATTGGCCTGTGTGATGCAAAAGACCCAACTGAACGGTAGAATGGTGTCGGGTTTCTGTATGATAAATTAGGGCGAGGGGATATCGCTGGAGGTGTTGAAGAAGAGCGGTAATATGGTAAAGATGGCTGGGACAGTTGTATTTGAGGCGCTTGTATCTGCACCTGTATCTGGGGCACCCTAATTTCAGCATGATGGCGTGAGGAAGGACGATCTTCAGTGCTACGGTCTTTCATCTGTATAGTAACAATCCCTGTCGAGCGTGATATACATGGATGTAGAAATGTTGGCTAGGGAATCTATCTTACCATCTTCTTCACTTAATTCATGCGAAGTTAGAATTCGCGCGCAGAGTTCTTCTGGGCTTGGAAGCGTAATATCATCCTGAATATTCGCAGAGGGTAAAGATACATGTTATTAAGCGCGGTTGAGTCGGACGCACCTCTTTTATTACAGATATCCAATCCGCATCCTGTGTGATAACCATACTTGCGTCGGACTAGAAGTAAAGTCAAATTATTGGAGTCTTCGTAGTCCAGGATATTCTCTTGCCTTTCCAACCAGATATTTGTTTAATGATCTGGACGGATGTAAAATCTGAAGAAAAGGGGAAAGAATGAGTCCGGTGCAGTAAAACGTATAAAAAAGTCCAACTAACTGATAACCCGAATTGCATCGAAGTTATGTGCAGAGGAGCTGGAATTGATGTCCCACCTGAAGCCGATCCAGCTTTTGACGACTCTCCACGCAGAACATAATCAGAAGACGTGGATTCCGAAAAACCGTCCTCGTCTAATCGCACTTTACAAGTAGCCACTTCTCTCCAAGCTTCTTCTGAGAAGTCCACGTTCATCGTGCGCACGAAGACGCACTGGTTTTGAAGAGAAGACTCATCCCCGTCTGTCCTTAGATCCCGTATTTCCACTTCCTGGGGCCCTACCCGCCCATTTCCAGTACCGATGTGTGAATCCCAAACGTAGTCACGGCGGTGAGCAGTGTTGCCGCCACCACTCTTGAATTCGAGGCTAACTTGTTCCTCCACAGCACTCGCAAAGGTCGCAATTCCCCAGAAGGAAACTTTGTCGCAACCGACAACCAGACGTACATCTCCGTTTTCGACGTCGGAACGTCCGCGTTCAACGATGGCATACTCGTACCAATGTCGGATATTTTTTGCTAGATATCTTTCCAAAACGCGCTTGTTGCGTAGATCATGGGAGGTTGCACCTTCTGGCATCATCAAAATTGCACCTTCTTTGGCAAACATTTCAAACATCAAACCTCTTGTCAGGAATTATGAAATCAGCCTCCTTCGCTAGAAAAGGATATGCTTAATACGTACGACGAATCGACATTACGCGATCTGCGCATTGAAGAGCTTGCGAGGTAATTGTTTGGGCCGAAAATGATATTCATCTCCACATCGTCCTCTATGTCCGAGTAGTTTATAGGCGAGAACCCTACGGGGACTTTTCCTTTGTTGATGGGGTGGGTCGGAGGAAGGAAGACATTGAACAAGAAACTGAATTCTCCGGTGCGATTAATGATCCCAACATCCCCAATGCTGATGCCCTTTTTTCTGTATTCTGTGGGGGATGACATGCTTGGCCCTGGTACCCACAGGGGCAGCCCTCGTTTCTTACAGAGAAGTTGATCAACGTAGATCTCGAATTCAGCTCTTGGAGTGTGTTCAGTGCTGTTATCGGCATTGCGATCGCTCCGGGGTTCTAAAGTGAGAGACACCTCGGTATCGAGACTAAAAGACCACGGTATCATGCTCACCAGTCTGAGTAAGTAACAAAGTTGGCGCCGAGTCAGCCTAAAATTCAAGCAATTGTAGATAACTTGGACTAACTGAGGCATTGGTTTGGGAGGCTTCGGGAATATGTCATAATACAGGTTCGAATTCTGCAAGCACGGACGTACAGAAGAAATTGTTCACGGTAACATTTTGCCCCGTTGTAGCGTTTATAGTGGTGTTCTTCAAACTTGCCTGATGCACAGAACTGAAGACGGCCGAGCTAGTTGAGAATTAATATTTCAACAATCTTTGTTTGTTTGGTAGGGACTCGGAATACCTTACGGCTGTTGGCGCATCCCAGGTGCCTAACGATGGGTTGGCAGCTTCGTCATTTGGACGAGAAAATCCGTTTCCTGCAGGAGCTAGTGGTTCTTGGGTCTGCGAGGTATGAACATTTGGTTGAGTGGGTAGAGCCCACTGCCATGGATTCTTTCTGAGGGAGGACATTGACATGATAGAGATCAGAGCTCTCAGTTATATACAATTTACTATACAGGTTTGCATAGGTCTGTCAGCTGCCGTACATATAAGTTATTTATTGTCGATTCGAAGTTTCACTGCCCTTGATGAAAAAGAAGTCAGGACCGTTCAAGGTATGGGCTATCACAGGCAGGCTCCGGTGGACAACGGGCTCCCGGATACCTCTTTGCAAAAGGCCAATCCTTCTCAAACGGATCAGGGACGGTTATCCATTCACCAAGTTTTAAACCGTCATTGCCCAACGTGTTGAAAATGTCATCGTCCTCGGGTGACTTTTTTGGAACCGGAGTAAAATTGTTCCAAGTCTCGTTCTTTGTATTGAGGTTTACCCGTCGTACCAGAAGGCACACCGGTTTACCACGGTCTTCCTTCGTCATCTGAGAAAAACGTTCAGATGCAAACAAGGTTAGAAAACGAGCGAGGGCCAGGTAGTCTGTATAACATGCTCCTCCATGAATGGGAGTGTCTTTAGACCTTTGGGTTTCGATCCCACGATCGACTTTCAACATGTTGTCGTTTTCAAAGCCACGGCCCACGGCCTTCAACTACATCCTAGGGGTATGTCTATACAACTTACACTGCCTCGGTACAGTGGTTGGCTACACAGGACCTTTGCAACACCAACGTCTACAAGACGTCGATGGCGTTCAAAGAGTGCACAGTATGTGCCAAGCAACTCGTTTGTCGTGGATATAAGTATCCGGTTCTTAGTCAAATCACAAGCACTGCTTATGCCAGAAGTTTTCGTCAATGATGACAACATCGGAGATACCTCGTAGCCTTGAGGGGAACTGAACTCTTGCATTAAGATGGACCGATGGAAGGTGTCATGCGAGTGGCCTTGGCTTCGATGGATGCCACCAGGATTGGTTTTTCTGGACTTGACTTGGAAGGTAAAGAGGTCAAAACCTCATGGAACAAGGACTTCACTGGCACCAGATATGTCGATGCTGTGCAGCCATACCAACCTCTGTTATCGTTCAAGTTTCACAGTGCCTACCCGTGTACCCTGGTGGTGCTTGCAATAAACAC
>QDKV01004754.1_pt1 | contig 13720 bp, 14 predicted proteins | sample 1861101 | NCBI WGS metagenome assembly QDKV01 (sample SAMN04275158, study PRJNA302643) | Fungus metagenome, whole genome shotgun sequencing project. | isolation source: fruitbody | host: Mallocybe terrigena | place: Sweden | collected 2013 | reverse complement strand
GGAAACAGTGTCAAGCACCTCTAATGAATGTCTAGATACCATCTGGGATGTTTGTCACCCCTCTTGATGAGCGGGATGTGTCGGAATTCAAACCGAATGGATGTAAAAGTGGTGACATGAGTCCGGGTTGTCCGCATTTTCCAAATTGGGAAAGATTGATGGGCATCAAAATCTGCTTGCTGGCAGTATTCCTGGGCTCTGGGCTACCACACACCTATATTATGGCAAGAGCAAGTAATAGGTTGGCTAAGGAACTAGTCTACCTGTGTAATTTTCAAATTCTATGGGATTTCTGTGATGTAATTTAGCATAATTTGTGCACATTTGTGGTACTTCTGTATGATTCCCATTGCATCTTCACATAGTTTAGATGCTTTATATACAAAGCTTGTATTCTATATTGTAATATATATTTTATGTGATGAAAATTGGCCAGGGATGCATGGATCTAGCAGGTAGAATGAAAATTGATCGCATCAAAAAGCGCATCAAATGAGTAGGTGGTAGTAGTAGTTGCCAGTTCCGGGTTGTTCCTTTTGCATTTTAATATATTTTAGGTGTCCTATATACAAAGCTGATATTCTATACTGTAAATATACATTTTATTTGATGAAAATTGGCCAGGGATGCACAGATCTAGCATGTAGAATGAAAATTGATCGCATCAAAAAGCGCATCAAATGAGCAGCTGGCAGTAGTTGCCAGTTCCCTTTGCATTTTCATATATTTTAGGTGTCCTATATACAAAGCTGATATTCTATTACTGTAAATATATACTTTATGTGGCCAAAATTGGCCGGGGATGCATGGATATAGTAGGTATAATGGAAATTGATTGCATCGAAAAGGACCAAATTTGGAGGTTGAATTCAAAAACGTCGTCTTGGTGGTCTCACCATGCCAAATGATTCAAAATAGTACAGTAATTCAAAAACAACAGGACGTGGTATACATCAAGAATCAAAGGAGCATTTAACTGAGATATGAAAAAAAAGAAAGACCTCAATGCAAACAGACACAAGACAAAGGTATCAAGAAAGACGTGAAATTGCTAACAAACAGTCCTGCACCGCAGTCAGCCAACATCCATGCTGTGTAGGCTTGGTCTTAACATGAGTACCCCAGTAGAAAAGCACAACGATGACACTCTGAATCCCATTCAAACCTGGTCGACATAAAGAATCCCACTCGCCATCAACACGAGCCATATTCAAAACGCCCCTCGACAAACGCCATGTTGGTTGAAGGCTTGTCCACCATGCATTGAACTCCTTCTCGAGTTGCTTGACATTTGTGATAGACGGGCGCCACGTCACAGAACGACCTCGACTAATCCACATCTCCACTACATCTGGGCGGCCCTTGGAAGAAATCCGAGCTTTCTCTTCATAGTGCTCGTGGCTCTCGAAAGCAGCCCAGTGACCCAAGAGATCCTCCCACTCCTTTCCAAGTGCTTCGCTTTGAAATAAACCCATTGATTTAGAAAACCAAGCCGGGCAGTCAGCAGGTATGGCGATAGGTGCTGCTGATGCCAGCATTGCCTCGGCATTGGAAACAGTGGTGGTGGTTGACTTTCGCGATTCCTTATTCTTGCGACCTTTGGATGGCGGTGCTGGCAAAGGAAGGGCGGAACTTCGTCGGGCTCGCTTTGATAATGGTCGACTTTGTTCGCTAGACTCAATCGTTTGATCGCCAACTTTTGAAAGCAAGCGTTTTCTGACATTCTTTACCTGGGCTGAAGATTGCAAAATGGGCGACATATGAGCAAGAGGCACGAGGGTGGTAGAAGGTGGAGGTGGTGGAGTTGATGTGCAGTTTCGAGAAATGGCCATCGGAGATTTAAGAGGAATTTCATTGGGGTGGGTGGGTAATAAAGTTGGAAAGCAATCAGAGCTTGGAGCCGGCAGCTGAACAGGAAGTGTATGGGGAAAGGGAGACACTTCATGACTGAGCGAAGGACAAGGCATTGGGCTGCGATTCCTTGGACAATCCGCCGTAGAAGTTGGAGAATTTAAACCGGTGGGAGAAAGTTGACGTTCGGGTGAAGGCTCTGGTGTCTGATTGCGATTCCTGGAAAAATCAACCACAAGAGAGGGAGAATCTAAGGATGATGTTTGACAATTGGGTAAAGGGCGGTTGGGAACGTTCTCAGCGGGTGATAAACCACAGACAGAAGAACCCGAGGGCTCCGTGGTATCTGGAAGAGGAGAAACCATGTCGACGTTGAAGTCAGTGGAGTCGGAGGTCTGGTTGGGGACGTTCTCAGCTACGGTGGTGATGGGTAATAAAGAACCCGTCGTAAAAGATGAAACCGTGTCGACGTTGCGGTCAGTGGGGCTGGAAGTCTGGTTAGGAATGGCCACGGGGGTGGTGTGTGATAAAGCAGAAGAGGAACCCGAGGGGGCCGTGGTAACAGGAGAAACCATGTCGATGTTGCAGCCAGCACCTTCCCAATCCATGTCCGTCATCGCTTCGAAGCCCTCAGTTGGCAGCGCAGATGAAACCGTGTCGACATTGCGGTCAGTGGGGCTGGAAGTCTGGTTAGGAACGGCCACGGTGGTGGTGTGTGATAAACCAGAAGAGGGGGCCGTAGAAACCGTGTCGATGTTGCAGCCAGCACCTTCCCAATCCATGTCCGTCATCGCTTCGAAGCCCTCAGTTGGCGACAGCGCAACTGCATGACAATCTTTAAGTGCTAAAATAAGTGTTAGAGGTTTGCTTACATCGTTGATATGAGCACGTACTGTAACATTTCCGCAAGAAATTGCTGTAGGTAGGAACAATGAACTTTTTGTACTGTTCACGCTCGGACCTTCCAAAATTCATCTTCACATCACCCTTCGTCGTTCCGGAATGAATACTGTCCAAAATTTAGGTGCCGAGAATTTGATAGAAACAAATGACATACCTTAGGATGTTCAGTCTGCCCTCGTGGGCGGGTTCAGGACCTCCAGTAATTAAAGTCGCCTTCCAACCTGTGGCCTCACAAACCGCATCCAAAATAGGCTGCATAAACTGGGTAAGCCCCTGGATACACCTACAAAATAGTAAGATTTAACTCTAAAAAAAAGGCTAGACAGTAAAATCATACCTTTGCAGATCCTCAGGCTTCTTTGAAGGTGGGCTAATCAACTCCTTTTCGTACAACTCCACCGCAGACTCATGCTCGTCTTTCGCAAGCTGTGCCCACTGTTCCTTTTCCTCATTACCCAAATTAGCGAACGTTTGGCTAGCGATTTTCTCTCGGAGAGACGCCCACTTCTTCTTCGGGATTTGGCCAGCAATGGCCTGCTGCTGAACCTCAGCTTCAATCTGCTCGCGGTGTGTTTTCCTCCATATATTAGCAGGCGTTTTTAAACGTGGTCGACTTGCTCGTGTTCCAGTCAATTTTTGTAGAAGAAGACGATACGGGTTGCGAGCGCCAGACTCGTTGGGATCGAGATCGTTGTCCTTCATGTATTGATATGCAAGCCAACGTTTGATTTGCTGTGTGACGGCTATCACAATCACACAACCTTACAAACAATGCACAACGCACTCACCGCTTTGCGAAACGTTATCAACTGCTGCCGCTCTTCGAGCCTCGCAATCGCTGCTGCAAACTCTTCAGGGGTGAGTTCATCCTTGCTAGGAGGTTCTTCTTCTGGATCCGGTTCATCGTCTTTCACGAGTTCTAGATATTCCTTGGTTGGCTCAACGTCGAGGGGAAGGTCAAGGGGGAAGCGTTGGAAGAAGCGACGCTGAGTATTCGCAAGAGCTTCTGCTGCGTATCCTCCTCTAACACCCTCACCATAGGCGGCCTTCTCCCCAATCAAGAAATCCTTTCTCAAACCACGAAAGGCTCCCGGATTGACCATCGGTTGAAGCAAAAAGATCGACCTTCGAAGATTTTAGCAGCGGTTGAAGTATATTAGTTCCCAAGTAACCGTTGTTTTGTAATTTCTCAGACCGGTCGATTCGCACCATCCAGATCTCATGGCAGATCTACGTTGGAGATCTGATTTTCGATGGAAAGGTACGTCCCATCCTCACGGAAACTATTTAACTAAGCGACTTTTTACATTTCCCACCAAAATGCAGATCGTTGCCTTTGATTCCCCCCAGGCCAATCCGCCTGTGTCCGTCCCAGTCTCCACCACGCCTCAAACTTCGACTGAGCGCGGTCAGTCTGTTGTGAACGACCCGTTTTTGGCATGTAAGTCCCTCTTTTTTTTGGAGGACGTTCATTGAACCTTCCTTTTTTAGCCCCCACTTCAAACCGACTCAGACCGAATTTTTTCGCCTCAGGACTTTCCTTGAGTGCCGTTGCACAGGCCCCTGCACCCACCGTCAGGTCAGCCGGATCCGAACACCGCCTGAAAGCCATCCAAGCAGCCTTAGCTTCGACAAACGCCACACCTGGGCATCGCGAAAACCCCTCGGTTGCAATTTCTCCTGGGCAAGAGGGGAATCCCATTTTTATCCTGGATACTCCAACCCCTGGCCGTCAAGCCAACCCAATCATCATCCCAGTCACGCCAACACCTTTTCGAGCACCTAGAAGCGGTAAGAACCTTTCGGTCGTCTCATCATCCACTGTACCTGTTCCAGTAATGGAACATTTGGTGCGCTTCTTCCGTAGTGTAGAGACCCAAACGGATATTGTTTACCCTGCTCCATTGCCACCCCCGGCTTTGCCAGTTTTCACAGCGTTGTCTCCTCGTATTTACCCCTCTTTGCCAGCTGACGCTGGCGCTCGAAGCATGGGTGACCTTCTCACACCGTCTCGCCGACGAGTTGATATTGTGGACGATGATGGTGATCTCAACAAGATGCCGGGCTATCTACCATCACCCGGTTCGTTCGCCTCACCCAGTCTGGAAGATTGGGTAACGTCCACACCCCAACAAAACTGTCTGCTAGATGGCCACTCCCCACCTCGAAAGCGATTCCAAGTTTTGGACGACGGGGATTCCGAATACGAAAAATTTCGATCATATCCGTCCAGTGGTGTCAACGCAAGCTCTACGTATCGTTGCGATACGCCAGGCCTTGGATTCCTTCTGTCGACTCCTACTCGCCAATTGCCTTCAGCATCCGGTAGTGCCAGTTCCCAGAGTCCCACCACATCCAACGACGAATATGCTGACTCTAATTTTGATTTTGATGACCCTGAAGTGGTGCAAGCCATCTGCCAAGCTATGGACGAGTGGAATTAATCAGTTTAAAATACGTTGCTCAAAATTTGTCGCCTCTTGTGTCATAAAAATTTGAATTGAAAATTTTTTCTGTAATTTGGCTTGCAAATCGAATTCAGCCAACTCGCATTGAATGCTTCGGGTTCACTTCCGAAATGCCGCAATTGGTTATGAACATAAATTTTGGAGCTGGGCAGCGCCATTTGGTTGAGGTAAGTTGTCGTGCTAGTTGGCTGATCATCGAGGATATAATTCGGCTCACAATGACAGAATGATAGACGACTTGAAATGCCGCGATCGGTTACGAAGGAGCTGGGCAGCGCCATTTGGTATAGTTCGTTTGTAATCAATCACTGCATTCAAAAGTAGCTGTCATTGGAGAGCCGAACTATATCCTCGATGATCAGCCAATTGGCAGGACAACTTACCTCACCCATTCCTCTCCGCTCATTGGTGGAGAACTAAGTGAGGTAAGTTGTCCTGCTAGTTAGCTTCAGATCTACTAGTGAGAATGGAGGTAAATTGTTCGGCAAATGATCAGCCGGTGAGGTAAGTTGTCTTGCCAGTTAGCTTTGGATCTGCCAGTAAGAAGCGATTGACCAAATGGCTGGTTGTTTGATAAAATTCCGCTGTCGAATTATATTCTTGATGATCAGTAAACTGGCAGGACAACTTACCTCACCCATTCCTCTCCGCTCATTGGTGGACAACTCAGAAGCGATCAGTCAGTTGGCTGATCACCAGGGGGAAAATTTGGCAATGTACCTGTTTGCCCATTTATTTATTTTCCCTTAATACGTTACTTTAAATTGTCCCTAGTCTACCAGTGAGAATTGAGCAACCAGTCGGCTGGTCACCGGAAAATATAATTTAGCAAAGTATCCGTTCGCCCATTTATTCTTTTTCCTTGGCAAGTTACTTGTTCCTAGTCTACAATGAGAATTTCAATTATGCGACCAGTCAGCTGGTCACCGGAAAATATAATTTGGCAAGGTATCCGTTCGCCCATTAATTTTTTGTTCCTTGGGGATTGCCAGTGGCCATTGGACAGGCACAAACAAATTCCTACGGCGCTCGCATGCAGTCCTGTAAATGTTTTGCGACGTGGGGGTGTGTGGCGGAGGCCGGAAGCAATTTCTGCAGGGCTGGAAGGTTGTAGATGACTAACCTCGTTGTACTGTACTACTGCCATTGTGGAATTATTATACACTAGTTCTCGACCGGCTAGTATGAAGAGCATTTGATCAAAGGGGAACCCTTGGACGTGGAACTGAGACTGGTCAAAATCAGGAATGTGGTTTTGAAGAGATATATGGCTGAAACAGTATGTCGGCTTTCATTTCCAGGAGGGACAATGTGTATCCATACGAAGTCAAGAAAACATAATCCGAAATAGAAAAGAAGCGCACTCGTAACCTTCTCTCTCGATAACTTCCTACCAGAAGCAAACCAGAAGTCCTAGACGGCGGAGACGGTTAATCAACGCCTGAATCTGACCAATACCGAAGCTTTAAGTCCTGAATCGACATCCACTCCAGAGACCCGTCCACTTTCAAGAACAAACCGATCCACAGGACTCAGTCCATTAGACAAACCAGCTGACCAACCTTGAACCCGCTTCTTTACACTGTAGAAAGGCGCCTGTGCGTCTTAGTACTAGACATCATGTCGCACGTTAATCTGCAAATCAAAACACAAAAGGAGACAAAGTATAAAGGGACCCTATCAAGAGTGAATAAAAATGGTGATAACGAGTATCTTACACTAATCACTAAGGGGCCGAAATACTACATTTGAGTCTAGGACTCAGGAGACACAAATGTTTCTGACATCTGAGTTTTTCCTGTTGCCAAATTTAGTTTATTAGTTGCTAAAACTGTGACATAGTATTCATGGAGCTATATAGATGAATTGCATGCATACCCATGAACCACCTAGGCGCTTGCGTGTGTCACCGTTCAGTGTGTGTTACCCCAACGGATCCAACAGTATCAAAAACCTCACATTTACTACCACCGCAAAAAAGTTACTAGGTTGGAAGCTTTGTTATCACAAATTAGTTAAATTAAGTTCACACCACCTGAAGGTAGCAATTGGGGTGTTGGGATCTTTTTTTTATATCTTCCTATTGGAATCCGTACAGATATACTCGGGGCCATTCCCTTCGGTTTATGAATGCTTACCATCAGAGATTGCCAGTGAATGGGAAGTGGGCCAATAAAAAATATCATGGCCACCGCGTTCCTCCAGACACCATCATGAAGTGTCTTGACAAGGCTGGTGTCTGATCTTTTTATTAAAATTTTATCTTAATTTTTGCGAACACAATTTGTGATGTTTGTGGATCCGAGTCGCCACTTTTGGTATCAAACCATACATGGTATTTCTTTCGAACGGTCCTTGATAGCTGCTCGATCATGGCAGGCCACTATCGAGGTCTGCAGAGCACATCACCTCATAGACTCAGCAATTTCTCCGATTGATCACATGACATCAGTTTTCCGTTCTTAAAGTTAAAGTTACCATTAATAGGAAGTTTCAACGTTGAACTTATTTAGCTGCCAGGCCCATCTCAACCTTGCCTCTCATGCTCTTCTACGTCAGGGTAGAATTTCTCTAGCAGCGGTCAAAGGGCAGAATTTCCGCCCACGACGCATAAATATCCACGATTCTCGCCCCCTAACGGCAGAAATTCGCTGACAACACGCTCTTTCTCCAGGGTCCTCACCCTCCACCAACTTTGCCGTTGTCTTGATCTGCTAGCTGCCAGCCAACGTAGATGAACCCACGCTTGTATGACAACGGGCTGATGTTTCGTTCCTTGCGATGGAAAACCGCCCATTCTATTCAACTTCTGTGCCCACTTTCCCCAGTGTTAGCCCTGGCCATGTCATCCCATCGTTTACTTTGTTGACTACGACGTCTGAGAATTCTTGGAATGCGTACCCCCCGTGACCGTCGCGGGCGACGATGTTAGCTAATTTCTATGTTGGAAAAACCGCCTCTTGTCACAATCCCCTCACTCATCCTTAACTTCTGCAAGCACTAATGGCTCCGATCCTGGTTGCTCTTGTTTTTGGAACTGTTGCTGGTGAGTATGGTGTTTTTTTCTCCGTCGGTACATGCATTTCCGTTTCGCATAGCGGTCCTGATCGTGGTATTCGACATCCTTGTTTTTAATCGGCATTCATATTTTTGGCGATCGGGCGGGCGTGCGGATAGAATATCGAGAGGTGAAAGTCTTATTATCAACGAGATTCGTGCTCTGAGGGGAGACATTCGGGAGATATCGAGAGGTGAAAGTATTGTTATCAACGAGGTTCGTGCCCTGAGGGGAGACGTTCGGGAGGGCTTTGATCGGTTGCGCGCAGAGGTTGCACTATCTGCCCGTAGGTTCAAATTTTACTTCGAAGATGAAATTTATTCTGCTTTCAGCGCGTTTCAATCCACTCGGCATGGGTGCCAACGTCGGCAACATGCTCCAGCAGAATCCGATATACACCACATATAATGGACCCGTTTACGCCCAACGTCTCTCGACCGTCTCTCGTAAGTCTTTTGTCCTTTATACTTTACCTGGCTGTTAATCAATTATGAAACTCTTTATTATTCTATGAATTCTGTTATGCTTTTCTGTAATCATGTTACTTGAACAAATTTTGTAACAAATAATATAAAGATGAATACAATGGTCCGTTTCATGCAAACCCCCAAGCTGTGTGATAGCTCGCGTCGGTTATTTTTACTAAGTTACTATTAGTAGTAAATTGTATGATCACGTGGTCGCGTTGATCATCTAATTGTACTTCGTATTGATGACCAATCGCGGGCGTTGCCGCCGTAGATTATGGTGTAATTTGAGCGCCAGGTTGAGCATGACAAGTCGACCCAATAAGCGCATCCGGATTGCCCAGGAAGGAGGTTCATCTTATGACTTTGTCCCACTTGCAAATGATGATTATCGCGACGTTCACTCACGGGAGAGCAGTCTGCGAAGACTTGGCACCACCGTTCTTACTTTACAAGCACCACGAGTGTCTCAAAAATCGTCGGAAGAGTGGAGGACCACGACTTCATGGGCACCTCTAGATGATCCAGGTTTTGGACTGGACCCTGATGGGGATTGGTATGATGAAGCCCTCGATGCGCACGTCATGCAAGATGACCCGCCTCCCGCCATTGGTCTGGCAGAGTCAAAGAAGAAAGTTCGGAGTAAAGTTTCAGTAAGTAGGCTATCCTTTTCGTCCTTGCAAGGGCTCATATTTCAAACCTCCCACAGAAACGCCCTCATGTCGTATGGAAAGAGCTTCATCGTTCCAGCTACCTCGATGAAATCTGCCGCCTAGCTGGTAGATCCGAATTTCGCACCGCGAAGGAATGTCCTGATTGTGTTTCCCGGCGAACTATACCCGCTGGTACCCCAGAATATCGCTGCAAAGAGTGTTTCAAGCCCGAACTCTTGTGCTCTACCTGCTGTGTCCGTCGCCATAAGCTTCTTCCGTTGCACAGGGTAGAGGTATGATTTTATATGAGTCGGTCTTTCGAAATCTCACTTGGCTTTAGAAGTGGACCGGTACCAACTTTGTCGACGTCTCGTTGAATTCTATGGGCCTTAAGGTGCAGCTCAATCATGCCAGCCTTTTTTGTCAAAATCCACAGCCATGTCACGCGTCAATGTTGGTTATCCATACAAATGGCCTTCACGAAGTTGCTTTCAACTACTGCGCCTGTGATCGGGCAATTCCCCAACACGTTCAACTCCTTCGACGCCAATTTTATCCGGCATCTCAGCTGATTGTCAAAACTTGCGCCTCTTTTGAGCTTTTGGACATGCTGCACAAATTTGCGCTGACGACAAAGGCCTCGACTTATGATTTCTACCGTGGCCTCGATAAATTGACCAATAATACGGGCGTTGGCGAGCCGAAATCGCGTTATCGTTCATTGTTCCGAATGATCCTTCAGTGGCGCCATCTGAAGCTCTTGAAGTGGGCAGGAAGAGCCCATGACCCTGCAGGCGTTCCCGCCACCGCACCTGGACAACTCTCCCTCCGCTGTCCTTCCTGCCCATACCCTGGTATAAATCTCCCGAAGAACTGGAAAGATTCGCCTGAGGAGTATAAGTATGTTCACTTTAGCACTTTTTAGTAACTCATCTTCATCGCTAACGCCAAACAGATTCCTTTACATGGCATTTCTATGTATGGATGCAAATTTCCGTCTCAAAAATCAACTTGTCTCCAACTATTCGCAAGATCCTGGACTAGGAGTGGGTTGGGCATACATGGTTCCACGTGAACCTTACGAGGCGTATGTTTTGAGTAGGGTCAAGGACGAAGACGTGAGTTGATTAGTTAGTGTTGAAAGTCCACTATCTTAACGGGTGTTTAGATTAGTACATGTGTTGGTTTTCAAGCTCTGGCACAAGCAAATAATAAGTTTTCGAGAGGTCTCCGTTATACTGGGGTGAATGGGATTTTCTGTGGCAGGTCGGAGATGGTGTTACCTACGGGTATTGGAAATTTGCAGAAGGGCGAAAGGTGATGAAATTACTTCTCTCTTTAGAAACGTTAGTGACGTCTGCTCAAGATACGCCAACATGGACTATATATTCGGTAGTGCGATTCAGGGCTTTAAGTTACTCTTCATACTGATCAGCTACGACATCGCCTGTCAGTGGTTTACGAACCTGTTTGAAAGAATGACAGAGTACTGGCCAACTGAACTACAAGTGCCCTCGACTACAAAGCTGATACCCGCTATCCCAAAACTCCACGAACCAATGCATGAAGCCGCCAATCATCAAGTCTATTCGCTTAATTACATACCGGGCGTTGGGCAGTCTGACTTGGAGTGCCCGGAGCGTGTATGGGCGGCGCACAATATTGTTGGAAATGCGACAAAGACACAAGGTCCTGGATCCCGACATGACGTTCTAGATGACCATTTCAGTTTCTGGAACTGGCTGAAGTACGTTGGGATGGGGAAGACGTTGATGAGAAGGTATCGAAGTGCGCTGGCAGATCGTAATGTTCAGGTTGAAGGTCATCGGGGACTCTCAGCTTCGCTCGCTGACGAGACGGTAAAGAAATGGGAATCAATTTGTGCAGCATGGGAGAACGACAATTTTCCTAAGAAAACGAAAAACCCATATCACACGGAAGGCATCGGTAAGTCCGTGCACACTTCCGTCAGTTTTTTTATATTAAGAGTGATACCTCTTAGCCCTTACTGAAGCACAGGCGAAGAAGGAATTGGCCATGGAAGAGGAGCGACAGCTGGCCTCTGGTGGGACTGCCTTGCATGCCGCAAACGCACCTGCCTTCATCATCATGGGCTTGGAACTGGAGGGTGCCCAGTCCGTCTTTCTCCTTCTCAACTTTTTGTTCTTACTCAAACCTGCACAGGCGTCGGGTCCGTCGCCTGGCAAAGGGCATTACATCGCAAACAACGGCACGTCAAGAGGGTGGGTTGACTGAGCAACGAAATCAACTCCGAACTAGGATACGCGTCTGGGAACGGCTGCTTTTACTATACATTCCCGGCCTTCTGCAGTATCAAGCCGATCTCCGAACCCAGGACAACGAGTTCTGCAACACGTCCGAGCATCCAGAAGACAACGATCTTTGGCTCCCATCTCGACTACCACTGAACGTCAGGGGCAAAATTTGCATTCCCAACCTACCGGAAATTGAGGAGAAACTTCGCACGGCGCAATGTTACGACGCACTGGACAGCTTACGGCATACGCTTAAAATCAAAAGCAGGCTAGTAAAATTCAAAAATAAGAACATCCGTGGTCAACGAGAGGGTCTTCGATCGCGAGCTGTCATCGATCGAGTTCATGACCGCGCGAGGGTGGCAGCGGAGAAGTATCGACATGCGCGTGCAGCTAAACTCAGGCTTAGTGGGCCAGGAGAATGGGAGATTGACCTTAAGGTGCTTGATGATGCGGATATTAGAGGCTATCAGGACCCAAATCAGCTACGGACACGAGTGGGTCGTAGAGGAACTTTAGAGGATCATCAAGTGGATGACGTGTCAGCCGTGGATAGTCAGGCAGAGACCAACAATTTCTCTCTTTTCGGTGAAGAACGTACTCGTCGAGATGGCACTGGGGAAACGAGACGTACCTTGTCTTGGATTTGGCTTACAAACTCGAAGACACCCGATGTGAATGCAGAAGCCGACGACATCCTCCGTGTTGAATGGGCAAAAAGCCGTGCACGTGCACATCGAGCAAAGGAAGAGGTCTTGTTGCTAAGGGAGGAGATGCGTCGTGTATTGGAATATCTTGAATGGAAGGCAAAGTGGTGGACGCTGCAGGCTGGCCTCCGGTCTGTTGACACTGGGTTATCAGAAGGACTTCATTCATATGCGGAGGTGCAATCCCAACTTCAACATTCACTTGTAAATCATTTCAGATCCATCTGGAAGCAACCACTTGCAAATGTTCAGCAAGCCATGTTGCTTGATAAAAGGGTTGCTTATCAAGATGAGCTCAAAGATGAAGAAGATGTGCTTGACAGTGATGAAGATGAGATTGACAATGATGAAGATGGGCTCCATGACGAACCTGAGTTATTTGAAGTTGATGGTGTTGATGACCATCCTGACAATTTTTAATAACTATGATAGCAATTTCTACGTGTACATAGTTTTTAAAATTTTATGCCTTTATCATCTACTTTGTTTGATGAGATCAATTTTCATTCTACCTGCTATATCCATGCATCCCCGGCCAATTTTCATCAAATAAAGTGTATACTCACAGTGTGTGATATCAACTTTGTATATAAAACACCTAAATTATATGAAAATGCAAAGGGAACAACCTGGAACTGGCAACTACTGCCAGCTGCTCATTTGATGCGCTTTTTGATGCGATCAATTTTCATTCTATATGCTAGATCTGTGCATCCCTGGCCAATTTTTATCACATAAGGTGTATATTTACAGTATAGAATATCAGCTTTGTATATAGGACACCTAAAATATATTAAAATGCAAAAGGAACAACCCGGAACTGGCAACTACTACCACCTACTCATTTGATGCGCTTTTTGATGCGATCAATTTTCATTCTACCTGCTAGATCCATGCATCCCTGGCCAATTTTCATCACATAAAATATATATTACAATATAGAATACAAGCTTTGTATATAAAGCATCTAAACTATGTGAAGATGCAATGGGAATCATACAGAAGTACCACAAATGTGCACAAATTATGCTAAATTACATCACGGAAATCCCATAGAATTTGAAAATTACACAGGTAGACTAGTTCCTTAGCCAACCTACTACTTGCTCTTGCCATAATATAGGTGTGTGGTAGCCCAGAGCCCAGGAATACTGCCAGCAAGCAGATTTTGATGCCCATCAATCTTTCCCAATTTGGAAAATGCGGACAACCCGGACTCATGTCACCACTTTTACATCCATTCGGTTTGAATTCCGACACATCCCGCTCATCAAGAGGGGTGACAAACATCCCAGATGGTATCTAGACATTCATTAGAGGTGCTTGACACTGTTTCC
>QDKV01004755.1_pt1 | contig 13728 bp, 17 predicted proteins | sample 1861101 | NCBI WGS metagenome assembly QDKV01 (sample SAMN04275158, study PRJNA302643) | Fungus metagenome, whole genome shotgun sequencing project. | isolation source: fruitbody | host: Mallocybe terrigena | place: Sweden | collected 2013 | reverse complement strand
AATGAATTTTCGACCAGAGCGTTAGGTTCTTGGTGAACGTCCTTCGAAGCTGTATGTAATTGAGCACGAGACTCAGACTCAACCATATTTCAACTGGCAGTAGTATCAGGCTAGACGAACCACTGGATGAAGGTTTTACAAGACTGATAGTAGTAGGTTGCCCCCCAGGAAGAATGGTTAATGGTATAGGCTCGTCCATACGCGACTCCAGCACTGACAGAAGAAAAAGCAAGGTTGAGTATCCTGTTCACGATCAACTATTTGAATAAACTAATCAGGCACGACCAGCGACATATCAAGGCATCATGCATCATGCATCAGCACCACAGCCGGTCTGCCAGTAGTGTTTGAATGGAGATAAGGTATGCATCTTGCAATGCTTCCAGCTCGCGTAATGACAAAATGGCACGCATTTGACATTAGATTAGAAAAACCTCCGTTTGCGTTGCGTTTGCCAGCCAAGTGGAAATCTCTAGATGCTGATTATTTTTGGCCTTGAGCGCTATGCGCGTTCCGATGCGGCGCAAACACCTATTCAGGTTGCAACTCCAACAGCATAAATACTTCCACTGTATTACAGTAACCAATTGCCATGGTGATAGTCTGTATGCTTATCGCACATGAGGCGCGTAAACTTGATCTATATATCAATTCTCGTTAATTTGGATTCCGTCGGGGAACTCAGTTTTTCGATGGTAGGCAATATTCCTGACACCTTGAGTCACATGAACTCCAGTTTTCCCTCCTTGAATAGGTCGTCTCCGAGTTTGTCTTCACCACTGGTAATTTCACGGACAAAAGGGAGAAAAAACTTGAATTAAATATTCCAGTAAGGATACCATATAATTTTTCTCCTCGGCTGAATTCCACTCCAGGTACTCGAAAACATATCTTCCTTGACATTTTGATCGAAAGACGCAGCCTATCTCAGACGGGGAAATATAAAAGTTCGGCGCCCAAAGATAAGTGCTTACAACTGGTAAATAGACACAGGATAAGGATTGACATATCATTTGTCCCGAAGTTTGGTAATTGATAGGAGGGTCGTCGGAACGTTTTGAAACCCGATGTGTGTAAAGGCCATTGAAGATGTAATCAAAGTTGAAGAGATCAAAGATTTGGGAATAAGGTAAGGTCGGTCTATCCCGATGCAGGCTTGGAGTAGGCATAGAGGTGGACATCGGCGGTGGTGAGACTATAAGGCCCTGGCTCTGAACAGAGGGACATTTGTAAATGCAGACAATGCTTGGTGCAAACATGTTCAACCAAATATGTACAGATTGGATGAAGGCTTGCCGTGCCATTGATCTATAGGCATTGTCGATGGGCCACTAAAAAGTAAAAGACAGATCTAAGCTTGGACCTATATGCTTGTCTACTCTTTGGATCCAATGTACCACAAGGTTAGCGCAGGAAATCAGGGATGTTTTTGCTTGGGATTTAGCTCCTGCCCATCTGCAAGGAGTAGGGGTTCGTCCTTCGCAGGCGGTTCACCCATCGCCTTCCTCAATCGATCCGAGTGCAATAATTTGGCATAACGAGGTTGTACAAACGTCGCTGAAGCCTCTACGAGGGTGGTACCCTTCAGGTCTTCAATGCGCCCCGAAACAATTGCCTTTCGACCTTTGGCTTCTTCTAATTTGGTCTTGATCACGACGAACTTGGAAAGAAAATGAGTGAATTTTTTTTAATGCCGGAAGATGAAATATTATACCTGATCTGCCATAGTTGGTGCTTTGTAGTCTATTGTGAGCCGGGCAGTTAGTCCTACCTTGTCAGGCAAATTATTTATAGCCTGCATATAAAGATGTCAGGCAAAAGTTGTGATCTCTTGGAACCTACTTACATTCCTCGCAAGCGTTTCGTCGAGTAATGTGGCAAGCAGACCTCCATGTATTATTCCATCATGTCCACAAAGTCCTCTTCCAAGGTGTAAGATTATAATTGCTTCGGATTCGTCCCTTTTTGCTCGGATCAATGGGTATAGCGCCAACTTCCCTGGACCCCTCAATGTACCAACAGTCAAATGATTAACCCTCCTCTCTTCGGGGTATTTTTGGTAAGGTCTAGTTTCATACCAATCCTTCGCGTCTTCCTTCTCTCTGAATTCTTTAACAATCGGTAATGACTGGAGCTTTTCTTCTAGGCTCGTAGTGTAAGCTAGCGACTCGGGCGTGTCCGGTGCTGGTGGTGCAGGTGCAGGCCGTGGAAAGAGAATGGATATAGGTGGTGGTGGATAAATTGCGCCTAGGGTGCCTGCTATAAGAGATGCAGCTGTCACTGCCATGAATGTAGTCCAAGGTCTCCCAGTCTTTGTCCGCGTCGCAGATGCCGAAGAGCCTGTAGAAAAACAAGCACGACCTGCGACTATGTTCCGTGGAAGTCGACGCAAAAGCAGTACTCCTGACATTAGTCTCACAGCGGCTGCACCTGGGTATCGAGGCTCAAGGAATATATGCACCTGGAACTGCGGTCACCGGCTGTGACCGGCATACTCAAATTCCGGTCCATTTTGGTTTCGTTTCATACCATGTCCCAGTTCTTCCCGCCATTCAATCTTCCTGATGATATAATACTCCTGGTCACCGATGAGCTTTCCGCACCTGCAGACTTTGTCCTGCACCGTACGCTCGCTGCCCATTTAAAGCGACCAGTACAAAGAAATGGAAGTTTTGACCATGCGCGAACTCAAACAAGGGCAGTAATACTATCAGTTTCTGAGGATTTAGGCAGATGGAAAGCCCTGGCATCCAGATCTGTACGTTGTCAAAATGAAATACACGTTTTCATTCACTCACCTAGTTTGCATCAGAATATCAGTATTCAAAACCACTTGGATTTAGGCTCAGTAATTTTCATGGATCTTCTGGCCGGATTGCAACCGCCACACTCGCAACAGCAGCTACAAGTGATATTTGATCGTGTTCAGCAGAGCATATCGCGAGATTCTACGAACATTAGCCCATGCCTACTCATTCTCGACGATATCACAACTCTGGAATGGGTAGGCTTCCCTCCAACTGATGTCCAACACTTTATTCGCGCATTAAGGGCTCTTTGTCTGAAGGTATCATTTACGATACATTTTTTCTATGTATTCAACCTGCGTTTAGACCAAAACGACTTTGCTTATCCGCCATCATCGAATTTCGTCGTCTGACGGAGAACTGGATGATGTATTGCGGTTGCTTCTACAGACCAGCACCTATCATCTTGAGGTGAGGTCCCTCGCCAGTGGTCGCAGTGGCGCAGTGACCGGGGAGGTAAGATTCTTGCAAGTCAAAGATCCCATTTTGTGCTAATGCATTTGAGAGATATCCTTACATTGTGGGCTTTCTGCCTCCTCAACAGGCGTCAAGTTGATTAATAGGAACTCGGCTTTACAATACCGACTTACGGATACAGGATTAGACTTCTTTGCCAAGGGAACCAGTGCAGGAGTTCTCTAGCTCGTTCACGTTAAAGGAGCCACATGTGCATGCGATTTTACGTCTTTCGATGGAGGACGATTTTTTGATGACAGCTATACTTAGCTTCAGCCGAATAAATCTTACACGCGCGACCGTTCACAAAGCCATCCTTCAATTACCCCGACGTAATTTGAATCTGCAACTAGGAAACTAGTGCTCATTACAAGCCATCTGACTACGTTATCAGCACCTTTCTGTGGAATGCTGCCATGAAAGCATTTGTTTACACGTAGCCACATTTTGTGACCTTTAATGCGAGGCAGCAAATGAGTATTCTAACACTCAGTCAGCGAACAGAATTATGCACGTTCTGTGAATTGAAAATGTAATGAGAAGGTCCTGCTTGAGCTAAACAGAATTACATACTGTGAGATGGAAATAGACAGATGAGGTCAGTCTGCTTGGTGAGACTCGACAGAAAACAGAATTACGCATCAACTGTAAGTTGAAAATGAACAGAGCTCGAGATGAGGTCAGTCTGCTTGCGAAAGTCGGAAAACAGAATTACACACTTCCTGCATATCGAAAATAGACAGATGGGGTCAGTCTGCTTGCGAATGGTCATAATTTATAAAACGGAGTTACGCACTGGCTGTGAGTCGAAAATAGAAAGAGATGAAGGCGGTATATTTGCGAATGTCAGCAAGCAGTATTACGCACAAACTGCGAGTCAAAAATGGACAGAGATGAGGACAGTCTGCTTGTCAAAAATCAGACTTTAGCTTCTAAAGTTTTGTGAAGACATTTTACAAGCACTGACTGGCTTATTTATGTTGACTTGCCAAAAAATAATTTTCAAATGGTAACTTGCCACAGAAACAGGTCACATGAGTCAAATGACCATAAACGACCAGGCACATGGCATCAATATTATTTGTCGCCTTTGATGACCAGCCTGCCACCACTTGCCATTAGCAAGCAATTAAAATTTGGTCAAGACTCAAGTTAGGTGCCTGACTTTTGAGAATCTGATCTCAAAGTGGAATTGAACTTGAACTGAGTAATCTTTTGGCAAGAAAGCGTAGATCTTTCATTCTCAAAAAGAATTTCACAAATCGACCAAGAATTGAAGGAACCATAGTCATTTGACCTGTAGATGAGCATGAACACCTTGGAAGCATTGTTCTCGCAAAAAATACCTGGATTGCCATATGATAGTGTACCCTTGCAATATAGAGTGCATTGCTTATAGTGGTGAGATAATTGTAGAGGCTTCTGAATTTTGCCAAATTAGGTAACCACCACGTTTTGATCTTACCGTTAGAACGGCGACGGCAGTCGGTCCAACGATACGGGCACGTTGCAGCAACGACAGATTATTTAATGTTGCGCCGCTAATTTTTCTTTTCTTGTTTCCTTAGTTCCCTCTTATATCAAGTATAACCCGTATTTCAAATTTGCACTGTCAACCATGGAGGCTTGAGTTTCAGAGGTCCATCTGGTCCTCCGTTCTCAGGTAGCTTGTATTCACCGTCTCTGGCCGTAATAGCCGCGAGAGTCGATCATCATATCCAGAGTGTCAAGTAGACGCTTCAAACGATCTATCGAACGAAAGTGAATTACATCTCAAAATATCAAAACTCCATGGATTCAACAGATGATCCTCAAAAACTCGAGATCACCGCTTTGCAGTCAATTTACGCCGAAGATTTTATTGAATGTCCTCCTCCGAAGGCGTGGAAGGTAAGTTTATTATGTATGACTTACACCTTGCTGAATTTCATCGAGGGTGCCGCCGCCCTCCGCGAGTTTATTATCAGGGTCACACATCCAGATCCAGACCATGCGTCGAAGATCAACTTACGCCTGCGTGTCAAGTAAGCGCCTCCTGCATATCTGTGGCTAGATTGATGCACTTATCTATTTCCAGATTTCCCAAAACATATCCTCGTCTTGCATGTGCTACGTTTTCCATCGAGAAGCCCATCAATGGCATCAGCGACAGTCGAATAGTTCAGCTGTCTCACCAGATAAATTCGGACGCTCAGAAACTCAGAGGGACTGAGATGGTGTTTACCGTGTGTTCTCCACTTCTTTCTGTAATCTCCATACTCAACAATTCCACCCGACAGATCGTCACCATTGCTCAAGATTGGATTTCCAACAATATAGTTCCGCCACGTGAAGTAGCCGGTTCGTTAGCTTTCCAAATGAGCCAGAGGGCGACGGATGAGGAACGAGTGCGTGTGCTCCATTACCCTTCAAAGGAGTCAACTCAGTTCTCCTAGGTACGCCGGCAACGAGAACAAGAAGAAGCCGAGAGAGCAGAAGAGATAGCACACAAAGCCGCGCGAGAATTAGACGAACAAATCCAGGCGGACGCCATGCATCAGATGCTAGCGAAGGAGCAACGGCACAAGGCTCGTCGAAGAGCCAATTCTGAATCGACAGAGGTTCCGCCGACATTCAGCGTTGACACAATGATGGAAACATTCCAAGAAATGGAAATGAATGGGATACGATTTGATACTGTAAAATTGTTCCATCCACGGCCTGGTATGTTATTATTTATCATGTTTTTTTCCCTGCTGAAACTTATCAAGTGACATTGGGGATGCTATACATGGCTGAGCCCATTGTAGACGATATCTCTCTTGTCACGCCTCTCGAACTTTTCGTCGTCACTTTTGAAGCTCCTTATTACATCACAAGTCAAGGCAAGAAGAAACTTTATCAAGTTGACCAAGAAATTAAGAACCTCATCAATGTCCGTCACCCTAAACTACTAAGTGTGTATGCTGTCAAGCTTGTCTTTCCCCCAAACAGCTCGCCGCTGTTGATGGTTCTGACGGAGCAAACTCCCGCATTGACATTGCATGATGTTTTGGAGGATTGTGAATCTTTGAGGGAAGATAGGGCCTCGGTACGTTTATGTGCCTTCTGCTAGTGCCATACTCTCACTTTGTGCAGGACTACGTAGGTCAAATTTTGGCGGCGCTCAACGCTATTCACCTCAGCAACCTTGTCCATCGTGGGATTACCCCTCGTTGCATTGGGTTGACTTCCAAGGAGAATCCTTCCCAACCGAAGATGATTAAGCTTTGCAAAGCAGGCTTCCACATTCGCCTGCTAGATCTACATCGATCCAACTCATTTGGCATGCACACACCCATGCCGGTTGAGGTTGTGCAAGAGGACGCTGTTCCAGAGGGTTGGCTTTCGAGAGATGTGCAGATCGAGTCATCACTTGTGTATACGAGACAAAGGGATATACATGATGTCGGCATTGTTCTTCTGAAAATGCTCCTCGGATTGGATGTGGTTGATAGGTTTCTGGACCCTATTACGGCCATTCATTCTTGTAAGTGTCTGAGTGTGTGACGGTTTGAAACTGGATCATCATTGTCCACAATCACAGCGTCAGTCTCGCCTTTTCTTGCAAGACAAGCCGTAGTTATGATTCAAGCAACAAAAAAATCAACTGTAATGAACTTGTTGTCCGACTTCACTGATGGAGTTCATGGCAGTCCCGTTGCCACAGGTCGGATACCTGCTTCTCTGACTGGTATGTGTTTTGTTAGTGTCAGCTCACTGTGAATTTCATGTCTTCAAGATTCGAGGACACCCACACCATTCCAATTTGGATCACCGGAAGGGCCTGATTACTTTCGTCTTGCTCAGAGAACAAAGCACATGAGTAGATGGAAGGAAGACTGGGAAGAACTTGAGCTACTTGGCAAAGGGGCATTTGGGTCCGTTGTCAAAGCAAAGAACAAAATTGACTCAAGGACCTATGCTGGTACGTCTTTCGGCTATAATATGTATTTCTCACTTTCTAATTCTCCTTAGTCAAAAAAGTTCGTCTGAAACCTACTCAAAGCGATAAGATCTTTCGCGAGGTTAATGCCCTAAGCCGTCTTTCCCATCGTAACATCGTGCGGTACTATACCACATGGGTTGAGACGGCTGAACCTGACTTGAACATCGCATATTCTGATGACTCCTCGACCGAGTCTGGCATTGAGGACGGAGATTTTATCACTTCAGTCCCTCCACCCAACACACCAAGCAAGACGAAAGTTGCAAATCGTCAACCGATAAATGGCGGATTCCACATTAGCATCGAAGATTTTGATGATTTATCTTTGTCCAAGACTTCATTTCCAAGTATACATTTTGGCAGGTCGAGTTCTCCTGGGAGTAGTGGAACGTCCGGTGAAGGTAGTACCAGCAGCGATGAGCAGGATGGATTTACGGTGCTGTTCAAGAGCGGAAAGTCTAAATCAGAATCTAAAAATTCAAGTAAATCGTCGACCCCACCTTCAACGCCAGCTATGACGAGAACGTTGTATATCCAGATGGTTAGTCATTCATGCTTAACCTTAACCCTTGTTTCAATGTTTTCATTTTACAGGAATTTGTCGAACGGCAGACTTTGCGAGAGGTTTGTGGTTATCTCTGATCAAACGTTCGGTCTTCTGATGGTTTATCAGAGGATTGACGAAGGAATCTCGGAAGACGAGGCCTGGCGACTTTTTCAGCAGATCGTGGATGCTTTGGTGCACATGTCGACCCTCGGTATTCTACATCGCGACATCAAGCTCACAAATATCTTTATCGGTATGTTGCTCGCATGGACCCAATTTAATACTTGTCTCATGCTTCCTCGACAGACGCAAAGGGTGATTGCAAAGGTTTGTTTGTTGATTTCCCAACTTTCTTATTCTGAACGGAAATTCTACTCAGTCGGAGACTTCGGACTTGCGACATCAGCCTTGGCGGCGGTGGACTCTTCCAATCTGGCTCCAAATGGTGTCGCTCTTGAAAATGATATGACCCTTGGTGCGTTCTGTGCATCAAACTTATTCACCCTTTCCGCTAATCCCTAATCCCTTCTTTCCAATTTCCTAGAGGTTGGGACTAGGCTCTACATAGCCCCCGAAGTGCAATCCAGAAAACGACGTGGTCCGAGGGATCACTCCAAAGCCGATATGTATAGTCTTGGCGTACGCTCCCCTGGTCACCCATACCAACATCTTTTAACTTGGTTTCCTGCAGATCGTTTTCTTTGAGATGAATTTCAAATTTAATACGGGCGCTGAGCGTATTGCCGTTCTGGAAGACCTCCGCAAACCAACCATTATCTTTCCACAAACTTGGGATTCTCAAAGGATGAGGCAAAGAGATTGTCAGTTTGCCTTCAGTTATTTTGATACTTAAATTAAATGTTGCTCTGCCATTTAGTAATCACATGGCTGCTACAACGTGAACCTCAGAAGCGTCCAACCGCCTATGAGCTATCCCAGAGCCCATTATTGCCCGCGAGACTGGAAGACGAATACTTCAAGGGAGCACTCCGTCTCATGGGTCAGTCGGTATTCTTTTGCTGACGAAAAGTAACAAACTGATAGCGTTCATCAGCGAAACCCGAGTCTCAACACCACCAAACTGTCCTTGCCGCATTGTTTAAACAGCCTCCTCGACCTTCACGTGCTTTTATATACGATTTGCAGGCGGAACAGCCCGATTATGCTCTATTGAACGATATAGTGAAAGATCGTCTCACTAGGATCTTCCACCTTCATGGCGCTGTTGACTCTGAACCACCACTACTCATGCCGGTCATGGACGTGGAAGAGGAGAAGAACCAGGCAGCATTCATCGACCCTCATGGTGACATCGTGGCCCTCCCCAATAATATTCTCGTACCTTTCGCTAGGCTGGCTGCGAAAGGAAGCATGAAGCGAATCAAACGATATCATATTACAAATGTCTATCGACCCAAGTAAGTTCAATTCTCGTGAGCTGATAATTTGCAGACTGATTCGAAATGTTTGGTAGTCCCGTTGCTGGCCATCCGAAAATTTCCAAAGCTGCAGTCTTTGACATTATCAGTCCCGATCTCAAGTCTGGTCCTATCGCCGCAGGTGGTGAAATAATTGCTGTAGCCAACGCGTGCCTCGACAATTTTCCCATTTTATCTCAGAATCATGATATTCATATCTCGCATTCAAAAAGTAAAGGTTTTTTTTTGCTCCTTTTGCTAGTAGCTTATGATGATCTCTAGTTGTTGATATCATGGTGAAGAGAATCCCACCAGAGGCAAGAAACGCAGTCATTGAGGTCATTCAACTTCCCAGGTCTACCCCAGCCCAGAAAAGAGCACTCCTCACGAAGAAGAACTTGCCTCGGACAACAATTGACGAGATAGAGCTTCTGGTTGAAGTTTGTCAGTGACTAACCTCAGTCAATTCAATTAAGTTACTAATACTGGTTACAGCAAAGGACATTGATGAAACAATGTCTCGCTTAGAAAAGATTTCGCCTTCGCTTGCATCCCTCATCAGTGCCGCTATGACTGAAATTTCGAGCACCATCCAGTTTGCACAGTCCGCAGGAGTAAAAAGACCTATTTACTTCCACCCTCTCATGCTAGGGAGTCACCATACTCACTTCAAAGATGGGATTCTCGTCGAAGTTGTCAGGCGAAACAAGCACTCTGATGTTCTTGCTGCAGGAGGACGGCGAGTTTCATCGAACATGTCCAATGGATGCCCTCTGAGTTTCTTTTCTAGATATGACAACCTGATCAGACGATTTCAGCCTTTGAAGCAGAAACACGAACTAGTGTGTGCTCTGGGCGTGCAGATTGCTGTCGAGAAGATTACCGCAGCAGTCGCTTCATATCAAAGCGCATCACTGAAGACCCTTGTAAAGGAAGAACGTTCATTCGGCTTCTGGAGTCCAAGAAGATGTGATGTATATATTGTCTCGTATCATCCTGGATACTTCCAAGAACGCCTTGAAGTGGCATCTTATCTGTGGCAACACAACATTAGCGCAGACTTGATGTATGAAACGGGTCTTCCGGATGCCGAGCATGAGAATCACCTCGATATATGTGCGAGAGAGGGTATTTTGTGGGTCTTCCCAAAAACGTTAACGATGATGACATGTTCATACAGATTGCCTCAGATTTACAGTCTACCCTCGACCGCGAAGCGGCAGAAATCTTCCGGCATTCAAAGTGAAGAGCATATTGAAGGGCACGGAAGTTGATTGTGAGTCGAATTCTTTGTCATTTATCTCAGTATCTGATGTGGAACTTCCCTACAGTATCTCGTCAGGAACTCGTTGGTTGGTTGCAGCATCAAATCGCTGAACAGAAACGCATCGATGCGACGACAGCTGGTACTCCTGCTATCCTGGCTGACATGGCTCCTGACATGGCTCCTGCTACTAAGGATAGTGGTGTTCTGTCCGAAATTCAGCTGCTCCTGCCAGATCCCAAGAAACGTGGAAAGCAAATAAAGCAGATCTTTATGGACAAGGGTATGTTCATTCAATCTTCACGCCTTATCTTAACTTGATTGGGATCTCTAGCCTTCGAAAAAGCCGAAACTATTATAAACGCTCTCCAAACCAACATGCCTATACTTGCTGTTGATATTTATCAAGCTCATTTCGAAGCAATGCTACGTAGTCCAGCATGGATTACAGACGAAGAAGCATGGAAGACCATGACGACGACCTACCAAAACCCACCTGGATATCCGGGATACAACTATTCAATCAGAGAAGCAGTGCAAAAGCGAAAATCGGAAGGTCATGCCTATATCCTATTGTTTGCTGTTCGGGAAGATAGGGCCCAATTACTTGCATTGGGGTGAGACAACGGTAAACTCTTCATTTCTCTTTTAACACTTCTTTTCATTTCACTCCCTATCATCTCCTCTCATCGATTATGATCTTTTTTTTTCATTTAAGCCTATCTGACCGACTCTTTGCCTTTATGACTGATGATTCCAATGACCATGTATTTATCATCCCCATCCAATTCGATAGTATACATATTCCACTTCTTCGGAACTCCCCTTCTCTGAATCGCAAAATATGTTTTCCTTGTGGGTGATGACAAGTTCATTGAATTCACGACGAGAATCTGGAATTTGGTTCTGCCCCTTTTCCTGCATCTTAAATACTTGTTCTATGGTATCCGACTCTACGACGTGGGTTCTTCGAAGGGGTATAATCAGATGGAAGGTGGGGTCCTCGTCTTCAACCATTGGTTTCCTTAACAGCTTTGAAAGACATCCCTTGACCCATAGCGCGTGCTGAGTTTCATAGATGATGTCTGCACCGAAAATTACGTCGAAAGGCACTTGAAAAACGGGTGGATCGGAATGACCGTCAGAAATGGAGAATAGAGACCAATTCAAGTATTGTGATTGCATCTGAAGTGGTGTGTTGCTATCGATGCAAGCTGAGAAATTAGTCCGTATATTCCGTTCGAGATTCTTCAGGACGGATGGATAATAATCAGTAGTAATAATCTCTATGTCCAAGCTTGTGGATAGCGATTCTGGACTTCGCGAATTGATTTGGTGGAGGACGATCTTTCCGATCGTCAAGCTGACAAGGCCTGTACCTGCGCCGAGTTCGAGACAGCGAAAAGACGTCGAGGCGCGGAAGTGTTCTGATTTTGCCGAAAATTTATCGGGGATCCCAAATGCTGATGGATTTTCTGCAATCATGTCTGCCATTATACAGGCACTACCCCATGTTTGCGCCCCGACACTACCATAATCATGGTTGTCCAACGGTACATCCATAAGTTCAACCGTAACGCTAGACGGCGGATTCTGATCACCATTTATATCCTGACGCGTAGGATAGGTTTCAAAGACAAAGGTGCGACTGATTATACCAGCAGAAGCGGTCCCTGCACAAGTTGCGAGCAAGGAGGCAGCACTGCGAAGAAGACAATCACGACCGGCAATATCTCCCATTGCAGTGAAGCTATCCTCGGTACCATACCGCGAGATTAGAGCAATAAGCCACCTCATGGCATAGTCGCGTTCGAACTCGTCTGCGTACAAAGATTGCAATTCTTCTGTCCTACGAGCCTTTGACGGTGACTTGGTTTCATCGCGTCGGCGAAGTGATCCTCTCACAGGGGGGTTGTATATTACACGGAGATAATCCACACAACTTTGCAATTTCGCCAGAGAAAATGACTGAATGAATTTAATAGGAGGCAATTGGGATGTTGGTGGTAGCATGATAATATTATGTAAAAGACTCTTGATCAACGTGATCATTTTTGATTTTGAAAATCTATTTGTCCAACTCCAAGACCGTCGCATTGTAAGATGGTTGAGTCAGTCACTGGCCCATCTTCTCGCCGTCTTCAACACATCGTTGGGAATCGTTTTCATAGAAGTCGAAAAACACAATACACTGCAGAAAAGAGAGTTCCTCTGACCCCAGCACCTTCTTCCCATTCAATGACACCCAGACTTGATGAGGGAGGTATAATTACACTTGCAGGCGAAAGCCAAGTTGTAACACCCCAAGAGCCTGAGGCTTCTCTCCCACACGACCAAACCGAATCCAACATTCGACACCGACTGTCCCTATTTTGTCACAACTATAACCCACAGAAAGTATTCGAGAACCGGGGAAGCACTGCTCGAGACCATCTAGCGTCAGAGCGCACTTTCCTGGCTTATGTTCGCACTTCTCTCGCACTTGCCTCCACCGGTGTAGCTCTCGTTCAGCTATTCACTGTTGCGGATTTTACTTCGAGGAGCTATAATGCACCTCTCACAGAAATCAATAGGAGGATCCAAAGGTTTGCTCGGCCGCTAGGCATCGCGTCCGTTTTGCTGGCTTTGATCATGCTTGCCACAGGTCCGTTTCATTCCGTTTTCCCCTCAATTCACAAAAAATGAGCTTCATACGTGAAAGCAGCCATCTACAGATATTTTCTAATCCAACATTCACTTCCTGAAAACATGTTTCCGGCCGCTCGCTTTTCTGTGATTTTCTACACCTTCGTACTCAGCGCACTCTTGATCGTCATTTTTGGTGCTTTAATCGGGAGGACCACTTAACGGTCACAGGCAGGCAGCAGAGCGAGTTACTTCAGTTCTTTTTCAGTATAATTCTATGACAATGATAACCAGAATATAACCATTACCATCCGAAGCTGAACATGTATACAGTATGGGGGATAAAAGGGCGAAGAATATGGCAAATATAGTACACGAAATTAGACCTGTAGGACCAACTACCCTTACTTAGAGCATACCAGTATTATTAATACTTTCAATTGAATACAACGCAATCCTTGAGATATAGCAAGTCTTCCGCTATTTGACAAAATGTCAAAGCAATGCAGGGCTTACATTAGTGTTGCGGGAAATAGGTTCTGAGCCGTGGAACCCTAATTTGCAGGCGTGATTTTCAGCAAATTTGCAAAATGACTAACTCGCGCATATTTTCTGTCCGAATTGTGTTCTTTGCATGTAAATTA
>QDKV01004756.1_pt1 | contig 13733 bp, 15 predicted proteins | sample 1861101 | NCBI WGS metagenome assembly QDKV01 (sample SAMN04275158, study PRJNA302643) | Fungus metagenome, whole genome shotgun sequencing project. | isolation source: fruitbody | host: Mallocybe terrigena | place: Sweden | collected 2013 | reverse complement strand
ACTGCCCAACGAACCATCCTTTCTTGGATCCACAAATCCTGTCCTGTTTTTACGCTTTTTCTTCGGACGCTCATCAGCGTTAACATCTCTGGTATTGAAAAGTCGCTGTTGTCGACGTCCTTCCGTTATATAAAGTCGTTTAACTTTCTGCCTTTCCACCGTTCCCTCTCCATATTTTCAAGGCGCTCTTCATGGGCCTCTCATTTTCAGTTCCCTAACGTCGCTGGTCCGGTGGAGTAAGGAACAAGATGTGCGGATTCTTATGCTAGGACTGGACTCGGCTGGCAAGGTGTGCCCCATACGTGGTTGTTTTTTTCTGTCTTGCCATAGTAGTTGTACTCAGACTACGATTTTATACAGGCTTCAGGTATGTCAGACGTATTAAAGGATCATTTGACACTTGACAAGGTTGTGTAGATAGGGGAGGTGCTTTCAACAATTCCAAGTGAGTCTTGCTGTCTGTAAGCAATCAGAAACTGAGTCCACTTCCAAAAGCCATCGGTTTCAATGTGGAGACGGTGCAGGTGACTATACACCACCCAGTCTCACCTTACACAAAGCTAATGCATCTTTACTGAAAAGTATAAGAACATTAAATTCCAAGTGTGGGATCTAGGCGGACAATCCAGCATTCGGTAAAGAAATTTAACACCTTCTAGTGCACCTTTTAATCCACTTTTAGACCTTATTGGCAATGCTACTTCCCCAACACGGCCGCCATAATCTTTGTTATTGATTCCTTTCGGATCATGCCAGGCTGTCAACATCTCGGACTGAACTTTTGACCATGCTTTCAGAAGAGGAGCTCAAGGGTGCGCCACTCCTCGTCTTGGTCTTGCTGGAGCTGAGAAGACGAGACCGTGGAGCGTTCGGGGGAGCTGCGCAACGAAGGGAGAAGGACTTGAAGAGGGTTTAGACTGGTGTGTCGTTTGCATTTTTGTTATAATGATTCTCAAACTCAACGTCACCTAAGGCTCGTCAACGCAATACAACAGAAGTGAAGCTCTACCCTTTAGCAGATATTACGACAGTAGTATCACTTCACAACATCGCATCGCCACTTCAACTAATAATCCCCTATATTGAAATATTAGGACCCTTACATCCTAAAGAATTCATTCTACTGATTTTTTCCATACTCTCCCTACCACCATGTCATGTGATAATCATTAATCATCTCTTTTCCTTACTGCACGTCGCCCAGATTCATCCAGCTCGAGTCGATCGTGAACATGCGATGTCTTCAAGTGTTTGCTTAGGGCGTCTGGCTGGGTAAATGGATTCCCGCACTCTGGGATGCAGAGAAAGCTGATGGCAAAGAGACTGAAGGTGACGGCGCATGTCTCCAATTTTTCGCGTGCGGATATTAGGGCATAGGCGACATTGATAAATCTTTCTGTGCATACTGAGTGCAATTCATTTCCTTCGTCCTCTTCGGCTTTGACGCCAGGTCGGTTGGAACGGTTGACTGAGTTGGTTATATGTCTTGATGCTAGGGATAAATGAGATTTCACCGTCTTGACTTTACGATGCTTGATGTGAAGGGACGATGATGTGGATGCGCTAGTCGATTCATCGATTCACCTTAGTAGACTCACTATCTTCTCCTTGGTAGCATTGATTTGCCTCGTTACCGGCAACATTTTCGTCTACACCTCCATCAACACATGTCGTATGCTGCTCCTCGACTGTGGCTCAATTTTGCCATACTATATCTTATGGTCCTCGAGGTCGTTGTCCCCGGCTTCGTCGCTCCTAACTTCCTATAGTGGGGCCGACCTTATTCCTGAGCTTATCCTCTTCTTCAAACGAAATTGATGCGCTGACAAGGTTACTTTTAGTAGATCTTCTGGGATTTTTCCTTGAACTGTATAGTTCAGTTCGACACCCAATGCAGAATCCGGGCATGATCAGACCCGAAACGGTCGTCAATTAAATTCCATTGGTCATCTACATTCCGCCTCCGGAAGGTCTTGCGAAGGAACTTCGTTCCCTCATATTTACCCACCAAAGCCCACGAAGCGACGATTCATACATTTTGCATCCTCGGCGTCATCTAGCGGGTGCCAGGCCAAAAGGAAAATAAGCTTATTTCACCTTTGACAAGTCTCGTGTCGAGATGTTTATACCCGCTGCCAGCGTTTGCGACGGTGTCCCAACAACCGACCACCTCGATGTCAGCGTCGTACACATAGGGAGTAAGGGACTGTAAGATCCTCCTCTGCGAAATCATAAATTTCGTTGGGGCTTACCTTCTTGACCTTAAAAGCATCCAGTTTACCATCTAGGTATGCTTCCATGGCCTTCGTATCAACCTACTAGGTTGGCAAGGGCCCGGGCACGTGCGACAACAGCGCCTCGAGAGAATTCATCAGCTGGTTTTAAATTCACGATGTAGGCATAGCCATCGGCGATGTTGACTGCGAGACATTTCCATCCCATCAAGTCGACATCCTGTACATGCTGGTAGAAGATAATCCATGCGGTGAAAAAGGAATTCTTTTTTTGCATGAGTGGCAATTTCTTTGCCTCTCGGAAAGGTAATAGAACCAAGTCGATACCTTCAGGGAAGTCCATCACTGACTTGACTTGTCTTCAAGGTCTCGCGAAGCACTACTCAAGTCTTCTAACACGCCCTCTGGCTTCGCGCAGACAATGGGAATTGAAGGAATGAAATGACTCGACTATAATTACAAATACAGGCAGGTGTAAACGAGAAAATGACGGAGAACGCAGACCTCTACTTCGGAAATGGATGCATTTCGTTAGCGTCACAGTCGTCTTCTGACTTGAGGCCCTACAACAGGTGTAAACGAAGGAATGAGAAAACACGGAGAACGCAGACCTCTACTGGAAAGAGAAGGGACCATATTTCGTTACCGTCACGGTTGTCTTCTAACCGGAGGCCAGTTTCAGCATGCAAAATTGCGAGCTACAGCGGTATGCGAGATCAGGCCAGGTTCTGGGATATGAAAGAAATCACCTACGTCCAATACTTGAATCGCATGTGGATCCTTTACGATCCCCCTCTTTTTCTGGGCCTTCAACTTCTCAGCAACCTCTTTCGGACTCTTTTTGTAAGGGCCAGCAGATTTTGTGGTGATCACAGGACCAGAGAGGAGCAGCTGTATACAGGATCCCACTACCATGACCTCTGAACAACACCTTCGACATCGCGGAGCCTTCAAGCCATCAACAATGGTGGAATACATCTCGGTCGTCACAGTCAAACCAAGTTTGAGCGACAATCCAGAGAGGAGGCAGTCAAGAAGGTATTCATTTGTGGGACCATACTCTTTGTGTATATCGTCCTCGTCGTAGTATTTGAAATGCGTGCGTGCCAACTCTTTAGCGAAGAGAACATAGAGTGTTTCCCGTCCATAAGTTGGAGCGTCGGGAGAACGACCGATTGTGATGAGCGCGGATGCGAGAGGTTGTGCTCGAGAAGGGTCCTTGGCCACGGCATCGAAGTAGAACATGACGAGATCACGTGCAGCAGGATATGTCGGGTGCTCGTTCAATACTTGTAGCAAACGAGGCGCGGGGTCCACAGCAGCAAAAGCTTGGTGGAAAATGGATTCAGCATCGGGGAAAGCCTCGTCGGACATGATTAGTTAGGGATTAGAGTCGTTTTATGAGTCTCGGTCCGATCACATCCATTTTAGGTTACACTAGGGGCGGCAGAACGAGTCCCCCTCTTGGTTATTAACTTTGAGTTCACTCTGTATTGCCATGTTCAATACATAACAAAGAGTAAAATTTATAAAGCAAATGTCTATGTGGAGGTTGACAAGAAATGATTACAGAAGGTCTAATGGCATCACTTAGTATATTGCTTTGTGCTTCACTCCTGCTTCTTTTTCTATGCAGTCCCAGAAGGTGGTTTACTGTCAACAGTCACGTACATTGTCGTAGGATACTCCTGTCCGTGTGCGGGCACTGCGGCCCCGGGCGCCTAAAGTCATTGTCATGTGACTTGAATAAGCGATAGAATCTCTGATCTAGCCTGCTAACCTGCGATATGAGGTAACAACCAGCTGACCGACAGACGAATTTTGGCCACGATAATTGTTGGGGTAGGGAGGCGGACTGAGACTCCAGCAGCACTGGGTGGACAACGGATGCCACAAGGACGCCAAGGCACACGTGTGGTACATACTCCGAGTCGGGACGTGGCAATCTCTTTCCCCACACTCTAACTGCAAAAGTCACCTAGAAATCGCACATTTAGACTAGTCGCTCGCGTCATGCCACATCCAACGTCCTCGAATCTTGAAAATGTTCTTATGACCGGAGGGACAGTTAGCATCTTTAACGGGCCTGTGAATGGAGAGGATCCAAACGTTAATAAAGGTTCTTAATTGAAATGTCTTCAGTCGTGTGGTTCACCAAAGATGATGTGTGAATAGGCCTCCAGAAACTGTTTAAACATATTTCCCTCTTCGCCTTCCATAATTCGATCAATAGATCACAGGAACTCGACCGAGAGGTTTTAAGGACACTTGTGCAGAAATGGACCACACATATTGGAACCCTTTCTAATCGCACTCGTTTACCTACTTCGCCACCCTTGTCGTCCTCCGTTCCCTCAGGTCCGGCAATGGAGCCACACATCTCGGATAGAATCATTAACGATGTGTTCAATTGGTTATTTGATTACTCGACCCCATTCCTCGTCATGTGGATTCATGATAAGACCGTGTCACAAACCATTCTCGTGGCTCAAGTCATTGCTGGTATATTAGACAAGCTCCATAAACTGTCTGCATCCTTCTTCTCCGGCATTGACGGTGTAGTCAACGTCAGACATGTTATTCCAACCCTTGCTTATCAACTCGGACTATCTCGACCCGAGGTTCAAAAACATGTCGGCCGAGCTGTCGCAAACGATGGTTCAATTTTTAATCTAGAAATAGAGACACAACTCAAAAAACTCCTCTGTGATCCTATACTAGCAGCTTCCGAGTCGGAGATTATAAAAACACAAGGAATCCCAAACGTTTTCGTAATTCATGGCCTCGAGAACTATCACGAGGGCCACTTCCAATCGCCATTTCTGCAGGATTTCGTGGACACCCTTCTTTCGCTCCGGGCCAGAGAAATTCCGCGCCGATTACTAATTATCGGCCAGCCCACCTCTTTCCTCCAGTCGTGCATTTCAAAGCCAAATATAAGACAGATCGTACTCCAACGTCCGATAACGGCGAGCTTTTGGTTTGGAAAGGAAGCAGAAATCAGCTCCTGGCACGAAGAAGCCCAGAGAAGAGAAGAGGATCTCGGAAGACGGGAAGAGGGATTGAGGCGTAAGGAAGAGGAGTTGCGAGTACTTGGAGGAGAGATGGAGAATGAACGAGAAGAGCTGGAAAGCGAACTCGAGAAGATAAAAAAGCAGAAAGAAGAACTCAAAAGCCAAAGCAACGAGTTGAGGCGTAAGGAAGAGGAGTTGCGAGTACTTGGAGGAGAGATGGAAAGCGAACTCGAGAAGATAAAAAAGCTGAAAGAAGAGCTCAAGCGGAAGGGAGAGAAGTTAGAGTCTGAAAAAAGGGATTGGAATCAGAAGGGACGCGGGTTACATGGAAAGGAAGTAGAGTTAGAGAAAAAGGACGAGGAAATTAAAAGGCGTAGACATGACTTGCGACTGGACGAGGAGGAATCGAAAATCCGACAAGACAATTTTCTGCTTTCAGAAGCAGAGTTGAGCAGACGGAAAAACGAGATGAGCAAACGGGAAAACGAGATGAGCAAACGGGAAGACGAGATGAGGCGAAAGGATAGAGATCCCGGGCCCAACCAGAGACAAGACTCGGTGGCCTCAACATCAACACTTCCTATCGAGGCACCCCAGTTAAGCACTAGAACAAAGAGCTTCAAGGAAAAGTTTCCGTGGCTATCCCCGCGTTCCGAAGGCCGTCGCTCAACTCCAGTTAGTCCCGCAGACGTGCATTCGAATTTCATACCCACTGAATCAGAGCCACCTGATCTCCTCGTTCTACCTTTGCGAGGTATTAACCCACGGAAGCTGGCAGGGGACACATGCCGCACTTTGGATGCATTAAAACCATTCTGCAATGGGGCAGACATGTATGTACTAATTTTGTCGTGTTACCTTCACTGATCCCCAATTTCCACCTAATAACAAGGAAAATTGCATCACTCGTTACGATGTACCTCAAGGCGATTGACCATAGCATCGAAGCATCTCACCGTGGTAATGCTTTGGGATTAGAGTCAATCAACCGGGCAAATTCTATCACCCAGATCAGAACAGGACGCGCGAGTTTGGAACAGGACGCAAAACTGAAGGATTGTGTGCAAAAAACTTGTATACTGGCTGAGGAAGGATATAATCTATCCAGGGAAGTGTTTCAAAATTTCCGTGATGTTCGTCACGATTCGATGAAGGAAAGCATCACATCTATTCAAATTTGTCTATATGTAACGAGTGCGTCATGCAGATAATTCTAACGTATGAAAATCCGTCAAACAAAACTGGTGAGTTCGATTTCTAAGCTCATCGCTGTAATCTGAATTCGGTCTACCTATTCAGACGAGATGATGAAAAGCATTTTCGAAAAGTCTCGAGAAACCTTGACAACATATCGCGATTGGTGGAATGACTTGCAACTGAGACACTTGGATCAGCTGAATCAAACCGAACAACTCGCCAGTCATTTCAACGTTTCGAAGCACCAAGGAGTTATCAGTCAGTGGAAAGAGCTCCAAAAAGACTACAAGACATATTCTACTGAGGTAATCGCCGTCTGTCGCACAGATAGTTTTTCTGATTGTCAATTTTCCTAGATCATTGTCGTTCAGAGGAGATATCTACTAGATACACAAACTTGATTTTCTTCAGTGCCAGTTCAGTTTGCGCAACTTCTCTAGTACCCTGTGTATCCAGTCGAATTTTGGCTAAATCAAGATTAGTATCGGAGCCTGATGTTCGGCCTAGTAGTCAGTGACAACCTTTTTCGCGACCCACTTTCTTGATCAATTAGCAGCTTCTGGGGAACAGCCTCTCTTCGTTCTTTCACGTTCAACAAAAACAGTCGAAGTCGCCATTATACTTAATGCTTGAAATGGCTGAATTATGGGAACTTACTTACGGAATTTACGAAGAGGCCTCTCGATCCAAGACACCAGACGAATGTTTCGGATAAGACTAACGACTCATACCTCAATTAGTACGGTATAAATAACCGACGTCTCAGTCTCAGAACAAGACTGGCTATACGTTCAACTACCACAAACTTTCGGCCATTTTCCCCCAAAAATTTGCCTACACATAATGCCTGATACAGGTGAGTGCGCTTCGACCGCTCATGTTAATTTCTTTTCTAATATACTGATCACGGCTGTATCTTCTCTCTTCCCGTTTCAGTGTCGCATCCGACCAATGTACTTGCACCATTGTCATCCGACTTTGCCACCCTGGCAGAAATGGGGGCGTTTGTCGACAAGAGTCATGCCCTCCAAGACTTTCTCCAGCAGCATCACCCTATCCATCTCCTCCTTGTTCCGCGTCGCTCAGGCAAGACTACCCTCTTGCTCATGTTTCGGTGAAATCTATCATAAAGTATCATGTCTTTCTGATGATAATCAACCACTAGCGACTTTTTTGAATGCACAACCCCAGACGAGCAAGCCCGGCGAAAGAATTTATTCAAAACTAACAATCTCGCTATCGCCAAGGACGCGAGCTTCGAAACCGAGTTTGGGAAATATCCCGTTCTATATCTGGACTTCTCGGTATGTGGCTCAGTGGTTCTGTTTTATATTGTCTCAATGCGGATGTCTGTAAAGCATGTGGTCGGCTCTACGATGGCGGACCTGAAGCAAGAATTCAGAAGGCACGTTACTGAAGTTGCCCGCCGGTTGGAGGTTTCAGGTTCCTTTCAAAACCGTGATGAGCTGCCCGAGTATCGGCGGGAGTTCCTCGAGGCTGTTCTGGAGGGAACGACTCCCGACGCAGAGTTGTCTGACGTTTTATACGACTTGAGCGACGTGCTTCACACGCTGCATCGGAGACAAGTCGTTGTTCTCATCGATGAGTACGACACACCTACGACGTATGCTGTACAGCGTGGATATGCTTGTGAGGTATGTGACTTGTCCGAGCCCAGTATACCCTTCTCATTCCCTTCACAGGCAAATAATTTTTGCCACGAGGCCTTCTCAAGGTTACTGAAGGTAGGCATCTTTGTGGGTGCGGACTCAATGTTGCTGTAGACATGAAATTTTGCAGAATTCTGAACATGTTAAGGGGGCGATGCTCATCGGGACATTGCGCGTCGCCAGGCCTAGATGGTTCACGGGGCTGAACAATATCTCGGTTCGCCTCGTTCCAGCTCGCGCTGATGAAAATAACAACATTGTCCCATCTAGGTGTTTCAATTTGGTCAGACGAACTGGTATGCCGCTGCTTGCAAATTCACGGAGGACGAAACGAGGGCATTGTATGATCGACAAGATAAACTGCGTGTATGCATGTTCAATTTCATGAATGAGCAACTAATTGCTCGTTTGGCCATAGAAACTTCCCTTTACGTTTGACGATCTTCAGAAATGGTATGGTGGTTATTCCACGGAAGACGGTACAAAACTATTTAACTCTTGGTCGGTTTCCAATGCACTCACGAAGGGGGTTTTGGGTTCGTGGTGGACCGAATCCAGTAAATTAGGACCTCTTTTACCCCTGCCTTGACACTGACCCGTTTGCAGGCTATGATACAACTATCCAAAACCTCATTGGCGACTTGCTTAATGACGACAAAGTGGGCTTTCGTGCTCAATGTGACACCCTTCTTGCTGGCGATGAAATTTACATCACGCTTGACATTGACATTGTAAATCCTATGGCCGGGTATGTCACTTGACGGCTCTTTTCTGAACATGCGCTAATGGGCTTGCTCGCTTACTCAGGATATCAACAAGAGAATTATTGTGGACGTGGATGTATCATGCGGGATATCTGACACATATGGTAAATTTTTCACGCTGCTTGATTTCGTTATAACGACGTTGATTTGGAGTCATCAGCACTCGATTTCGCGGGATCATGTGAGAACCTGGGTGCGCATTCCCAATTCTGAAATTCAATCCAAGTTTCGGCGATGGATCGGGGAGGATTTTGGTGCCTCAGAGCGTACCGACAGTGGACACAGTTGAAGAGGATTCGGATGAAGAACAAGTCGCGTCGTAGGTACTGTAGGTAACAGACTTCGTGTGTGTGAGTGGGGTAATTGAACATGTACCCATTGTTATTCGAAGTACGAAACATGCCTGTCCCACTGCATAGCTCGTTGGTGAAACCATTGGCTGGCTATAATCCAGATAGTAAGTGGTCTAGTATAGAAGAATTCAGGTCACGCACTACATGCCTGGCTTTTTTGCCATGTATCTGGGCCTGTGGTGCCTTCCATCGCCGAAAACTGCTCGGCGATTGGTAAAAGGTATGTAAGTCCACCAATTGCTATTGTATTCCCTACAACTACGTTACAGTTTACCCCATAGCTGGTTAATGGCCTTTGCTTCAACCTTCATCAGCACGCGCTTGGCACTGGCAATTGGTGAGACCGTGGGCAGGCTATAAATTATAATCCAGATGGTAGATTGTTTTTAGGGGAACTTGGGTGGAAGTCACTTATCTTGCAGTGGTCGGTTTGCCATGCATGTGGACTTATTTGAAAGCTGCTACTAGTGTGACTGACCTTCATGGCCGAAAATCGCTCGGTAAATTGTAGGTCATCGGGCGTGTCCATCATCTTCATAATAAATGCACGGTAGGCCCGCCGGCAAGCAGCAATGCCCACTACCGTGTGGACACTGCGGAGGCAAGGACAGATTGTCCAGTAAACTAAATATTTGTCGTCTGCTCGTTTCGATTCAGATCGACGAAGTCGACACTTCGATAATGTTGGCAGACTTCTGCCACCGTTCTGCACATCATTTCTGAACAATCCTCCAAGTTCTGGTTGTTGGCAAGAACGGTAAATCCCACATCTTCGAAATGACTTTTAGAGCGGAATCTCGGATAAAGTCACCTTTGTCACAGTTCAGCTTCAAGTTGGCGCCCATTTTTACTTCAGTGCTTGTTACCGAAGTGAATGCTTTGTATACCTGTGATTTTCCGAGATTGAAACGTACAGCTTGGCCATTCAGAAGGAATATATTGCCAAAAATTGGGGTTCAAACGTCGCTAAGACCCTCCCCCTACCGTAGGGTAAATACGTTATGGCAACCACCGCCAAAGTTTTCTCTGGACGCAGGCTGCATGAACTGGGAACAGGCAATCTCCATTTCCCAGGTCTTGTAAGTAACATAACTTGTACTGTAAAGCCATATGCATAAAATCAGTTGACAGAATGCCAAAAGTCAGTGGCAATGCATAGCCTTGCTACTATTGCGTGCCAGTGGGCGCTAAACTCATATTGGCTTGACGTAGTTGACAGAAAGCGAACAGCCCTGACAATGGAGGAAACTGAAATTCTTCTTCCGTTCAGCTTCCAGTGCTGTATACATCTGTCCACCGCAAATTTCCAAATCCATATTAGGTTTGAATCATCTCATATAAAAGAACGTTTCAACGCTAGACTTCGCAAGTCGCCTTGCAATTATTCAAACATCTTGTTCAACCTTGATTCCAAATATCTTGGAAATGAGCTGCACTTCTGACGACTGCGGCGGATTGGTATACAATCTCTCAACAAGAGAGGCGACTGGTTTGACGGTGAACAATCTAGTTTTGTCCATATCTTCGTTCTGAAGGTACTTACGCTGTGTTCCTTGCATGGCAGGTAACAGTTGTAGCAAATTTATTGTCATTAGTTGCTCTCTTCTACGTTTTCGTCATCGTCGTGGTATGCAATTCTGTTTATGACCGTCTCTGCGATTTTATAAAGTATTTTTATTCAGCGAAATGTTGTCTGGCGAATCCGTCATATACACAATAGCTGGAACGAGAAGCTCCGAGTGTTCCATCAACCGATGGACCTACTGATTGTACGAGTCTCGCTTACATTTGCACTGTTGATTAGGAATTAAGTTTCAAATTAGACCTCATTGTTCATTGCCGACACTCTTCAAGCGAGTGGTGGCATAATCAATTTGCGCTGGATCCACGACAGGAGGGTCAAAGTGGGGGGGTTGTGCAATGCCCAAGGTCAAAGCTATTCAGTTGTTTGTGCACATATCAGTTCTGTTGAACACCATTGTCAATAGGCACACTCAAGATCTTTGGTGCAAGCGGCGTTGCTCTTAACACGCTCGTAAGTTTCCCTCACTACTATACATTTTTTTCGTGACTCAATTACTCAAGGCCATTGCCATTTATACCTTTTTTGGCTTATGGGCGGACAAAACCGTTAAGTCAAAGAAAGTTACTATGGTTGTCCTCGTTGCACTCTGGTCCTTCATTGCTGTCATGGTGATTATTGGTTTTATGACAAACACTAACTTCTTTGGACCAGCTCGAGTAAGTGACTTCGGTCTATATCTTGTGGTAGTACTGATGCAATGTAATCGTACTATCGTAGTATTGGTGCTGGATTCATCATGCCATTCGCGACGACTTGGTCTGGAGGCTCTTCTGCGAATATTTCTGGCTTTGGGTCACTCTGGCTATCTCATTGATAACCTACACCCTGCTCTTCTTGTGGATGAGGGGCAATGTTGTTGTTGATAATGATAAATGGTGGAGAGTCACTTTCCAGTCTGCAGACAGATTGGATCCTGAAGTGATGGCCATTCGCCGTCATTCCCTTGTCATGGCTGCGTGAGCATTCAATTCTTTCATTATTCATATTGTTGCTATAACACCATACTGATCACATTTACCAGATATCCAACCCCTTATGCTATCTGTGTTATCCCATTGAGTGTTGTAAGGTGGATAGGATTTGTCCAAGAACAGAAATATGGTACAAACACTGTCTCTCCAAAGGCCGTTTTCGCTGCCAACGCGATATTCAACCTCAGTGGACTGTTCAATGTCTTCTTACTGTTAACTACACGACCTGAATCTGGCTTGTTTGGAAAATTGATGTTTAAACCTTCAGGAGTTCCATCTGGGCCCTCCGAGTCCGAGTCGGAAAAGACACCTGCAACACCTGGACCGGATAGGGAAGATGGTTGGTTACCTTAAAAATAGTTAGGCAGTGTATAAGGACTCTTTTGCATCCTTTGGGCTGCAAAATTAATCTTATGTTCTGAGCGTTTATGATTTGTATTTTTTGAAGTTACTTGTTTGAATGACAAAGCCGGGTCGATAGTTTTTCTTTTTCTTAGAACTGTTATTCTTTCACTTACCTCGAACGTCCAGCCATCCTACATGACAACATAAGATGATCATCGCACATCGTGTTGCTTTTTATCCCCCCCCCAAAAAAAAGTTGGGCTCTCATACTTCATAACCATGTCCTTTGGTTTGCAGTGATGATGCCTAACCTCCCGGAACAGCTACGAAAATTATCTGGACATACGACTTGCTCAGGCTGCTGACTGAAGATATCGTTCCACAAAATACTACTTTGAGTCAGAGGCATGCTTTTGTCTCCCTAACTTGAACCTCGGCAATCGATGTCTCTACTATACACGACAGCCGTCGATCTACCGCGCAGCCGATCCCATAACTCTACAATCTTTTATCTGAATCATCATCCGAGTCACCGCTAGCACAGAAAATTCAATGAAGACCGTGACAGTAGCTCACTCCGATTCTCCATTCTCCTCAACTCATCAAATATTATTTTTGAAGTCCACCCGTTGGTACCATTAAAGTCAGCCGTTGTCCTGCCTGAGAGGTCGGCTGCACCGCACGGTCGCAACTTGAACTCCATGACATTATACCAGATTTGTGGTAGGTGCCTTTGGATGGTGCGAGTACTATCCTCGTCATCAGAGTCGTATAGAAGCGCGTGCGGAATTCGGGACTTTTGTTAACTCAGTTTCAAGCTTTGCGAGAATGTATTCGGGTACAGACAGTTGAGAAGTAATGGTTGTTGCCTACAACAAAACCAGTGAGCCGTCTTGAGCTATCAAAATAAAGATGAAGTCTCACCTGATTATATGATCCTGGATTTGCTGCAAGATTTGATATCGTCGCAGGGTATTTGCATTCCCGTGGCAGTCTCAATAACTGTTATGAAATTGCGACTACGACGTATAGAAAGTCCGTTGGAGGCTACTGCGCTGGGTAAGTGCGAAGACCTCCAATGTGAAATACATAGCATCGTTTTCTTCTGAGATGGGCGGTAGGGAGGCTGCCACTCAACCCAGCAGAAGTCTGACGAGGAAGGGTCTAAGAAGGGTGGGAGAGGCTCGAAGTCCTGGTGGGGACAGTGTTTCAGCAACGGAGAGTAGATTCAAATCCTGATGTCTCCATGAATTACTCGAGCAAAGCGATGATCTCAATTAATAAATGAAATAAAAAGATAAGGCACGAGCTCCTTGACAAAAGTGAAGATGAAAGAAAAGAGGGAGAAGTTTAAATAGTTGTTGACTATCCGCTTTTGTTCCTCGCTCTAAATCACGAGAATGCGATAATTCTGAATTTTCTGGATATTTTTCGTTGGTATGTACTGTCAAAACAAGAAAGGTGGTGAATGGACCCTCCTTGACTGCCCTGCATGCCATGCAGATTTTACCCTTGCACCTTTAAGTCGAACGTGAAAAACGAACCCATTGCTAATATTAGTAAGTGTACCACAAAACACAAAGATGCAAGTTGGGAAGTG
>QDKV01004757.1_pt1 | contig 13739 bp, 14 predicted proteins | sample 1861101 | NCBI WGS metagenome assembly QDKV01 (sample SAMN04275158, study PRJNA302643) | Fungus metagenome, whole genome shotgun sequencing project. | isolation source: fruitbody | host: Mallocybe terrigena | place: Sweden | collected 2013 | reverse complement strand
ATCTTGTAAACGAAAATAAGATTTTGCGTTTGTTATAAGTAGCGGGCCATGCCGCTTGTCGGCCGTACTGAGTTATTTCGGTCCGGGACAAGATACCAAATCGTTACCACGTCGTAATCTTGGGACGATCCTTGACACATCCCTAGTAAACATTTTCGACGGTATTTGAGATGGGAAAGAAACGCGTGCAATCTGCAGCAGGATCGGCTAGTGTTGCTGGAGGAGCAACTGAAGGCGAGGAAGGCGCATCTCAAACACCAGCCCTTGATGAACCTCAGAAGGAGGCCACACCCGCCGTGAAGGTGGTTTATTGCAAGAGTGAGAAATTTCAGCAGTTTTTTTCATCATCCTTGACATCGTTTTAACTCAATCACGATCAACATTCAAGCTGACAGATTCTATCTTATGCAGTCTGCACGTTCCCTGTCGAATATTGCGAATTCGGATCGAGTTTTACGCGGTGCAAGGAGTGGTTGAGGGAAAATAATCAAGAATTATTTGATAAGTACTATTCAGAGGGTACGTCTTTTGTACGTCGTAGATTCAAATGCAGGAACTCATTTTAGTATAGAAGCACTTCAAGCGAAGATCGGGACGTTGTCACTAGAACAGCAGTCTAAACTGGAGAAGGATACGGCGAAGAAAGAGGCAAAGGCGGATGCGAAGGCTGAGGCTGCGTTGAAGAAGAAAATGGCATCACAAGTAAGGTTCTATTTATTCGAAGGTCTATTCGATGGTACAATCCATTGCAGGTAACTATAAAACGCATCGAACGCACGAAGCGTAAACACGTAACCTCCATCTATGGGCTGGAAGCATTCGGCATTGACTTGAAAAAAGCGGCGAAGCAGCTGGCAGGGCGATTCGCGACTGGAGCGTCGGTGACAAAGAATGTCCAGGGACAAGATGAAATTGTTGTACAGGGTGATGTCGCAGATGAAGTAGTAGAAATGTTGGGGAAGGGAGAAGGGGTATTGAAGGGCGTTCCTAGCGACAATGTGGAAGTTGTAGAGGACAAAAAGAAAAAAGGAGGAGAGTAGGTAGATATTATGAAACGTGACACATTGTGCCGGTGTGACAATGCAATTGTGACTGCGTGACTGTGGGAAAATGAGGATAATGCCTCGAGGCAAGCTCATTTCTTTTGATCAGCAAACTCATGTTTCTCTATCTCTAACCATCATCACGATAATATGGTTTTCGGTTTCTTCTCCAGAAAATCCGAGTCCGTTGTCCAAGCCGGTCCTTCGACGACGTCCACCCCAGCGAGCTCGGCCCAGCTCCAACAATTCCAGTTCCCACCTAAACAGCAGCACACTCCCGCGCCATCCATTGATGAACACTCTTTCCAGCCGAAAGGTCATTCTCGTACTGATTCTGACTCGTCACCACCCACGGTACCCATAGACACGCCTTCTCCCGACCCAGCTAACGTTGACAAAGGAGAGCAAACCGACCTGCCCACCGACCCAAGCGCCCTACACGCTCTCATTGCTTCTGTACCCGCACAAACACTCCACGCTTACACTCTTACGCACCTTTCCCCCGTTCCACCTTCCCCATTTCCTTTTGCCATTCCAAGCGCAGGTCTTATTTTACATGCCCCGTTCCGCCCGCCCTCTCCACGCACGCTTTCCGCGCTTACTGAATTCTTCACTTCGCTCTCCCCACCCCCAAAACTGCACTGCGTTCGTTGTCACAAAGCCTATTTTGAGCTCGAAAATACGGATTGGAGTTGCAGAGTGCCGCATGACGATGAGAGCGCCATTGTTGATCGCATAAGGACAGGCCTGGGTGCGGAATATGAAACGCTTTGGGGATGTTGTGGAAGAACGGTTGATGGGGATGGGGATCAGGGTCCACCTGATGGCTGGTGTTATGAAGGCAAACATACGGTGTGTTTCTTTAGCAGATTTTGGACTCATGAATTAATTCTTCTGTGAAGACTGACATTAAGCGCGCACGATTCCGCGCCGATTCGAAACCACATGAGGATAAACTCGTCTTATGCTCGCAATTGCGATGTGGCGAGTCTCCACGTCCACCACGTGTCTCTTCACGTTTATCCAGGAAAAGAACGAGAGTCGATGACGATGCTGAAGATGTAGAGGAGTCTCCTTCAGTTGCATCGTCACACTCCGGCAAGTCAACAGGGCACAAAAAGACCGCTTCGATGGGTTCGTCCACCAAGGGCGAGGAGGTTGAGGAAGGTGAGAAGGCTCGATCCGCAAAGAGGCTACGAACAAGGAAACGCTCCTCCGTGTCTATGCTTGCCTCAAAGAGCCACGAAGAGTCTGAGGTCAACCAAGAAGATGCGATGGACGTGGACATTAAGGATAAAGAAATATCCTCAACCGCCTCCAAAGTTCATCCATCACCGCCTAAATCGCCGCGCCGAGCTCCTGCTGCAACGAAACCGCATACGAAACCCAAAACCGTCTCTTCCTCTCCCAAACCGCGCTCGAAAGGTCGGACGGTACAGAAGAGTCCTCTGTCGGCTTCGTTCACAGCCGGTTCTGGCATTGATGTTGCGAATACCACTCCCCCTCCTCCTCTTTTCTCGAAAGAACGGCCTAGTACGCCAACGAAGAAGCGTACACGTGCTCAGATAGTTGAGGTAGAGATTCTCAAAAGGAGTCCTTCAGCTGCGAGAGTGAATGGGTTGAAGAAGACGGCGAGTGTCGGAAGTTTGAAGGCTGGCGCAGGGTTGAAGAAGAAGGGAGAGAAGAGCCAGGATGGTCGGCTGAGACAAAAGAAGATCGGTGAGGTTGTCGAGACGAGTATAGATGGCGAGGCGGAGTGGTCTTAGGACACCAGCACCTCTTCTTTTGTTGAAACATGAAGTAATCTGTAGGTGGTATTGCAATTCCTTTTTTCGTGCTGAAACTCAGGGTACCGTCCCGTCCGGTCTTTTGATTGATTTTTTCTCTATCCCCTTTCCTCCGCTGTGATTTTTTCTCTATTCTCTTTCCCCCACTGTGCTTTATCTCTATGTAGGAATGTGCTAGAAACCACACACTCTTTTTCTTTATTTTTTTTGTCAATTTCTTTTGATCGATTGTTGTGTGTATTGCTCTATGACATGAATATATTTAGGAGACTTGTCAAGTATTCCCACTGTACATTTATCTGCCCTCATGGCATTCCTCTCAGGAAAAGGAGAATGCGCTCTGGAGCAAGGAAGCATTGGTTCGAACCAAGTGATACCTGGGTCGAGGTTCTTGTCAAACTAGGAGATATATGATAATAGCAGTAGTTAAAGTACATTATAGGAAGAAGTAACAAAATAAGCACAGAAAAATACGATAACAACCGGGTTTTTTTTTATCCAAACAGAGGGCATGATGACATTAGAATCCATTCAAATGTAAGCAGATTAAAGACGAAATATCGCCATCAAACACCAAAAATATCTTCAGCGCCTAGTCACGGATCTCTTCTTGTCTCCTAAACGTTCGTCACCACCAGCAACGAGAACAGACCTGGGACCTCTCTTCGCCATGGCGAAGATAAAGAAAAACACCACGACTACAAATTGAATCCACAACCACACCTGGAACAGGAAACTCTTGTTGGCAACAAGTTCTCCATCCTGCTCATGTCGTTTGCTGACAGCGGACTCTATATTCAGAGGGTCCTCTGAACCGCGTCGGGGTTGTGGCGTGGTTGTTGAGCCAGAAGGCGAATCGTGTGTAGCGTCATTGTCACGCTCGCTCGACTCGGCCTTGGTCACCTCCGTGTCAATTGAGATGTCCCCAGCCTGAGGGTCAACGACATCCGAATGTTGCCGAGAAAGGTCAGAAATACTCGTCGATGATGGGGGGAACTTTTCATTCAGCACATCACGGGATTTCCGATCCTTGAGCATCCGCCCAACCCAACGGTTCTTCCTCGACCTCAAAGTCTGAGAGATGTGTTGGAGACGCAGGGCAGTTTGCGTTGGAGTTCCTTCGTTCTGATCATTTACATCCGGTGTTGGGGGCTCCGAAGATAGCTCGAGCGAGTTTCCAGAGGTAAGTATTGCCTTTTGTTCAACGGAGCGCAATCCAGAGACTGTCCCAGACTCGTCAAATTTCGAAGCATGATCCAGTTCTTCGGGCAACATGCGATTTACCGAACCGGGAACAGGGGAGGGGGTAGTCGGAGCGGAGAATTGACTGAAATTTGATAGGCTTTCAGTTCTCATATGGGTTGCTCCAGGCCAATTCCAGCTACCTCGTCCGAGCTTACTTTCCAACTCATTCTGTAACGTAGGTATCTGAGGAATGTCTGATTGGGACTGCGATAAGGGGGAAAAGAAATTGAGAGGCGATAGCGGCCCGGGAGGAGATGCCGCGCCCACGCTTGATGATGATGTCCATGAAGACCGGTCATGGGTCTCTGACATCGACGGAAGTGCGGGGTAGGTCATCTGTTTAGTAGCAGCACCAGGTTGTCCCTCTGTCGGTCTTGAATCATCAAATAACCCCACGACGCTCTTTCGGGTTTTAGTGCTCAGATTACCTCCTGGATAAAAGAACCCTCCATCCGCTGACAGACTATTCTCGATGCTCCTCCTGAGACTCCGAAATCGAATTGTCGGGGGATCGGTTTCCTGTTTTGAGAGATTGTCACTGGAATTGCCGTCAGGATTCCATTCCAATTCGACAGCATCATCGTCGGAAAGAAACTCGTAAATCTTTGATATATTCATCGCGTCCTGTTGGACACTAGCGAGTTGGTTCGAAGTTTCGGCTTGATGTTGGAGGATACGGTCATTGGTCTCCTCTAATTCTTTGACCTTATTCAAAAGCTGAGAGATAAGAGCTCGATCTGAAGTATCCTCGGAATTCGGGTGCACATCGCTTATTCTGCCCGGAGTGTTAAAAAAAGGAACTTGTCGGTCGTGGTTGGGGCTTCCCTCAGCGTTTAGGAATGTATATCTTTCTGTGGGACCACCAAATTTCGAACCCGGTGGGGCAAAGTTGAGTACATTGGTTTCCTCCTTGACATCACGTTCGGCATGCCTCGCCGCCTCCCTTTCCTTCTTCCTCCTCAGAGCGTCACTCGTAACGGCGTCATGAACTTTGCTTTCCAGTTCTTCACTCTTCGCCTGAGTTGTCTCCAATGCATCACGAAGGTACGCAATTTCTTTTTCCAACCTCTTCAATTCACGGCGACCTGCAATGTCAGCAGACGTTGCGTCCTCCTCTAGCCTTTGAAGTTTGTCAAGAAGCTCGACATTCTGGTCTGCGAGAAGGGAGACATCAGCCATGGCAATGGAGACTTTGCGCGTTCGGGTTGTGAATGGACCAGCCAAGCCAGATTCTGATGCGGAATGGGAAAGACGTATAGTGGATGTCCTAGAGTGAGTGTTCTGCGTTGAAACGGACATGGGGATCCTGGCCAGTAAGGCTTCGTGCTTTGACTTGAGAACCACATTACTCTCGTATATTTGCTTTACAATGGTAGAGGCACGACCAACTTCTGGAAAACACCACACAGTTGAGCTCGAATATCACTTGAACACGGTATATCTCACCAGTCTCCCTTTCTCTGATGATGCCATGAGCCTTGAGCAATAGCTCTCGCAACTCTTCGCGAGATTTCTGGTTCATCCAGTCCGGATCGTCGGATTGAGAAATTGTCTCATCTTTCTCGACGGAAGAATCCCGACTATCCCATCCCAACATACGCACAGTCGAACTAATAGGCGAACCAAAGATATCCCGATTGAAATCTGAAGAGGGGTTACGTGGTGGAAATACGAAGGTCGAACCATACGCAGGGGGAGGTGTGGTTGTCAGTTCGTGCTTGGTTGTATTTGATGTCGCTCTGCGACCTTTAAAAGGAGGGCGAGGACGTGAGTTCTCCAAATCAGAAAACATAGTCTCCAGTCAGATATTATGGTTTTTGGTTGTAATTTATAGCAGATTGCAAGACGGGTTAAGGAAAACAAAGGTCTAGACGCGGATGACGAGTTCAATGTAAGTTGCTGTTTACAATTAGTCCTCTTGAAAACGCGCCCAGCAAGGAGCTGAACACATGAAAATGTTTTGCTCTGGAGAAAGCCAGCTATCGTCAAGGATCGGTTTACAAGGCAGGGACCAGGGCGGAAGCCAAAAACTTTTGACATGTGAAATGCAGAGAAATCGCATCACGGCAATTTCAAAAATGAGCGGTTGCTAATGTACAAGTTCATTAGGGGGGTATGATATGCAATAAAATAGTAACGGGATATAAAGGCGTTGACCATGCATGGCAGGAGCGAAGGGCAATACCGATGAATAGAAACCCGAAACACTTGAATTCATAATAAAAATGCAAGTAGAGAAAAAATAATGAAGCAAATATTGCAACTTTTTTTTGGCCCCTGATGACAGATTTTCCAAACATAAATCCCTTGACGCAATTTCTAGAATTACTTTTGCTGACCAGTAGACATTGCACCGAAGTTGAAGACAGGTGCTGGTGCGGTCGTAGACGACGATGATGGAGCAGTACTACTTGTCTCAGGGGCTTTGCCAAACACCGACGGGCCAGTTGAAGCAGCCATCCCGAACGGCGAAGATTGAGGAGTTGTTGTTGATGTTGGGGTTTTGAATGAAAAGCCGCTGCCTCCACTGGCTGGTGTTGTGCTGGGTGTTATGCCAAAATTGAAAGTAGATCCTGTGCCACTTGATGAGGATGTAGGGACAGTAGAAGACGATGGGTTCGCGAAATTAAAAGCTTTACTTTCATTGGCTTTTGTGTTGGTGGTAGTTGTAGTTGTAGTTGGACCAAAGAGATTAGCAGTATTCGAAGCACCAAACGGTGAGGGGGTGCTCGTCGCCCCAAATGGCGAAGGTGTACTGCCAGATGCACTAAAGGCAGGCGAAGTGTTCGTCTTACCGAAAACCGAGGCCGAACTCCCGGTATTCCCAAAGGCTGATGAGCTGCCACCCGTATTGCCAAACACAGAGTTTGCACTGGTGCTCGAACCACCTCCAAAGAAAGTGGGCGTTGTCGTCGTCGTGCTCCCGAACACAGGCTTTGCAGGTTCCTTACTCGCAGTCGCGGTCGTTCCTCCGGTGCCGAAAGCAGGTGTCCCAAAACCAAACTTTGGTGTCGTAGTAGCACCAGTTATAGGAGCTGCCGAAGGCTTAAAGCTGAACAATGGGGTAGCTGTATCCTTCTTGTCAGACGGTGTTGTCGTGCTGGACATTGCAGTCGCAGGTGCACTGGCGGTAGGTATTGTGGATACAGCAGCATTCGTAGAAGTCTTACCAAAGTTAAAACTAAACTTCGGGGCTGTAGTCGCTCCGGTTGCCGGTGTAGTGCCGCCCATTGTCACATTAGTTGTGCTTGCGGCGGGAGTCGCTGGGGTAGTGCTGAACGGTGCGGCGGGAGTTGATGCCGGCGTCGACTCGGGCTTAACGAACGAAAATGCTGGATTTTGGGGCTTTTCAGCGGCCGCGGGAGGACCTATCCTCGAGAACAATGGCGCTCCAGTGCTTTCTCCCGGTGAAGTAGCAGAAGTCGCGATTCCGCTAGCACTTGACTTGTGCTGTGGGTGACCGAAAGTAAACCCAGAAGGAGTGGGGTTTGTGCCAGGTGCTGCAGCCGACGTACCCTCACCTGCTGCGACAGTGCCAGGTACTCCAAAGGAGAACTGATCCGCAGACGCGAATTTGGCTGGTTCGGCAGATTTTGCAAAGAAATTGGGTATAGACGGTGCTTGACCAGTCGACGTTCCTTCAGCTGGCTTGGAAGCAGTTGTGGACAAAGCAAAGAAGTTGTTTGGAACACTAGCCGTCTCACTCGCAGGTGTCCCACCAGTTGATGGAGCAGTGACAATGACGCTCGGCACATTCGGCGCAGCAGATGAAGCTGCAGCAGCCTCCTTTTCCTTCCTCTCCTTTTCTGCCTTCTCCTTCTCCTGCCTTTCCTTCACCAACCTCGCCTGCTCAGCAGCAGCAGCAGCTCTTTCCCTCTCAGCTTTCTCTTTCGCCTCTCGTTCCTCCCTCTCCTTCGTTTCCTTGGCTTCTTTCTCCTTCTCCTTCTTCCTATTCGCATCCCGCATTTTCATGATAGCTTTAGCCTCCAATTCCTGTTTCTCCCACTTCGAAAACACTTTGGTAGGGGCCGGCGTACGCGGGCTCGCATTCGTGCTGTCCGACAGGCCAGGTGTTCCGGGAGAGTCTGCACCATTGACAAGAATGTGACCATTTACACTGCCCGTCAAGCTGAACGCTCGCGAAGTAGATGATATGCGCTTGACTGCCGTCATCGTTGAAGTGTTAAAGGGAAGTATTGGAAGGCCCACAGAAGTAGCTATGGAATGCCGGTATGAAGCATGTGACTTCCTTTGCTGAGGAATTTCCTGGCCTGAGTCAGAGGGAGAATGGGAGGCGGGTGATATGGTAGGTGTTGTCGAGGCAGAGGCAGACCAAAGAAGATTTTTACCTGGTATACCCTGGGGAAACGGAACACCTCGCTGCTACAAATCATCGCTGTCAGTTTAAGTCGTCCAACTGCACGAAGACAGACATACCGAAGTATCAAGAGAAAGCTTCTCACCGTCCTCTGGTTGCTTAGGAGAATCTTGCCATGCAAGGAGATGGTCCGCCTTCGCTTGTTGATAATCCTCCTCCGTTAACCAGCACTCAATACAGACCTGCATGTTGGCATCTCGGTCCGGATGCTGCGAATCCTTTGGCTGGGACAATATCAAAAGATCGGATTAGGGTACAACATAGGAGGAAAGCTACTGACCATGATAAACCTTTGCCTTGCCTTCTTCACAAGTGCTTGGCGGAGTCTCTGCCCATTCAGTCCGATTTTATATCTAATTCCATTATTCTCCCATTCCTCGCCAATCTCGCGCACTTTATTCTTCGACGAAGTCACTGATTCATCCATAGAGACATCACTCTTCTGTCGTTCAATTTCATAATGATGCACATTTGACGAGCGTTTGCCTCGTTTCCTCTGAGATGAAGATAACTTGAGGCTTTCCTCGCTGTTCTCATCGGTAAGATCCTCGTCACCTTCGCGTTCACGCTTCTTCCCCCGAAGGTAGCTGGCTTCCGATTTCCGCTTTGCCACTGTCCGTCGCTTTCTTCTCCGTCTTCTCAATTTCGAATCACCATCTGCCTCATGCTCCGCCGTACTATCTTCATCATCGCCACCAAAGGTTGACCCAGCTTCAGCTCGATCTCTCTTTTTGCCACGGGAAATGGGTTTCAATTCAGTGATATCATCCATTTCTTCATCGTCGACGTCCATATTTTGGTCAGCCTGATGTCCTTCAGGGGCCTTCTCAGCAGAAACCCTCCGCGTTCTTCTCCCGCTCGACTTTCTCGTCTCTGTTGCAGCATCACTACCACCCTCATAAAGCACACCTAGTTCGAGAGCATTCTCGTCGAATTCTGCATCTTCGTCACCATCAATCAATTCTTCGCCCTCAACTCGAGTCTTCTTGGCCTCATGTTCCTCATCTTGGTCGGTGTGCCAGGAACGCTTCCTGGCCTCATTGCTTGATGTACCAACTTGAGCGGAGGCGTTGATCGATTGATGAGCAGCTCTTCTGTTGAGAATTGGAGCATGGCGCACGTGTGTATTTGCCAGCGCGTGTCCGTTGCTGTAAACGAGGAACCTTACGTAATGAGATGCACACAGTTAAAGCTTGTGTTGGACACTTACGGAAGGAGATCATCAACACTACGGTGTGCAGGAGGTGGCATGGATTCATTGTATCGGGAACTATAGCCGCCGGGAACAGGAACAGTGGTGCTGCGCAAGGAGGTATTGGCAACTGCAAACAGAAACAACGAGAAAAAATACGTATCGACCGGAGATACGTGTCAGCGATAAGATGTGAATGAGACAATGAAGGATGCTTACCTGAGCGCTGGCGAAGGGTATGCCCAGACACCGCCTCGCCTTGAGCACCCGAGACAACAGGAACCTGTGAATGAAGGGGTGGCCGGGATATTGCTAGTTCCTCTTCTCGCGCTCTCATAAGGGCGTCAGTGTAAGCCACATTGAAAGGTCGTAAATCGTTGTCTGGGATGCCATATCGACGACGCGTAGCACTGAAATTATAGAAGAAATGTATGAGTAAAAATAGAAATAAAAATAAAAGAGTACTTGTAGAGGCATTGAAAATAGGAAAAAAAGACATACAGTTTGTAAGACCTTTCCCTCCACAACAAAAAACGCCTCCAAAACCTGACTCCAAGCGCGTAGCACACAGAAAGCGCGACAATAAAGAAAGCGAACCATGTTGCCGAAAATGAGAATCTTATTGAGCTGTTTCTGTGTGCAACTGGCATCGTTCTCTGGCCCAGGATGTCTGCGGTATCGGGTTCCATGGCCAAACGGTGCAGCAGAAGGTGGCTGACCAGCGGTTGTAGCGGTGATGGAGGTCGGAGTCAAGGAAAGGCAATCTGTTCTTTTGTTTGCTCATGCTTGTACGACACCAACAAAATTGCATTTTGTCAATTGTCAGATGCCAATACTGTACTTATGTGTCGAAATACACCAACTTTTTCTTCTGTCATTTGTTATTCTTTTCTTTTATACCACCTACCAAATGCCTTGGAACACGGCTTACGGTGCCTTCGTTGCCATAACTAGTATGTGGAAGATAAATGCCACCTGGTCCACGCTTGAATGTCCATCTCACCATGGCCATTCGAGTACTAAGCCTGGTCAACATTTATGTCGTTTACTATCTTCTATTTATGTTTTTATGTTTTTCTTTCAATAACTGGTTTCATCCCTCAATATTTGTGGATCCGCGAATTAAAAACTGCTGAGAATTTGCAAAAATTTACGTGGGAAAGTCAACTTCGCTTAAAACGCATCAAACGGCTCTAACTCTGGTGGGTAAACTCTTCCAGGTTTTGTCCACTCCCTCCGTTCAGTTGAAAGCGATGGCAGACACCAAAATCGTCACTCTCGAAGAGCTCCTTGCCAACAAATCAAAGGAAAACTTCTACATTTTAATTCATGGCAAAGGTAAATAGTTCATGTCAAAACCACATGTAGTTACGCTACCCAATCAGTGTGCTTCCATTAACAAATCTGACCATCTGGCACAGTATACGATGTAACAAAATTTATTGACGAGGTAAGACACATATATACATATTTGAATTCCAACTCAAATAAAATAGCATCCCGGAGGAGACGAGGTCATTCTTGCTGAAGGTGGTACGTGGCAATACGCTTGTTGTCCGGGTCATCTGTTCTCACTACTTCTTTGTCCTCTTTTAGGTCAAGACGCGACAGAAGCATTTGAAGATGTCGGTCACTCCGACGAGGCTCGTGCATTGCTACCAGGGATGCTGATTGGCGAGTTCGAGAAAGACTCGGTAAGGCCCTCCAACTTATGTTTCGTGCAGCTGGTCAGAATGTCTCACTCAATTTCCATTTGTTTATTCTATAACTCTCCAGGGTATTCGACTCAAATCCGGCGCAGGAGCAGCTCAAGAGGGTCGCGTGACAAACGTCGTTGAGCAAGGATCGAAGTGCGTGGAACATACCTTCGTACTACTTCCGATGCTTATGTTCATTCAGTTTAATGTACATCCTTCCTTTGGGTTTCCTTGGCGCCTACTTTGCATACCGATACTATTCTACCGGATCTCTCTGATTCTTTGCCGCCGCACCGTTATTGTCTGCGACCTCTTTCCAACTTTGCTCCAGTCAATACCTTCCTTGATAGACTGGCTGGATATTTATCTTATTTCCGAGTTAGTGTCAATGCCTAGTCCTCGAATTCGTACCCCTCATTGTCCGATATTTGCCGATTGGTCGCCTTTCACTCATGCCTTGCTCTTGCACTGTACCCTTTTATTATGATTTAGACATCCCTTTTTGGGACTTTGACTTACATGTTTGACATAACCTTAACGGCGGCCGTTCCAGTGCCATATCGACTTGGTAAAAATATTAATGCGCAGTATCACGAATCGCATCCCAAACGCCGATTGAGACAGATCAGGGATGTAAGATTGCTGCTAAGATAAGTAGATGTAAATGGTATTAAACATAACGAATGTCGAGATTTGATTCAAGCCACCGACTGTGTTATTTAACGACCACCCAGTCATTTTGCCGGTTTATATAGTACCGTGTAGCACTCTATTACTGACCACCATGCTGCCATTAGATATCATTGATTACATCTTCAGCTTTCTACAATCAGAACCCGACGCTCTAGAAGCATGCTCTATAGCACACCATACCTTCTCCCAATTTGTTGAACGACACCTCTACGCCCACATCACCTTCGACAGGGACAACTTCTACTACTGCAGCAGTACTAAGCGACTTAACGTATCCCAAATCCTTTCCAAGAACCCCCATATCGCAAATCATATCCACAATTTGGATATCTATATATCTTCATTTTCACTCGAAGCTCGCATTCCTCTCGACGACATATCGTCCACTTTGGCCCTATTTCCGCAGTTACAGAAGATCAAGCTCGTGTTGACAGGTGCCGGAGTTTTCTGGAGAGACCTGCCTCAAAAATTTCGTAGTGCTTTCATCAAATGCCTTCACTTACCTTCCATGAAGGAGGTTTGCATAGGAGAGAGCAACTTTCCCTTAGCTGTATTCAACGATTGCAAGACCATCAAGAAGTTGACTCTTGATAAACTTGTCGATTGTCATGATTTTGGAGCACATTCGGCCTATCCGCAACCTGAGGTCCTCTCAATATTCCACTGCGAACGTCGCTGCCTCGCGAACTTTATCCCATGGGCAAAATCACACTTTAGCCGTCTCCATTCGCTCAAGTTTCGTTTGTCACGCGAAAGCGATCTCTTCATATTGCCCGACCTTCTTAAATTGTGTTTAAATACTCTGACCAGTCTGGATCTCGAGTTGGGCTTCACGTGTACGTCCTCACCATTCTTTTGATCTTCACATTTTCACGCAGACGTTGATACTTATACCAGTCTGGACAAAATATGACAATGGCGGGGATACCTCTCCCATATTGAATATCCCGCCCATCTTCTCCGGCCTTATCCATCTTGAACAATTCACAATTCATACTCCCATGGCTGCTTGCATAGACTCTCTGACCAAGAATGGAGTCCTGAGTCGCAAAGGATGGAAACAATCCTCCCTTCCCGCAGTCAGCCAACTGCTCAAAAACGCTCCTCCTCTCCGGCTCCTCATCCTCCATTTCCGCATTTGCCTTGGGTCAACCCGCTCTTTAGCTGAATTTGATTGGTCTCTCCTAGTCCTCCTTTTTACTGACGCCTATCCACCCTTTCGTCGCGTCTGTCTCCGCATTACTGATCAAGTCTATCCGGAGAAATATCTTTCCACAGCAAAAATTCTTTCTTCCCTTTCTCATCATAAAAAATTGATGCTGTTGATAAGGAAGGGTGCGCTTGTCATAGAACCAGGGTATAACTTTCAAGAAATCAGACGCATCTGACGAACTGAAATATTAAAATTGAGAGCAAGTTTAGTATGTCGTCGAGGTTCTTGTTAATACAGCAGTCCTTTTAGCTTTTTTGTTATGGATTACTCATTGGTACTGATTTATAGGTCACAGTGGAACTCACATTATATCAATTATTGGAAGGAGTACTTTGAATGTAATACTAGTTTTGTAAAAACGTTGGGACCCACGTGACTTGAGTACTTCGAATCTTAGAGTCCGACAATATCAATTAGGCTCGTGACCAGCCTGATAAGAAGAAACGTGACGTTAAAACGGGTTTCTGTTGTTATACAGGCTGGTATATCTG
>QDKV01004758.1_pt1 | contig 13785 bp, 17 predicted proteins | sample 1861101 | NCBI WGS metagenome assembly QDKV01 (sample SAMN04275158, study PRJNA302643) | Fungus metagenome, whole genome shotgun sequencing project. | isolation source: fruitbody | host: Mallocybe terrigena | place: Sweden | collected 2013 | reverse complement strand
GAGTGGGGGTGGACATGGACGTGGAAGTGGAACGTGATGGAGAAGGAGAGGGTGGGGATGGGGATGGGAAGCTGGATGTATTTCCGCATATCAACGGCCGTTCGATTGGGAATGGGAATGGACACGTTGTCGAGATGGAAAGTCTATCTTCTTTGAGGAACTGAATAGCAGCGTGGAAGGTGAAGAAGCAGAGAAGGAGGAGGAGGAGGAAGACGTAACGACGCCTAAAGTGTACAAGAGCAAACGCAAAGCTGAGCCTGAGCCTGAGCAGCCTGAGATGGTGTTGAGCCCGAAGACGTTTATGATGGGTGAGCCGGAGAGGGAGGAGGGGAAGGGGAGGAGAAGAGGAGGGTATTTGGATGATGAGAGGGGGGGTTGTTGTTTCTCTTGGTGATAGGTGCGCCTTTTTCCGTTTTCGTTTTTGGTTGGGATAAAGATCTCATGTGTTCTTCCTTTTTTATTTTTTATTTTCACAACCTTGGTGTTTTAGGTCGAGGATATTAGTCGAGGAAGAAGGCGAGGTGTTTAGGAAGGGAATTGTGTTCTTGGGTCCTGAGGTGGTGATTATGCCGGTGAAAATTTGAGGAGGGAGGTATGTATTTCTTTCTTTCTTTACACGAGATGAAAAAAAAATTGACTCACTTTTTCGTTATTTAAAAAAAAACAGTTACTAAGAAGCGATGGTCGAACGTCCATCTCCATGTCCTCTGACGGACGAATTTGGTCTCGAACAGTCCAAGAGAGATGATAGAACACAGCCCAACAATGACGACGACGACGACTACTGACCCATCATCAACTTCAAATTCGACTAATCATACTCACCCCCCTTTGGCCTAGGCCGTCAGTGAGAGTCAGAAGCTACCGACGTCGACACCGACACCGACCCTACCGAGACCGTACATCCCGCGTTTGAAGTCTTCTTCGGATTCGATCCTTGGCTTCATTTTACCTGCATCTGTGGAGAGTCACGGTTCATCTACCTCTACTTCGTAAAGTCGTCAGTCGTAGTTGTTGTCTTTTACTCTTTTTTTTACGGGAGAAGACTAGAACCCTTCTTTTTTTTTACTGATATTGTTCATTCTTCGGCGGGGGTCGGCAAGAACATTATTATGCTATGACTTCAATTCAAATAACAATCTACCATCTTTTTTTTGTCTTCGTACAAGTCGTTTTGCCCAAAAAGAGAAAAGAGTCGAGGATTGGTAAACGGAGATGGGCGGCCAGCATTGTTCAAGGTCGTCGCATTACGCTTTATAATTAAGCCGAACTGCCAGCTCGTCGATTCTTGTTGTCCTTTCATTTAATTCTGGGTTTCCAGAGACGGCCAGCAAAAATAAATACATCTTTGTTCAATCATTCAACGACAGCACTAATTTAAAAACCCGGAGAACAAATGTGATATGTAGTAGAGTTCGGAACAAGAAAACATCGTCTTCAATGACCGACCCCCTCGTTTTAAAGCACCTCCGATCCAATTTTCTACCCCCCTGTCCACTCCTAAACTCCATTGGCGAACAAAGAATGGCTGCGCGCCGTCAGCATCCCCTAGCGCATCGTCGTCAAATGTTCGAGATATCCATCCAGGAGGCCCCAGGAAGTCGTCATTTCACGGGATCGGAAAGGTTTCGGACGGCATTGCAGATCTGTTCGAGTGACACAAATACTGTCGGTATTTGGCCATCATGCAGATGAGGGAAGTATAGATGGCCGATCTGCTGAGGAACACAGTTGGCCAATGGTCTGACGTGGAGCGGCGGATTTGTCTCTGCCCTCGGAGGGAGGGTGTGAGAAAAAAAGGGAGGAAATACATGAAATGGTGGGAGGCAATGTGGATCGAGTTATTCTATAGTAGTAGAGACCTTTCGCAGAGAAGAAAAACCTCTTCTGCATGAGGAGTCTCGAAGGCGACCAAAAGGGTAGACTGAGGCGCGACAGGATATCAGAGGCAAATTACCAGAGAGTAGTCCTCTAAACCGGCGTTGGAAAAAAGGAATGGTACAGAGAAGACGTAACAACTCATCTAGAGGCCCCTTCTATCCCGATCATTTGGAAGGCTTGCAATGCAATGTTGACGACCCAGGCTGGCTAGGCTTCAAGTGAACGAACTTTCGGAGGAACTGCTAGAACCCTGGGGGTCGAGCTTGTGTAAAGAGTCACGGTACCGGCTCCGCGTATAGTAGAAGAGCTGAAGGCTCATCTTCATTTCCTCCTCTTCGTCTCATCGCTACTACTGCTGAGCCAGAGTCCACGATACCGGGTGTGGAGGAGTTGCTTGAAGAGGCATATTCCTCCTCAACCACCTTCGACGAAACGGAAAGAGAAGTGGAGATGTGAAGCAAAGTCGATGCCGATGACTGGCATAGGCACCCGCGGACATTGTATCTTGGGTTGATACACATCCTTTTCTCAGCGCTTGTAGACAGCAAACTGCCTGCTACTCGGATGCATGGTAAAGGCACGACTCAGCTACGAAAGGTTGGCAAACAACATTGGAGGGACTTGGGAAGTGGCAAAGGGTGTGGCAGGAGACAACGTTGATGAGGATACGGAAGACGTCGTCGAGGGTTGCAGAATGCACTTGACATCCGTTGAAATAATCATGGTCGGGTCCAACCGTTGGAGACTATGGTAGGATATAAGTGTGAAGGGTCTCCTTACCCCCCACTATGGTACGACTCGGCGATGCTGGCGACAGAGCAAAACTTGATAACGGCGGTGGTATGGATTTCACGTCCCTTCAGCAACCTCCTCAAATAGGACAGTCCATGCCGCCCGTACCCACCTGCTGTCCTCTCATGCAATATTCCCATCTGAACTGAGGCATGCCGGTTGGCCAATGGTACTCGTGTGGGATGTTGATTTGGATGCTAAGCATCAACAAACGCGGTCATTTGTGTAAGCGCACAGTCGCAGGCGCTCGCCCCACAGACAAAGGTCGGGAATGTGATGATTGGGTGTGGAACCAACTCCTTCTAACACCTTGAACCAGGCCGAAGTCTGCGTCGAAAGCTGAAAGAAAGAATAAAAGGCAGTTGTGTCAATTTCATCCGAAAAGGAAATGATCGTTGCGATAAGGCTTTCTTCACTGGTCAATCTCTAACATTCAAGTCTTCGTACTCACCGTGCATTTCTCCTCTCCTGCCATGTCGGTTGCGAACAACGAAGCTCAGCCATCTAGCGACACCCCTCCGTTTAGGCAAGGGGCCTTAGATGCAGCAGCGATCCGCCGCGAGTGTCCTCATCATAGGCGAGGCAAATGCAGGCAAAACGACCATCCCTCGCAAGGTTTGCAATGCAAAACTAGATGCGAAACCACCTCAAATTATTGAAAAACCCTATGAATGCCTTCCTTATACTATTTGTTTTGAGCATAACAAAGTCGCTTATATTCTGTCCATGTTCGGAAATCATACACGTTGGATCTTTTACACTCTATCCTTTGCGACCCTTGATCAGCGCCTCGGCCTCGTTTCGAATGCTGGCATAAAAATCTTTATCCGTATGCGCAGGTTTCCAGCCTAAAGCTCTTGCTTTGGTAGCCCTGCACCTAGAGTTCGACCCGAGATCATAAGCTCCCTTGAGTGAAACTCCAATCAGCAAAGGGCACTAAAAGAAAAACACAAGCACGTACCGCGAGGTATTTACCAACTTCCTCCGGTGTGAAAGGCGTAGGTTCCGGATTATCCGCCTTGCCAAGCGCGACAAGGGCTTCTCCAATAGCTTTCCCTACGTCGTGATATGTGTACTCTCCCGTCTCGGCGAAGTAATAACCTTCATGTCCATGGCCAAGACTTGCATCTTTCCTGGTTGCGTTGAAAAGAATTATATAGAAATCAGCCACTGTAAGGCAAAACATTTCAGCCGGTGTTGAAGAAATAAAAAAAACCAAATTGAGTTCCACGAAACTTACGATCCTCGACATGTACTTTGTTCCAGATATTTTTGCCAGAACCGACGAGACCCGGGCGTTTCCGATCGATAGAAGCACGGATGAGCGAAGGAATTTGTATGGAGAACGGGTTCTGGAGACCTTGATCGACCAGAGCGCCCTTCGCAACACCATAAATAGTTGGTGGGATGACAATGTAGGTTTTAACGTAGCCTGGTAAGGCGGAAGGGATCAACGTGTGCTCAAGTTAAAATAAAACGACTTACCCTCTTTATCTGCGTTTAAGAGTGAAAGATCCACGTCCCGATGGATCTGTGTATCAGGCAACGTGTCGATATGACTAGGATTAGAGTCATCATAGATAACGTCGGTTGGATACTCTCCCCGAGCATCGTCCCTCAGGACACCTGTATATTGAGGTTAGATTAAATTTCGTTTTCCAAAGGTAAATGGTATAATACCAGTTCCAGACTGCGTTGAGAAGACGAGAAAGATGTTCATTGTTAGATGATGAGCTAATCAATGCAATTTGCGACTTACAGTGTGTATGAAGATCGGAGGTACACCCGTCTTTTCGTATCGGCTTTTGAGACCCGCCAACGTCGCGGCTGCAGCTCCAAAATGGTCCGCGTCGGCCTGTAGCATGTTAGTACAAAACCGGTCATCGTGTCCGTCAATGACAACCCACCGTGGCGATCACGACATCATTCTGAGAAGCCAAGGACGACACGAGATTGGGATCGTCATAAGAACCAACGACGGTGTTGATTCCGAATGTTTTGAATTTCTCTGCCTTTTCTGCGGAGCGGACGAGGACTGTGATGTTGAACGTGGCGAACTCCGGGTGATTCAACAAACGAAGTAAAGCCGTTCCTCCGATGTAGCCTTTAATTGTTTGTTTGCTTTAGAGCCGCAAGTACAGATTAGAAACTCACCCGTAGCACCTGTAAACAAGATGTTCAACTTGTCGCTCGACATTGTGAGGTTATAAAATAGACGATGGGATTCGATGAACCTGGACTGTTTATATAGAAGGGAGATAGCCCCAATGGAACGATGGAGAAGAATGGAAGAGTGGATGCTGAGCAAGCTTGCTTTGTCAAAGTTAGATCATCCATTGGAGCCTTGGATGACGAATCTAATAGTAACTTCTAGGCGCGTTATTACCGCTAGTAATCGATTAGCATCCTTACACTTTAACCGTCTGGAAACAAGTAAAGCCTGGATAGTACCCTACAATCGCAACCCACTGCGATGTGCTTGTCTCGTCTTGTTCAAGTATGAATGATTCAGACATCCAGACGCATGGGTGGGACTTTCCGCAAACGGTTCGCTAGAAATCCCTAGGTAAGTCGACTAAGAAGTAACGCGTCAAAGATGGCCAAAGTGATACAATTTGTTACTGACTTCGCTGCCGCCAGCAAGCTCACGCGAAACCCATCCAAGACCTTTTTCTCGCATTGCAACTTCTACATTTACCCTCTCGTCGGCTTTGCTACGCATAAGTTTTGTGTACCAAACGATGATCTCCCGATTCTTGAGAAATTTCCCAAACGCATGAAAGCTTTGATAGTCAAAAGGCCCCACTGGCAAAAGCTGATTTTCGCAAATCCGTAATCTTTCTAGAAAGATGAAAGAGTTGAGCGAACTGCTCGTTCTTTGAGGGTTCTACAATTTCTCTCTTCTTGTCCAAATCCTTCGTATTCTCGTTCTTGAGAGATTCAGGAACTGTATTGGCGACACTTCGAACAACAGATTGGGCTTGAATTTCGACAGCGGTATGAACAGGAGAGAATTAGCTCTACGAGTTTCGGGGAAGATAAGTCAGACCCTCCGGATAATACCAGCATAAACAACGTCTTTTCCAGGGGCTTCTTCTCATAGATTTTCATCTGTTTGGGCACTTGGCGTTCTTGAACCCATCTCCTTGGGGTGTATGATGATGGTCAGAACCAACACAACGCACAAACACGTCTGTAGTGGAGCAACAGAACATGGAAGCAGTTCGTATCGAGTTTGATCCATTGAAAGTCGCGTACGAGCAGTTAGTGGGTATGTCATATGTATTTGTCTGAACTTTCTTTCGCATCCTACAACGTGTTCATATGCGCCGCTGAAGACTTGCCAGGTGTACTTATTGTTCCACAGAACTTGCCAAAACGCATCATGAATGTGACTCCGATCGTTGTTAAGAACTTGAAAGTGAGCGAAAGTGCCGCATACCACCAGTCGCTGACGCTAAAAAGACTCAGAATATATAGTTCTGCAATGTCCTTGTGACAAGAAATAAGTCGCCGCAACAAAAATCGATGAAATGAAAGAACTTGACATTCAGTTCTGAACCAGCAAATAAGCGACAGTATAGGAGAAGTGGAGCAATGACCTTGGAACCGGCTGCATGTTCAGATAAATCTAATCAAGGCATAAAAGCTCTGATACAGACGCAAAAAATTAGAGATATGGTATGCTATGGCCCCTTCCGTACATAGTCCTTGATAGAATACTAAGTAGAATGACATAAAAGGACACGAGCATTATTCCTGTAGTCTCAGTGAGACACCCAACTATAATCAAGAACGCAAAATGCTTACCTCAGTTCACAGGAACTATATTGACCCGGACAGGATAACAGAGGGTTGGATCATAGTTCAAGAAGCCGTCTGGTCGGGAAACGCCACTAGACACGTTAAATACAATGTTGGTCTGTCCGCGACCACCACGGGATGCGAATGGACACAACGACCATAAATTATGAAATCCGTGAGTTGAGAGCATTGGATACTGATCTGCTGGAGCGGACCTGACGGCAGAAAAAAATTTGGGTCCTGTCGCTTTATATAGGGTAGTAGTAATCCAGCCAAGGGTGCCGCCACTCATGACCTCCGTTGCATTTGTCGCCCACCATCCGTCAGCAGTATAAGCCCGAAGACTGCCATCGACAAGACCCAAGTAGGGATAGTCGTTATACGGGAAGGATGCATAGGTCTATCACAAATTGGGTATCAAATTGAAAGCAACTAGGTCAGGATTTAAACCAAAATTACGAACGGAAGTTACATGGAACGTGATTCCAGAAGTTGCACCTACAATAATACGTGGAAAATGAGAATGTCTTCATGTACAAGTCTTGTCGCCTTTGACTTACCGTCTTGTCCAAGAACCAAGGGAACACCCGTCAAATTCGCATTTGGCATTGTAGCATTAACTGCGGCAAGGGTGAAATGGTATGGTAGCGTGACCGTAATTTCCTGAGCCACACAAAATACTCCGGTGGTCAATAAGAAAAACCAGAGGGCTGCGAAAACCATGGCGTATGACCAGACACCGCAGACACGTTGTTTTAGAGGGTTTAGAACGAATAGATGCAGGCCCGTTATCAGCGCTTTGAGTAGATGGGGTGGTCCGTCGGGCCAATATTGGACTTTATATGGTTTCACGTATAGGCCCTTTAAGGGTACCATGATGTATGTTAGGCTGAGTCAAATTGGCAACGCCATCAGAGATTTCCAAGGCATGGCTGAGTGCAGGTGCTCCAGTCTGAGCCTCACTTCGGATGTTAGATGGACAAAACACCTCCCGAAAATACGCTATTAATTTGCCCGAATTTGCCGGAGATAGTTTTTCTTTTTCACTTTCAAGAGTTCGGTGTCGTCTTCGCAATGAAACTTTTTATCTGAAAGAACTGACCTGTCTCGTCGTCTCGGTGCCAAATCGCAGTTTCTTAGCACGCTGCCAGTGCACAAGGCTGCACAAGAAGGCTCACGGCAATCTAATAATTCTGATCATCAGGATCGGATGCGGCTTGTTTATGTAAATGCGCACATGTCTTCTCCTCTGTCCTACGGATCACAGATATAGGTTAAGCTGTAGAGAATCCTCATGTCCATTTTATGGTGAAGGATGAAGCGGACTTTACACAAGCTGAGGCTTATAAAGCTGAACGAGCTTAGTAACCAAAGCGCTCTAACCCTCCGAGGTTCTCTTTCTTCAACGTCTATCATGCCTTTGAAAAACGTCTCTGGCGTTGACGCGCCCGCCACCGAACCGCGAAGGTCAGGACGGATCGCAACAAAACCGGCAGTGACATTGACGACTCAGAAGGTATCAAAGAAAGGATCGCCTGAAGAGACAGTGAGCGCTGAAGCAGAGGATGGCCCAAGTTCATCCCCGAAAAATGTGGAGCTCATTTTTGTTCCTTGACAAACCTGATCTTTTTGTAATTACTTTGTTTACAGGCAAAATCATACGATCAGGAAGAAATCGATGAGGATGAAAATGGAAAAGGCGGTTTGTCTCCAATCGACATTGGTGATAGTTTGCCTAGCCTCGTTTTGAAAAATGAGAAGGGAGAGGATGTACAGGTATCAGACTTGGCAACTGAAAACGGGGTTGTTCTTTTCCTCGTCCCGAAAGCTGACACGGGTGGGTTCCAACTTATCGTCATTCACTCTTTCATTTATAGTGGCAAAATTTATTTCCCCTACAGCTGGATGTACGGCGCAGGCGTGCGGGTTCCGAGATATTTATCCCGACTTTACCTCCTCTGATTATGTTGTCTATTGCTTGAGTGCGGACTCGCCTAGCGCACAGACGAAATGGCAAGCAAAGGTGCATCATTCTCCGCATTATATGCCTCGTGTATATTTTTAACCAAAATTTTGCAGAAAGAATTACCTTATCCTCTTATATCGGATCCCAAACGAATCCTTATCACTGCATTAGGGGCAGGTGAAGGAGGGAGGACGAAGAGAAGCCATTTCATCTTCGAAAAGGGAGGCAAGCTTGTGAATAAACAGATTCCAGTGAAGCCGGCAGACAGGTAAGCACAAAGAATAAAGACCTGCAGCATTCATTAATTCTTATTGCCGGTTAGTCCCAAGCTCGCGTTGGAATTCATCAAGAATTTCAAGACTGAGAAAGCGAATTTATGAGTCAATGATATGTAAAACTGGTGATTGTGTTTGCACACCCTACCTAAGAAAGCGATAATGCCCAGAATACGAGAATTGGTAATATGAAAGTTTTAAAATTCTCCGAGACATGAATACTCGCATTCAGAGATCTTTGATCGTAGCCATTACATCGACAATGTGAGTGGCACGTAGCCGTTGTGTCGAATATAGAAAATGAGTGAAGAAAAATGTGCTCAAAACGTACAGCACTCCAAGACTTTGGTGTGTTCGATTACTAGTAGGGCCACCTAAATTCTCAGATCTGGTTGTGTTCAGTTTACGCTCGTTCCAACATACTCAAAAATAGAGAGACGGATTGATGGGAGGTTCAATCGGCTGCGAGCTCGAGTTTGATTTTGGTGATGGCTGTGTCGGGGTTAAGGCCCTTGGGGCAGGTCTTTAAGCCTATGCGTTGTTGGTATATGATCGAGAGGGAGTTATGCAAGAGAAAAAAACATACAGTTGAAGATGGTATGGCATCTATACAAGCTGAATTCGTTCTCTAGCTTTTCTTTCCTCGCTGTGCTGGGTGAATCCTATTATCACCCCAACCAGAGAAAATAAACGAGAAGTGGGTGTTTGAAAGTTCAGTTGAGAGACGATGAAAAAAACAACCAAAAAAAAAAGAAACTTACCTGTGAGTCGGCTATCCACCTGAAAGACTGCATCAGCGTTGCCAGACCAAGATATTCATCTTGGTTCCATCAATATGAAGGGCACGAGGTCGAGTAGCACGCGCAGAGGATATTCCGTCGAGTTTCTTGCGGTCTTCGGGTGATTGAAGGAACTCTCCTGCGTTTTATATTTTTATTGGAAATTCAAAACGACAACGGGAGGAGGAGCAAGGATATAGTTACCTTTCTCTGGGGGATTATCGTTTTGAAGCCAAGGTTGGATAGACTTGTATTGTTTGTAGAAGAGTCATATCAGGCGCGAGGTCCTTGACGACATTCACTGTAATATCGACGAGCTCTCAGCACATTTGGGGGGAACCGAACATAAGAGAAAAAGAAAACAAACACACTGTGAGGCAGTTGGGTAAATTTTTGTCGTCTAGAGACAAGCGAGTGTGTTTTGTCCATCGATGTTCATGGCACAAGATCCTCGCGACATGAACGACGGACGGTGAGGGTTGAGTCTACTTCGTTCTTTATTTTGATGAGGGAGAAGGATGATAGAAAAGAAAGGCGTAAAGAACTTGAAGAACGACGAAAAGGAAGGTGAACACACCATGGGACCCGTCTGGTTGAGAAAATCTTATACGACTGGAGCTGAGGCTTCTTATCCGGCTCATCTGGATTCTAAGGAAAACACAATTCATAAGCCTAGACACAGCAAGAAAGTTTGCTTACCCAACGATAGATCTTGAACTCCTTCACCAAGACAGTCGAATACAGAAGTCATTTGGGATGAGGATAGTTTAAAATCAAGTCTCTAGAAGGGGAAAAACCTGATCCTCGGTGAGGGTTGGTTAAATCTTGAGTAAGGAAAGGGGTCATTGAGTTGAGTTTAAGGCTGAGGACGAGTTGGCGCGTTGGTGAGAGTGCAGCTGGCATGAATAAATGAGAAAAAAAAGAAAGTGAAACGAGGGAAGATAAAGGAGAACAGAAAGAAAAAGGGATGAGAGAGAAATAAAGAAGGGAATCTTCGGTCTTGAATTTTAAATAGGAAGGAAGGAAAGAGGGGAGGGGTACAACTCAACGATTGAAAGAAAGTTTTGAAAACTCAACACCTCAACAACCCAAAAGAATAAAATAAAATAAAAATGAGTAAGGGGAAAAAGAACCTGCGATAAATAACTCCCGACAAACTCTCAAAAAACCAAAAAACCAAAAAGAAGGATTGAGAACAAGAGCAACTGTTAACGTTTCCTCTTTGCTCCAACTCCTATTGTAACATCCAACACATCCGCGAACGGGTTTGTTTCCAAAACAGGTCCATCTCTCTCTCCGCCATGCCCATGTCCACGCCCATGTGCATGTGTATTAGTGACCATCATCCCAAGTTCCTCATCCACACCTCCCTCCGCCTCCGCCTCAGCCGCAGCTTCAGCTTCCATTTCGTCCGTCGTCTCATTAAGCGTTAAAGGAAGCGGACTAGCGGACTAGCAGCGTCGCTGCGTGTACCAGCTGCACCTGCGCTGCTCGAAGCTACGGCCCCACCTGCACCTGTGGCACGTCTTGCACCCGATGTGGCCAATCCAAAACTTGAACTCGGATTTCCATCACCTTCCACCTCCGTCTCGGCACCCCCAAGCCACGTATATCAAATGGAAACGCAGCATGCATTGAATGGACAGCTCTAAGCTGCTGTTGATGTGGTTGATGCCAGTGATGATGCTGCTGCTGCTGGGGTATATGCGGCCAATTCCCCTACCAGAACTTCAACGTCCTTGTCGTCATCCACCTCTGGCTCGACACCCCCTTCTAGATTTGCGAACGTTCTACAGAGCGGATAGGAGAAAGCGGGATGGTGGGCATGAGGAGCGGGCAGACGCATTTGAAGTGGAAGGCATGAGAGCATGGAGCGATGAAGGGGGCTTGACGGATGGTGACACTAAAAAGACCTAGGGATATTCTTTAAGCAATTTTTTATTGGAGGAAAAAGGGGGTTAAACATTACAGATGCAACAGTCTGGGATTTGTGATTTGCTTGAAGTAGGAAGTTTCGTGCTGGCCGGTTGTTTTCCTTTGAAAGCGGGTAAAGCTAGTGATCTAGGGTTCTTGAGAGGTGCCGTACTATATCCATGTCAGCACCCAGAAGAACGGAAGAAAAAGAAAATAAAACAGACTTGAAAGGATTAGCAGCCGGATGCTACTCCTCCCAATCTCAACTCGAATATTTACGCTCTTATAAATATCCTCCGGATAATCGACTCCAAGCTGTACAATATCGCCATCCTTGATAGGAAAAGGTCTCGATTCTGTATTAGCAAGACTAAGCCTGACGTGGTTCACAAACGTGCCAGAGCTGCTCTTGGTGTCGCGGATGACCACCGGACTCGGATCTCGGCATGGGCGCGTGAGACGACTTTGGAGTGGAAGGCGAGCTTGTTGGAGCCGAGGGCATTGACGGCTGCGAGGTGAGGTGGGGAACAAGACGGATGCACCAGTGAAGAACCAGGGGAATGAGGTTGGGATGTGGTGTTGCCGTGGATAAGAAAGAGCAGCTGCATCAGTGGCAGAGGAGGAGCAGCAGCAGTGGCCGGTGGAAAGGCAACGATATTTCCAGCTGATCTACGTCGTCTAAGCATTGAGGAAAGGTTGGCATTCATGTTTGCAGGCAGAGGAGCAATTTATTCGTTGAACATCAGTAAATTGTGACTATCTTCATCCTTTACTCACTTCCTCCTCATCCCAGGAAGTTATATATATATATAGATAGAGTAGCTGACCTTATCATCCTCTCTCCTCTATCTCATACATTAGTTGCAATACCATTACACATTACAGAAGCGATGTTGTATTCAATTGACAATACCATGGTCGTCCTGCAGCGTGCATCTAACAGGTTATGAGCTGTTGTCACGGCAGGCTAAATCGGGCTCCCACACAAACGACAATTTCATCAACTTATCATCTATCCCTGACATATCTCACAACTTTTTCTCTTCTTTCCTAATGGTTGGCACGGCACAGTCTCACCAGCTTAAACCCTCAGGACCTTGAATTCATTGCATTGGCTGTTTCTGCATCACTATGTGGTATGCACGACTGCCCTTGTGATGACAAAAAGACGTGCAATCCCCTCACTCAAAAAATGCTGGATTTAACCATCTAGAATTCTGTAACTCGTTTAATTAATTGTAGGAAGTTAATTAGTTAAAGTGAAACAATGTCAACCGTGGTGAATGCCAAACAAAAAACATCCAATGAAAGAAATCACAACATTAGGTATAAAAATTTGAAAACGATGCTAACATCGTCAACGACAGAGAAAAAGGTGGTATGTCGGATTCTAACACTGGTAGTAACAACTTCATCTAGTATAATTCAAATGTTGCGCGCATCATGCAGTGACAACAACAGATTTTACACAAAGAAGAATTTCTGCAATAGGAGAGGAATGTGAGCATGAAGAATTGAAACCAAAGAAAAAGGGTACATACGACTACTACCGCCGAGCTATGAACAGCTGCAACACCACTTGGATCATCCGTGATGTAGAACGTGGTCGTCGCAATGTCGTACACGATATCCCTGGTAGCCTTGCCGTTGTTGTAGTTGACCCATTGAACCTCGAGCCTATCGTCATTGGCAGCGTAGCTCCAGATGGCTGTTTCTGCATCGCCAGGGAGACTGGGGGATTTCCCGGACTGTGGAATGTCGTTCGGATTTGTAGCTTGTGATTCTCCAATCCTGGCAAATGCGGCGTTGTTATTGCCAAGGTTCACGCCAGATTGGACGATGCCTGCGAGGAATAGACCAGAGTTCTGAGTGGAGAAGACAAGGGGTTGTTAAGTAGAGATTGACGAGATGATAGGGAAAGTTTTCTCGAACGTACTCGGTTCTTCAGGTTGATATCGACCGTTTCGCCGTTGAGTTTGATAATAGTGGAAAATTTGCCTGCATTGACGAATGATGTTAGGACGTAGCTTATGGGTAGGCGAATCAGTTACTCGTCGACTTCCGGAGAGATAACAAGAGTGGTCAGGAGTATAAGAAACTCACTGTCCGTTTTGTAGGCTTGGGGAGACATAACCAATTGTGGCGCCGTCAAACTCAACTCTAATGACACGAGTAACTCTATGTAATTGGGAGAGCAAAAAGTTAAAAACCATATATAGTTAAAAATATAGGGAAGCTTACGGGACAGAAGACGGTTGAGGATCTCTGGCAACTAAAAACGGGAGAGAAACATAAATAAGTTCATGGCCATGGTAGTGAGGGAGGAAGGGTCGCGTGGAAGTCCTCCCTTCTCAGCAAATTCAACCTGAACAAA
>QDKV01004759.1_pt1 | contig 13787 bp, 18 predicted proteins | sample 1861101 | NCBI WGS metagenome assembly QDKV01 (sample SAMN04275158, study PRJNA302643) | Fungus metagenome, whole genome shotgun sequencing project. | isolation source: fruitbody | host: Mallocybe terrigena | place: Sweden | collected 2013 | reverse complement strand
ACGAAGAAAATCTTTGAGAACATTGTTCGGTGACCTTTGGTCAATCAGCGTGTGACGCTCACACTGCAATCCTCTTTAAAAAAAGTGGTTATTTTTTTAACCATGGCTTCATCAAGAAACTGTAATGGTTGAAGAGAGAGATACTTCTGTATACATACCATATTGATAGGCCGCGAGGAAACGTATAATCCAAATGATCTTCGTTGACAATACAAACCTAATCAGATCACGCCTATCCAGCCCGGGCCGTTGATCCCTTTTGGCTGCAAAATGTTCGTTGTGATTCCACAATTTCATAAACGAATGGTGGAGATTATGTTGTAATTTATTGCAAGAATGAGGACCTTCACAAAATTTTTTCCTACCCGATTTCGTTTATTTTACACCTGAACATCTCCTCATTTGCAAACATTCCGATCATCGCCATATTGCTTCGAATTGAAAAGGCCTGAAGGAGCCAGACATCTCTTAAAATGTGGCAGTTGTTTCCTGAAGTCTGCGAGCGATTGGACGCCAAAAGACCTCAAGTTCTACAACATTACTCTCAATTAGAGGGTGGTGACCCTAAAGCGTCATTATCCAGCGTGTTTCTACATTTATATATCATTTACTAGTTCCTGAACGAGGCTTCGAAGGCCCAAGTCATGCTCAATCTGGCGTATTCATGGGAATAAATCATAGGGAACAACTGGTCAAAGGAGGAAACTTGCCTTTGACTTTAAATCTGCTTCTTCTCTCCCAGCAGATGCTCTGAACAGCTTGTCGACTTCTTCAAGTGACATGTTCGCTGTTTCGGGAACGAAGTAAGTCGCCCAAATATACGCCGCGGTGCAGGACGCCGCAAAGATCAGGAATGTTGAGCTGAAAGTGATGCAATCAGCTTCAAAATGAATTATGAATTTACTGACATTGCGTACAATACCGAAAAATCAACAATAGTGGGTGTAATGAGCCCGATGAAAACTGAATAACCATAGTGGATGAGTTTCCAAATATTGAATTGAATATATGATAACAAACAGTTGTTTATCCAATTAGATGCTGTGCTTAATGCAACGCCTTTACTTCGCATCGATATTGGGAAAATTTCGCTGGGAAGGACCCAACCAATAGGCCCAAAAGAGACACCGTACGCAAACGTGAATGTGTATATGCCACTAGTAACACGAATGCTCCAGTTTTTCAAGGCAATGAAATAAATATCACGTACCCAATGGCAATCCATGCCGCCGATGTGTGGGTTGGCCAATCTGACTGGAAAAACAATACCAAGACTGCGATGCCAAAATGCGAGAGAGCCATAGTGATAGCGCCACCTAGAAGTCCATCAAAAATCAAAGATAGGTTTATAAAGGATTTCTATTCACCTCTAAGCAACAATCGTCTACCCACTTTATCGATCCAGATGATAGCTGGCAAAACAGCAAGGAGCTGTACAATGCCAATACCTCCGGCAACAAGTAAGGGTACAGTGTCACCTCGTATTCCTATACTGCGAACAAGTGTGGGGCCGTAATAAAGCAGAGCGTTAATACCCGACCACTCTAAAAGGAAATCAATTGTCGTAAATCAAGAGATGAAAGAAGATCAAACGTTGGAAAAACATGATTAAAACACCAATGAGCGTCCTGTCCCTGAGTTTTACTTCAAACAACTTCTTCCATGCTTGCAGTTCGGCCTTTAAATTAAACTCGTTCGACGTAGTTTTGAGTCCGAGCGTGTGTTGGATAAGGGCGGTCTCAACGCGCATCTCCAGTAGTTCGAGCTAACAAATCGCCATGAGCAGGAGTACATAATCTAACAGTGAAAAATACCTGCAACAACACATCACCCTCTGCTTCATTTGGATTTCTGAGGCGCAGTCTTGCCAAACTTGCAAGCGCTTCATCACATTTGCCGTGAAGTACCAAAAGACGAGGTGAAGGGGGTAAAGAATAGCAGCCAATGGCAAGTATGATCCCTGGAATGAGTTGGAGTCCAAGAGGGATACGCCACGAAGCCGAACCCGCAACTGTAGAAATATAAGATCGGAGGTATGTGAATGAGATAAACAAACATACGATCCCGGGTGAGAAACCCAATCCAAAAACCGAAGACGACTCCCAAAACGATGGAGAACTGTTCGAGTGCCATGAGTGACCCTCTAACTTCTGGTGGACTAATCTCTGCCATGTAAAGAGGAGCAAGCATGCTGTGTACATAAACTTTTAAACCGATGTACAAAAGCTGTCGGATAATAATTAAAGCACTACCTGAGAGCACCTACTCCAACTCCTCCAATGGCCCGTCCAATGAATAAATGGCTAAGATTCTGAGCGAAACATTGAACAGCGGAACCGGTGCAAAAAACAACTGACGCATTGTCAGAGAAATACGACACGGAAGGTTAAGAGACTTCTATCACACCTACCACAGGCTACTAGAATTGAAAATTGCCTTGAGTACTTATCCGTCCAAATACCAGCCGCAATTGTTCCCATGAGTGCTCCGAGTTCAAGGACGGCGGCTGCCCACAAAAATTTCATTTTCTAAAGAAAATTTGTGTGAGAATAGAAGGACGTACTCATAATTCCTTTCTGCAGAGGGGTGATAGGCCACCGGAGAAGAAAATCATTCATCACCAACACATTCGCGATCTAGAATGGAAAATTAGCAAAGGAATTAGAGAGAAACGATGCACTCACTACACCCTGATCGTATCCGAACTCCAGCCCTCCGATCGAGGCAAAGAATGCACAAAGTAAAGCAAAACGGTTTTGCTTCAAACCAGCAAGGCCATTAGGTCCATAAGAGTAAGAGTATGTACAACCATCTGGATGGATGGTAAAAGTACCGCCAGGGAGGTTTAGTGTTCTGCTTTCCGTTGGATGATCAAAAAGTCTTAGAGTCGTTTGACCCTCATCAGACTGCAGCTGTTCATATTGCACAAGACGTGTGTGGTCGTCACAATTAGGGGTTAAAGGTATGTAGTCTTGCGTCATGAAACTTCTGTAAAACAGATTTCACTTTTGCGTAGTCTACATCACGTGGTGAGGATACCTAACCGTACAACAACCACCTAAATCCTCACCAATGAAGTTTGCAATCGCCTTTCGTCTTGCAGCGGCTGCCCCGACGTCTCCCAGCCCGTAAGCAGCGCACATATTGGTCTCGGCCGGCATTAAACTTTTGATTGTTGCAACGTTGAGAAGCGCCGGAACATTGTGCTGGATGTAGTGAATTTGATAAGCTATGAGACACAGGGAGAACCTGGTCAGGCAAGGGGCCATCAGTGAACGGGGCTATGACGAAGGGAGCGAATTTGCCGTCATGGAGTTGGTGATTGCGAGTCTGGGATGTGGGTTTAAATTGGTACAACTTGAAGGCCACAAGTACTTACTTGAGCAAGCAGAATCTTCGCAGGGGTAATAGCCTGTGCGAACCAAGCAGCCTCGGCAGCTTTCAATGGTGTGGTCAGGCTTCTGCAAGGAACGGGGACTCGTCTTGTAAACTTCGCATTACTGTGGAGAGCTGCACGATTGGTTCAGTGGTTTGGTGGTAAATAGTGATTCGGAGGAATCTTGCGCCTTATTATAAAGGTGTTCGACTTGGCGGCTGACATATATCTTTTCTGCAAGCCCCCTGAAGGCCGGTGTGCGTTTTTGTAATTTATCGCCCACCTATTATGGTCATCAAACTGTCAATTACTTGTGCAAATGATAAATCAATCATAGAAAAATGGTAATTAGGCGTCGAGGAAATCGACAAGAAAAGAAATTCGAACTTGAGAGGGCTAAAATTGCTTAATGACTTTCCCAACTAAATTTATTTATATATTGTAGATATAAAAGAAATGCCACCTTTTGCATGACTGGTGGGAAGTGACTTTGTGTTGGAGATGAAAACACGATCTATCTCTATTTTCCAGGTCCAACAGCATCTGGTTATGCATAGTGGATCCCGGGCATCGGGTCACGAATATCGTGTCTGAAAAAAAGGATGAAGATCAGAATATGAGCATTTATAAATAAAACAAAGGCACCCACTTCGCTCGAAGATGATCTCTGACACCATTATGCATGAATTCTCGAGCCATTTCTTTCTTTTGAGAACATAGAAGGCACCGATATGACGAGGGGAGAAGGCACCGATACGACGAGGAGAGATCTTTCTGAGGCGCAGGCACAGAAAACCTGGGTCTGCATGTAAAACCGCTTCTTTTCCTCTCAAAGAAGAACAAGTCATTCGGATCGACAGGTGTCATAATCGCATGACTATCCAGGAGATCTTGAGAGTTGAAAGAAAAAAGAATAAAAAGAACATACGAATGACGTAAATGTTCGACAACTGTCTGTCGGGTTTGCAGGTTCTCCAGATGTTCAGGACACTGCGCGCACGTCCACAACCTTGCAGCCCACTTGCCGTCACCGCGCTCACGGATCCGCACCTCTTCTGCCCCTTGGTTAGAAAGAACTGTAATTGTGAGACCAGGGTTATGAGTCTCGTTCAATCCCAAGTGGTTAACCTGCCAAGGACAATCAAGTATTAATCTAGAAGCCCGTAATAAGGATACAAGGGAAGAAAAATCTTGCCAGATTGCGCCAATCATAACCCAAACAATAATGTTGACCGCTCTCCTTAACAACTGCACAGGACCCACAAGAAAATCGCAGATCTCTTGCATCCAAGTCGGCAGCTGTGGCGATTTTAGGGTCAATCCCCGCCAAGTGGACTACCTTCTCAACCACCCTGGCCAGCTGTGGACAATACTTAAGCGGCTCACTATCAGAAGTATCGCTTGAAAAATAAAGCCATCCTAAGCCTTCCCTCTCGGAAGGGCAATGGTGGGACGCGATATCATCCCATCCGAACAGGTATGGAAACAGGTGAGAACGTGTGCATCGAAACACAGCTGTTGCGAGCTCGACAGGAATAGAGGGCGCATCTTGAATCTCCCCTTCCTCAGCGGCCGTGTCAGCAGTCACAGTCGGGAGAAGAGAACACAAAAAAGTCTTCTTTTCTTCTGCTGCTGCCGCAATGAGTTCCGGCAACCTCTCAAAGGCCCCGTCAAACATCTCGGCAGTGACATCTACCCTGGGATCTGCTTCAACATGCTGAGCAAACGGTTCAAAAAGAGTGATATCCAATGTACGCGGAAGATACTTCCATTGTGAAGGAGGAAAAGTGCGCATATATGCTTTGTAGCGGAAATCGACAATTTTCCTTCTATTCAACCGGATATTCGCCGACTCCCTCTCCAAGCGGTTCTTTTTGTTATTCATAGCTTCGGGTTCCAGTTGTTGACGGATACGTTCCCAAACTTGCAAAGGACAAGAAAAGGCTTGGTCTCAGAGCAGTATAAATAATGAAAATACAGATAGACGCACCACGGTCAGTTATCCGTGCTTTGTTTCGGCACTCTTGATGGAAGTTATCAAACGAGAGGTCTCGTTCAGTATATCCTAATGATTTAAATCTTGCCCTGATTCTATTTGAGCACAGGTGATATCAGAGAAGTCAAAGATATGAAAAGAGAGATCGCTCAACTCGTCTGCGTGCCTTGTCTGTGCGTCTTCCTTCTCTTGGAGGCGTTTGGATTGCATCACAGTCATCCAATTTTCCCATTGGTTTGATTTCTGAAAGAAAGAATCGTCATGGCATCAGCGAAAAGTACCGAACTCCAAACCTCTTTCATTTGCTTTATCCTTTGCTTCCGGTCCTCCTTGTATTCAATCAATATGTTTCTCGCATCTGGACGCCTCATCTGGACGTCTTTTTCCAGTACAGAAAGCTGGTGGATCAGCCCCGATAGATCACTGTTCCAATAGAAAAAACTTGAGCTTGGGTGACCATGGGCCCAGCCGCCAACTTAAAGGAAAGAAATAATTAACCTCGTTGTGAATATGGATGAGAGAAATAGACCCACCATTAGTAGCTGGCACCAGATCCAGTACTTCCGCATCGGCCTCTGGGTATTTTTTGAAGAATTTTCCCCTGTAGACGAGGCTTATGCACGGAGCGCTTTAGAGAAGGAGAGCACTTCATTGGCGAGGAGGACTCACTGTGCTTTCTTACATCTCACGCACACTCTTCTCATCAAAAGAAAATCCACCTTTTGAATATTCTTTGCGCCACAGGACTAGCAAAAAATTTTGAACGTCAATCAGACAAATTGGAGCAAAGCTTGCAAGTCTACATACCTGGCAAACATTTCCAAAAAGTAAAACCGCCCAAGCAGGCTCACTCATCCAACTCGGACACTCAGGTATGCCCACGCGTTCACGAGTGGCTTTCCACACGCTTATTGCGTTACGCGTCATAAGTGTTTCACGGAGAGTCTTCGAAGTTCGAGCAAGGTTGATAATGTCCTCTGGTCGAAGGCGACTGAATATCTATTGGCGTACACTGTAAATAAGTGGAGTTGCGACCATGGAGAAAGGATAAACAAACTTCAAATAATATATCCAGAGGCATACTGGGAAGCAGGCTCAGGCTTTTCTTCTGCTTGGCGTTGCTTTTTGCCATAGACGACGAAGACGTAGATATTTTTGCTCGCTTCTTCAGTGGTGTTTTTGCTGGCGTTTCTAGTGGTGCAGGAAATATTTCTGTCAGCGAGTCATACAGCAAAAGGACGAAACAGGTAACACCAACTCGAGGAATAGTCACCGTCTTCCTTGTCCGACTCACTGACCTCCGGGTCTTCGTCCTCGAATGTGTCATAGTCGTGACCAAAGTCGTCTATGTCACTTTCAGTACCAGCTTCCTGCAGTTTCTGGGAGTCATTTAAACCGGAACTCGTATTCTGGACGACGACGGGGACCCAATCCCCTTTCGATTTATTCACGACGACGCGCTCACTTCGTCGCAACATGATACCAGAAGAAGGGTGGACGCTTCTCGAGAGCTCTTTCAATGTTGGAGTCAAGTTGGAGTTCTAAGTTACTGGAAAGAAAAAAAACAATTTAAGGGGAGGCCTTCCAAAGCGACTAACCAGTTATGGTAAGGGCCCGAAGTTCGGCCAGGAAGTCGGGGCGCTGATTTCGACAAGAAAAGTAAAAGAACTAATTGAGTTACAACATTGTATATATCAATAACTCGGAAGCCGTAGAGACACTTCACAATTTTTATATATCCGCCATTACAATATCATTATCAACCACTGCCATGGTCGACCTCTCTTTCAAAGACTCAGCAGCCTTCTTGATGATTGCCAATTTTTCTCGCATAACCTTGATTGCTTCTGGAAGCAGGCGTTCAGGAGAGTATGCCCCCTCTGACTCGACGTTAACTATTCGAACGCATGAGCACTCTAGAAGAATGAATCCGGGAGTAGGCAAAATGAAATACCTACACAAAAAGTAATCTCTCACTCTACTCAATTCCACAGAATCGGCAAACTCGGGATGCCTTAGAACTTCTCTGCTAACCGAATCCTTCCTTACACCTTCCTCGTCCACTCTAACCGATTTCGTCTTAGGGTCAATGCTGATGACACCGGGAGAGAAACACTGCTGAAAATTCTCCGCAAGATGTGGCGGGATAGGTTTGGTAATTTTTATGTGAGGAAGAAAACGATACGATGCCGTGGCTACAAAAATGCAAAAGATAATGAGGAGAATTATAAACTGGGGGAAAATAACACCTACCGACAGGACTAAATTTGGCGTGATCCTTCCCAACGCCCTTGACGGCGTGCATTTCCATTTCCATCTGCTGACCAGGCCGCAATTTGGCCAACACGATATTCTTATTTGTAGGCGCGGGTGGATTCGTTGCAAAAACCTCCGACTGCATGCCGGCAGGTTGCCAACGTATGTCTGAAGACTTTAACTCTGAGTTGACATATAGCTCATTTGGGTCAGTGGACCCTCTGGGTGCTTTGTTGTTTCTCGTGCATTCGAAGTCAATCTTAAAGATGACGGTGTTACGATCTGTGGGTTGGTCGTTGGGTCCTCGCATTTCCATCAATCCAGGATCGATGTTCAATGGCACCAATCCTATCCGGTTGGCTAGTACTTCATCTTGGATGAGAGAAGTATTGTTCCAAATAAAGACATGTTCAATGCATATTGTCGGTATCTGTTAGACAGGTTATCATTTATGTCGGAAAAATGGGGTCGATGCTCAACTTCAGCCAGCATTATCCTCCTAAAAGCATTTCCGATGGACGTATCTACACCAACAATGTCGAATTCGATTGAATGCTGGGATAACCTCTGAACTTTGACTTTTAATTTCTACCCTTACGAACATGATGTTTTTATGGGCTGGTCTTGTAAGTTAAATGTGTCTAACGTACCTTCTTAAATTTCTTGAGATTCCATGAATGGTCCTCGCCTACATAATGTCCTGGAAAGTCTGTGGATGAGATATTTGTGACCCTCTCTGCTTGGATTCCAACAAGCCGGCGCTTGTCAAAAATTTCAGGCATTTTGACTCAGATATACGAATCTGTCAGAGTTCGTTTGAATTTTTTTTTCCCACAGCGAAGCACATCATGTCTGCCTCTGATTCACATTCGATTATACTAGCCGATTGTATTTATGCGACAGGCAGGACGTAGACGTATTAAGTCCCCACTAATACTGGCAACCACGATCCGACGCAAGGTTTTCATAGGTTTATTTCTTCACCAATTGGCACTGGCCGCGTTGTTCTGATGTGCTCAATGAATCTCGGAATTTTACACTGCCATTGATTTGAATGTACACACCGTCTTTTCCTGTCTTTTTGCTTCGGCATATATCATTACAAGGATAAGGAACACTTCATCTTTCGCGAGTGCGACCCTTGATAATTCGAGCACGATTGGTGGTTGCTTTCCAAACAATTGTGGGCGGTATGGGACCTTCAACCTAGCCTCCACTTGACCTGTTCTTGTGCAAGTAGCCTGCTCAGTCGTTCGTTGTCAATCTGGGTCCACAGTAATTTCTTCTGATGTAGCATACCTCCCAACCTGCCTCCTGGTGCACAATTTCGTACTCTTCGTGCCCTTCAGCCCACTTCCAGATGGTCGACTTGCTAAATCCTCAGACATGAGTCTGCTGCTCTATTCGGTTGCTCAAAAGCCCACCTCTTTCCGAAACCGCCAGTCTTTCTCCGCACATCGTTCAAAGCCTTTCTAACGCCCATCAGGTCAAATATTTTCTTCTTCCAATTGATTCCTCCCACCACGACCGATTTACCACCTACAACAGGGTTCCTGTCCCGTAAATATGTGACAAGTCGACCCCGCCAAAGTGTATGTTCCGTTGATATGGAATATATAACGGAGTTATCATGTCGCGCACGAAGCTTGGCGTCAAGGACATTGCCCTTATTACCGAAGATGACCTCCATGGCGTTGCGATGATATGCGTACGACTGTTTTTGAGCGAATTCAGGTGAACCTGATTTGGGACCACTTATTTTGGTCGACTCCAAACTTGAAGATGAAGCGGTGAATCTTTGATCTTGCCTTTTTCCCCGGACGACTTTGCTTTCTTAGATCTCTAGTGGGCTGGGCGCCGTCTCTAAATTGCGTGGGTGCTGGAACGGAGCAAAGCGGCGTTATTCCTACAAATTGCACTTCTCTCGTGCTTCCTGATAAGATAAGATACCTGACGATTTATTTCCGTGCGCGACTTTGTGCCAAGCATTATTATTATTTGTCTCTGTCGGGCTCAGATAATGTACAGACATGGAAATTATTGCTAAAGAGGATTTACAGTGACTGATTGTCACACTTTAATGATTGACCGACTGATCTTGATGTTCGCTGTGTCTTCCTTGGAGACTTGGAGCTAGGTAAACCTAGTTTTCGCTTGCGTGCAAGGGCATCCTCCATCGGCTCCAAGACATTACCGGCTTCACCAGGTGAAATAAACTTGGCCCTGAATTCGTCCAGATCAAGAGTTGCCAGAGCAACCTGACCAAGTTTAGAGAGAGCTACTTTGACTGGTGGTGCCTTTAAGCCAAGCTTAGGAGGAAGGGGGTAACTGGCAATAAATCAAAGTACGCGGTATTTTTTCAGAGTATTAAATAATAAGTTTTTGTCACTCCTTCTTGGCTGCAGGAAGAGATGAGATCATCATAACAATAAATCTGGCTTCTGTTTAAACCAATGTTCAGGAGTCAGAGAAGTCAAAGCCTTCACAATCATCTCCGCATCGAGTTATTCCTTGTTGCTTTCCAAATAAGACTTTGCTTGGCCCACCAAAAGGACACCCTGACACCTTATAATTATGTCTGGTCCAAACAAATCAGAAACCACCAATATTGAGGATCCAGTCTGAAGATCCCTCAATCCATCGTCGCTTTCGATTTGGCGTTTTGGCATTGTGTTGCCGGCAAGTTGTTTCAAGAAAAATCGGAATGACTCATATAATCATTATGTAATGTCCACTCTGTTTTTGTGATGGCCTATCGTTCTGAATTCAGCTGTAATTAAGCATTCGCAACATCATTCAGGCTGAGGCAAATACATTCAGGTTGGGTCCATTATCAAGACATCCTGTTATGATTTATACACCTTCTCTTGTCGACGTCAGGATTGTAAAAACAAGCCCCAATGTCCAAGTAATCTTCAGCAAGAATTGCAAAAAAGAGTGAGATTTATTATTGATACAATGCCTTGACTCTACATATCCCTACAAAAAATCAAGAAAGATGGAGCATATGTAGTTCAAGATGATTGTTCATTGGCTGGTTCATGATCCTCCGAAAGATGAAACTATTTGAAAACAAAATTAAATTTTGGCGCAGTGAGTGTAGAAGCCGCAGTGACAGGGGGGGTTACAACCGCCGCTGTTTGTGGTCCCAGGGGTGAAACGGATGGAGCGGTTGACGCAACCTGAGGTCCACTCAAGTCATCGGAGGTCATTTCGCGGTTAAAAAGCATGAATGCCACACGAAGTTCCTAGAAATGCAGTAGATGAAGGAGAAAACAATTGGAAATTAAAATTTTGAGACAGATGAACACATACCTCAGGCGAATGTCGACTGTACTCTGGCAACGCACACTGACTCTGGAGCTTATCGTCTACAGCTCCAGGCGCTGTAGCGGGAATGGTGGATTCTTTGACGTTAGGCACAAATGGATCCATCGTAATCGGAAGGGGGGACGTGATGTTGCCTCCGAGGTAGGCATAGCAGCGAAGTTCCTAGTTATTCCACCAGAGTTTCTTAATCAATATTCTAGGATAAAGCGCCGTCTAAACTCACCTCTGGACTGAACCCTTCGTACTCCGACATACACACTATACTCTGAAATTTCTCTGTCGCAATAACAGGCATCCTGAACTCTTGACCTGTCGGTATATCTGCTGGGTTCACTATCCTCGGCTTCGAGGTGATTGTATTAGGCAATAAACTTGTCACCAACGAATTGGACGTCGAAGCTGATCCCAACGGTGCTGAACTTGAAGATATCATCGATGCTAGCGAAGAGGATGCAGCGCCATTAGATTCCCCAGTCGGTAGGGTAGTGTTTGTTTGAGGTTTAAAAAGTGGAGGCAAGCCAAGGGTCTTTCGCTGAAACTCATCAGACGGTTCCTGGGGGACTGGTGGGGGAGGTCGACCAGCTGTTTGGTAAAAATGTATATAGTCTTCTACCCGGACTTCCTGCGTCGTAACAAAGGGGCGAAATAAATATACGAGAAGTTGGAAGTTATCACGCTCACCTCAAAACTCTTACTTTCTGAACCAAGAGCCGCAACTATACACATAAAGATTCCATCTGTACTCATTTCCTTGCTGTTTCTCACCTAAGGTTTTAATATCTATTCTGTCAAATAGAAAAAGGCACGTTATGTTATAGTAAAGGTCTCAGTGGAACAATCGTAGAAAGCGAAGTGGTAATTTTTGTTATATGAAGCGTGTGAGCGTTGGCAATGTTTTTTGATCTATCAGTGCCAGGTGGACGACCAGCTTTTGAAAGGATTCCAATGTGTTTTCTAAGAAGACCTACAATGACATTCATCGACACCATAAGGGTCCCGTATCACCATAGTACCGCAAGAAGCGCTCAATACGCCCGTCAATCAGAAGTGCCTGCTTAGAGCAAAACCAGCCGCAGCTCGACTTACAATATCAAGGCCGGTTTTGATGCTGTGCCGCAGGCCATGTACTTCACGACGAAAAAGCTGCGCCAAACTGGAGAACAAATAAAAAATGAAACTGAGATTCTTTGATCGTTACAACAGAAAAATTATCAACACTGGGGAACACTACAGGTCAACGCTGCGTCAATATTTAAGGCAAGGTGAGCACGGTGTGCATGAAAGTATCGTAGTTGATCTGGATCCACCCATCCCTATCCGTGTCAAGCCTCCCGAACGCTTCCGCAAGCTGTTTGACTACAACGCAAGCACGAACGAAGCGATCGAAGGAGATACCCTGGTTAGCGATCCCAGCAGTAATAGGTTGACTAGCTTTAACGTCTACCTCGTAGGGTAGCCTCATAAGATTTCAGGCTAGGAAGAAGGAGTGAAATAATCACCGTATTTCTTTTGGACTAGGTCGAGCAGCGGGGGGGAGAGATTGAACCTGCATACAGATGCTGGTAAGACGATATGTGTATGAAGGAAGGGGGGAATTAATACAGACCCGAACTGTGTGAGAGCATCCCGAAGTTCACTTCCATCGATAGTTCCAGAGCGATCACGGTCAAAATGTCTGAAGACATTTTGCCAATCCTTGATGTACTTCCAGAGACCAGAAAACTGGATAAAGATTAAATCCTGCCCAGGAAGAAGGAAAATTTTGGGTGAAGTACCTCATTGAAGCCAATCGTTCCACTTCGGTCGGCGTCCTGCAGCAAGATAAGTCAAAAAACAAAGCGTTAACGAATAACATACGAAAAGTGTCATCAGAAGCTTCACGGTATCAAGATCAAAAGCTGTGACAAATCCAAGTCGTTAGAGCTGAGCGTTCGAATACAGAATCAGACGAACGAGTCCAGTCTCCGTTGATCAACGCCTTCTCTGTAGGATATGTCAGCTGTGTCAAAACACTTGAGGAAAAGCAACCAAATACCAAGTTCTGGAGCAGTGATAGCTCCTGATCTATCAAGGTCGACGGTGGAGAACCAATTCCATAACCTTCACGCACAAGCAGCACGCCAATCAGCGGATATTACATTATGATCCATGCGAGATAATGCGTACTGTGGGTCTGCACCTGGAGGCGGGCCACGGGGCTGGGGTGGAGGAGCAAATCCGCCGTATCCCTATGAGAAAGCGCCCATCTTACACGCCTGATCCATTTGAAGAAATTAGACTCTAAACGCACTGTAGACCCGCCATAACCACCACCAGGTGGTCCGCTGCGATATCCACCATAACCCTGTGGGTATTAAAGTGTCAGCTCTCAGGCCCAGCAAGAGACCTAACAAAATAACACATACTCCGTACGACATGTTGTTTACAGGTAGAATATAGAAAGACTGGTGTTCAAGTTGCAACAGAAGAGTCAAAGTTATATACTCCAACCCGAGACATGGATCATCAATCTTCCGTCATCGCTTCGATTGGCTGTGACTAGTGACTCATGACACAGCCTAAAAGAATTGTACTTTTACATTTAAAATTGTGGTAAGTGTCGACGTGTTATATGATACCTAATCCATAAAGTGAAATAAATAGCGAGACACCTAACTCTAAAGTCCCAACCTAAAATGTGATTATTATAATGCTTGCCCGTTGGGTAGCCAGCAAAGAGAATTACTATGCACTGGCGACAACGACGGCAGGAAGCATCGGATTGCCCTGGTTTCCGAATACAGGCGGTGGTGCAGAGCCGTCTGGTTTCTTCTTGCGCCCATTTCCAGA
>QDKV01004760.1_pt1 | contig 13839 bp, 17 predicted proteins | sample 1861101 | NCBI WGS metagenome assembly QDKV01 (sample SAMN04275158, study PRJNA302643) | Fungus metagenome, whole genome shotgun sequencing project. | isolation source: fruitbody | host: Mallocybe terrigena | place: Sweden | collected 2013 | reverse complement strand
AGTCCGAAATTTGCTCTATTTGATCATTTTTATTTACATACGAATACTGCCAACCTATACGAAAATAGCTGTAAGTAACTATCGAAATAGGGTTGGTTAAAAACAAGAGCAAATACACAGATACAAGACATGCGTCCACAGAAATAAGTTGTCATGAACCACAACAACAGGTGCACCAAGCACTCGTCAGTTCTACATGATGTTGGACGGTCGATGGCGCCTTTTTTGCTATAACCTAGCTGTCGTCACCAATCCCAACAACAGAGGGTGGAGAACTACCTACGTGTTTCTCGCACCACAGCCCAGAGGACTCCTTCGATAATAATTAGGAGGTTACTCAATTTTTGCAGTTCTTTGAACTTTCCATGCTTTCTGTAACATCAGATTGATGGACGGGTTGGCTCATTAGCAGTTCCTCTGCTTCTTCTTCTGTCAGAGTCACGAGTCGCTTGTCTCTGATAGATAGAAGTGTAGGCAAATCGGGCTCCTCATTAAGCCTTCGAAAAGCGCTGAATGCCTTCATGAGCTTCGCATCGAGTAACTTGATCGTTGTCGATGAAGCGAGATGAAGTGATCATGCTTGTGTACCTCGGAATATGGGCTCGTGGGGAGGATTCTGATCGCCCACAAACAAATAAGTGAAGCCTTCAGACGAGGAATTTGTCGTTGCGAAGTCAGAAGTGGTGTCGGTTTAAAAGATAATTGCTGTGGATTGCAAATGTCTGTCGCAAAAGCGACACAATTTGAAGCCTGAAGGTTCACCAACCGAAAACAGTTTTGGTTGCCACCCAGGCGTGACAAACCATCGAATCGTGCTGCAACTCTTTACAGTATTTACATGGTACTACGTGTCGACAAAATAGTAATGACGGGTACCAAGAACATCAGGTGTACTATGCACGTTAGCAAATGTTTAGCGCAATGAAATTCAATGCTCACCTTCATAATCAATTCCTCATTGCTTCTAGAACGGCAGTGGCCAACTCGTTTGGGATTTGTTCAGAGAGTTTATCAACCTTTCATGATAGTCTTGTGAGATTGTGAAAAGCATAGGACAATAAGCTGGCATACCGGGTCAGTATCAAGGTTCGGAGGAAAGCCCATTGCGGCTTCCCGTTACGTCCAAGGCAACGGGCAATGTGGAGCTCAGACTGAAGGTTGCGAGATGGGTGACCTGACCAAAACGTCGATGGTAGAACCTACCGGGAAAGCATTACATTGAACTTTGGTTTTGCCAGGTACCAGAACAAGTTTGATTGGGTCCCCATTCGCAATCCTGTTCAGATCCAGTCATGTCAACGTCTCTCAAATATTTACTTCTGCGTACATTATTGCGGTTTGGGTGGTCACACTCAGGTTTGCAATGTCTGCAACATGAACCCTAGCTTAATAGAAGACAACAACGATAACAGTCTGTACTTGTTCTATACCTTCTCATTCAGTCCGTGGTTCCGTTCCCAGACAGTAGTGTCTTTCAGGGCTACCGATCGGTAAGCCTACCATGGCCAACTGAAATCTTTGACTTCTGGATGGGACTTGGTGAATGCTGCAGAATGCTACGGTGAGGAATTGACCCATCAAAGCGCACTATGTGACTCCCAGAGGCGTATGTACATAAGCAGATGGACATCCATTTCTCGTTCGGGGCAGAAGCAGCTTGGGAAACAGATGGACAGAAGGAGAGCCTTAAGAGGAATGCTCGGTGATGACGTGAGATGGCGATTGAGATAGTTTTCCCGAATGGACGGATGGGACAATCGATGGAAGGAAGGAAAACACCGACGGTTCGCTTCACAGGTGTCATAGACCATGGTACAAACTCACGTCCACCCAACTTGGAGCTGGGAAACAGCTAAGATTACACATTTGATACGAACCCACTCTTCTATTGGTTCTGATTTAATTGTCTTCCACTTCTACAATCAGCGGGGTGATGTTATCGAGCTCTGCCTCCTGCTGCGCAAGCAATGTCACGTCCTTGTCTCGCTCCCCGTGGCGCTCCCAACTGTCAAGGTCCATCCCGTAGTAGCTGTCCTCCCCAAAATGGTTGTCACTGTCCTCACCCTTGCACTCGGCTTCATCAGGAATTGAGACTTCAGACTCATCTAGAATGATGGGAGTTTGGGGGTAGCAAGGTGTCCAGTCAAGTGGTCCGCTGTCCGAGGTGTAGCCCATCCTCTTGTCCAGACCCGCAAATGAATGCCTAACTGACGCGTAGTCGGGGAGCTAATCAAAATTCAGGGAGCAACTATCAGTGAGTACTTTGCCGAATTCATTTGGAAAACCGAAAGACAAAATCGGACTTGAGCAAAAACGTTTCACGAGTTGGACAATCTCCTGCGAGCGCAGTGAAGACTCCAGGAGCGGACGGGGTTTCCAAGGCAGGTTTCCGCGAAGAAGGAAGAGGGCAACGAGGGCCAAGGACTCGATATCATCGCGCGGAGCAAGCTCTACAGAGGGGTTGGATAGAAATAAGAATGGAGGACACCACCGCTAGAAAACGTGGTGTGCACTAACCTATTCCACTGTGAGAATTCAGACTTGCCCAGTAAAGGGATCCGACAATGTGTTGACGATCCTTGAGTGGATTGTACTTGCTCGGCTGACCACGGGGAAAGGGTTTGAAGATACCAAAGTCAATTATTTTGATTGTCGATGAATCATCAAGTGCGCAAAGAAGGTTCTCGGGCTTGATGTCACGATGCACAATGCCGAGCGAGTGGATGTGCTGCAATCAACATTGTTCAGGTACTGTATGAAGCCCAGATTCAGATTCTACGCACTGCTTGATCCACGATTCGAATAACGGTCTTCACCATCATACCAGCAGCGCCCTTCTGCTGCTCTGCTCTGCTTGGTCCCAGAAGCTCCATGGCCATGTACTCGAAATGCTCCAGTCGAACATATCCGACCTTTCAGAAATTGCAGCACACGGGTCTCATGCCGGAGAGTGGGTCGCTTCAGTGTCCTCGAGACACGCGATTTCTTGACAGCCACTTGTCTTCCAGACCCTTTGTCGGTCGCCTTGAGCATGTAGCACTGTCCATTGCTGGAAATGAGCGATCAGCGATGGGGACAGACTTAAGAGCTCACATAGGCACCACGTCCGAGCACTGCTTCACCATAAGGCGCGAGGTAGTAGTCACATGTGTCTCAGTCCAAAGTTTGGCGGATATCGACCCTACAGCCACTGATCCACTATCACCTTCCAAGGAACCACGGCTGCATGCTTTCCTGGAAGCCACGGAGGCAAATGCGCATGCCCTCCGCTGCAGGTTCTCCCAACCCCAATCGCTTCCAGGGTAAGAACATAAAATACGTCGATTCCTCCCAGTGACTACGCGCAGGTGCCCGTGGAGAAATGATCACCCGACCCATAAGAACGTATCACGATCCTCGTCGACTTTGATGAGCCTTAGTAAATTATTATTCTTGTAAAGGCGGGGAGTCAAGTAGTATGAGTCGATTCCGGTTGTTTCCGGAGGCTTTGTTGGTCGCCGGGCGTAGCGTTCCGAGTCAGCCTTTGACGTATGTCAATATATTCACAGATTGTTGGAGAACTTGGTGCTTTGTTACGAACTCAAGCTTCGGAATTTAGTCTTTGGACGGGGCCGAAGTTCTTTCACCAGCGGAACTCACCCGGACTCCATCTTGGCTCCGAGTGTCATCCAGGGCAACTCGAAAGCAGACTCATTCAAACCCCGCATACGTTTCCGTTGGTCTCTGAGGTGGAGATCCTCAAAACTGCAGAACCAGTGCCATCGTGGCTATGGACAAGCAGCTCAATGTCTTTTTTTCTTTTTTGTTCAACCAGACGTTTGAATACAAGTACTTTATTTCAGACATTCTCCTTCCCTGCTCCCCCTCGTCTCATACAGTCGTGAAATCCTTCCAAGACACATATTTGCTACACCTACAGAGTATGCTATCACACCCGCCATTTTTTTCCACCAAAACCTGACATTGGGGGCATCTTCTATACCCTTTCGATTTAGCAAGCTTGAAGAACAGACGCTCTTGTAATTGAAGATGATGTTCCTCGCAACTGGTATCGTCATGTTCTACCCCGCATGATGAGCAAGTCCTGGCGAGGCATGAAGGACAGCTGAGGGCGATCGCCTTGGATGTTTGTCGACGGTAGGTTTGCCTACAGCCAGATGTCCCGCAATACGAAAATTCCATCGGATTTTGCTCCAAATAAGACACGAATGCAGCTTCCAGAAGGCGTTTGAATGTGTACTGTGGAAGGAAAAGGCGTATGAATGGCAGCGCGATCGGTACATTGCACGTTGCCTCGTTACCAATGCACATGATCGGGAACCTTTTACTGTCTACCACCGCGGTCAGGAGGTTATTGAGACAGCCTGGACAATAAACATGGCCACATCGCAGTCGTTCAGGATACAAGGCCTCATTGAAGCAAACCGGGCAACTGGGTTTATCCGTCCCATGTCCAGTCCCGACTGAGGTTTTGACAAACGATTCCTCAAGAAGCCTTCGGAAGTGATGTGTCGCTTCCTCACCTGCCCGCACCATAATCGTGGCGTTCTTCCGGGTAACCTTCAAGTTGACCTCGTCCTCTCCGACTAGTTCCTGAAGTTTTCCTAATCCTTCCTTCTTGAAAAAGGCGACAGAAGCGCCAGTAAGTCTCGTCTTTGTGATGACTTGCTCACGCTGTTGGACCTCTTGTTGTATCATTCTTCGGGCCTGATTGATGCGCTTGGGTTCTCCGTATAGTCGCAACGCCTGGATGTCTGGGTCACATCGAAGATGAACTGCAGCGGTGTCGGTGAGGCGCTGGAAAAAAGCAGCAGAATCTTTGGAAGAAGCGAATGAAGGATGCCAATAAGTTTCCTCCAGTTCACCTCTCACAAGCTTCTCGACCTTCGTCTTCAATGCGACGATGAGCTTCCTATTCTTTCCCTCCACTTGAATAGTAACCGACTCCTCTCCGATGATGTTGATCTTGATACAAGCTTCTTGTATCTTCTTCGTTTTTGTCAAGTCAAGCCACTGCTTCTTCTGTACCTCGTACTGTGCAAAGGGGATCCGGATAGAATACTGGTAAGGCCTGTGTACATCGCACACGAGCGATGGGATCTCTTTCGCCTCGATTGTGCTTGCCGCTATCTCCGCGTTCTCCCAGGCGTCAAATTCAAGCGTCAAGGCTTCCTGGTCCAGCGTTGAGTCCTCATCCGAATTGAAGAGGTAACAAGTCTTCATTCGGGCGCCTTGACTATCGCAGAGCATTTGATAAACCGTCGAAAAAGCGACAGAAGGCGAGTTGGAAGAAGAGCTCCTTGTAGTCCTTCGTTCGCGACGGCTGGTGTCCCATGTCACGGTCAGAGCGGGCTTGCTAATGTTCCCCGATGTCCAGATTTGGCGGTCTTCAGAGCTTGCGGACCTTTTGCGGAGTCCTTCGACGACCTTCCTCCTTGCGTGTTGCATTTTGGTGACGACGGTGGCCCGTACCGATTTCTCGACCTTTTCGATTTTGAAGACGTGAAAGTCAAATACCGCCAACCCCTGCTGGAGGAAAAGAGTCTCGATGTCTTCCTTCGTTGTATCGATGGGGAGCTGAAGGATAATCTGGCAGAGGTCGTATCCCGGTGTAATGTTTTGTATCTCGAGTCCCGCCCCATACGTAACGAGATTAGACTCTAGGACGACGAACTGTCCGACAGCTCCAACCTCTTCTGAAGGGTCTTCGTCGATATCAGTGCGTCTATACTGTGATACATATGAGTTATCGGTAAAGCAGTGCAGAATCAGACCTCATACCTTGGCATGCCGAAGGCTGCACTTCCTGCCCTTTGTGCATTTTCCCTCCTGACAGACATCTGCTTGAGCCTCTGATGTATTAGAGCGCTTTCGCTAATAAACCGTCGGAATATCTCTACATCAGATAAGGCAGAGGCTTACTCGACGAGGGTTGTCTTGCAAGGAGTATTTCATTGATGTGACTCATGTCTCAGAGATTGAAGCTTATATATATACTTATTCGGGTTCGCAAAATAGCGGAATGACTTGTTTGTGACTCATTTGCGAACTATAAGGTGTCGCCATCTGCAGAGTTGACATCAAACACGTATAGAATACCACGGCATTGAACTGAACTACGAACAGTGTTATCGGACCAATGCGAAAGCTGTACGAAGAGATTACATAAGAATGGTCTGCGGCAATGTCTTAAGGGGCCCAGCACAGTTCTGCGGAAGCCAACGATGTCGCATTACGGAGAGGCAGACGAAGCGCAGCGCAGACACTACAACGATGGATACATTCCCAATCCCTACGACAGTTATGCGACTGATCCATTCAATCCACCTGTCCAGTACCCTCCTCACCAGCCCTACCCACCTCACAATCCCTATGCCTCTCCTCCCCCTCCCCCTCCTCCTCCTCCCTCAATCATACGCCCCGCCTCTACTACCTTTGCTCCTCCCCCTCCACCACCACCACGGCCCTCCACCGCGTCTTCCATCTACCCAGGTTCATCTGCCACCCCTTCCATGTACCATCCCAGCAACTTGTACGACCACGAAGAACACGAAGATACCGGTGAATCTCCCCTCTTGCGTCGCCACCCCTCGGAGATGAGCTTTGTCCATATCCCAAAGTTTGAGGAGGGGGAGAATGCTCCTGTTTTCGACGATGCGCGCTCAGACACCAATGTTCGTTTTGGACGGATTCCTCAGAGGGTTCCGAGGCGATACAAGACCCTCAAGAAAGTCGAGTACGTCTCCTTTTTCTTTTTTTTCTTTTTGCAATTTTTTAATTAAAAAAAAACACTGGCAGGCTCTTCCATGGCAACTTTGTTCTCGACAATGCCGTCCCTAAAAAGCTCCTAGCCATGTGTCCCAACCGCACCGAGCGCGAATTCACCCACATGCGCTACTCCGCCGCCACCTGCGACCCCAACGACTTCAAAGATGCCGGATTCACCCTCCGTCAAGTCATGCACGACCCCCCACGCCGCACGGAGCTCTTCATTGTCATGACCATGTACAACGAAGACGAGGAGCTCTTCTGTCGTACTATGCATGGCGTTATTAAAAATGTTGCGCATTTGTGTAAGAGGGAGAGGAGCAAGACTTGGGGCAAGGATGGATGGAAGAAATTGGTCGTGTGTATTGTGAGTGATGGGCGAGGAAAGATTAATTCGAGGACGTTGAGCGTCATTGCTGCGATGGGTGTCTACCAAGAGGGCGTGGCGAAAACAAAGATTGGCAAAAAGGACGTCACGGCTCATATCTATGAATATACCACTCAAAGTCTGTCTTTTTGTCTTTTCTATTATTCCTTCTCACTCACTCTCCGTTTTCCAGTCTCCATAACCCCCGCTCTTAAATTGGAAGGCAACGAACGCGGCGTCGTCCCAGTCCAAATCATTTTCTGCCTCAAAGAAAAAAATCAAAAAAAAATCAACTCCCACCGGTGGTTCTTCAACGCCTTTGGCCCCATCCTCCAACCCAACGTCTGTGTATTGCTCGACGTTGGCACCATGCCCGGCCCCACCTCCATCTACCACCTCTGGAAAGCCTTCGACATCAATTCCAACGTCGGCGGTGCCTGCGGCGAGATCGTCGCTCTCAAAGGCAAATTCGGCGTTAATCTACTCAACCCACTCGTCGCAGCCCAGAATTTTGAGTACAAAATGAGCAATATCCTGGATAAGCCGCTGGAGAGTGTGTTTGGGTATATTACGGTGCTTCCTGGGGCATTTTCGGCGTATAGGTATATTGCGCTGCAGAATGATAGTACCGGGGAGGGTCCGCTGCATAAATACTTTTTGGGCGAGACGATGCACGGTGCGGATGCGGATATATTCACGGCCAACATGTACCTCGCTGAGGATCGTATCCTATGCTGGGAGCTCGTCAGCAAGCGCGGTTGTTCCTGGATCCTGCACTACGTCAAATCCGCCTATGCAGAGACCGACGTGCCCGACCAAGTTCCCGAGCTGATCTCTCAGAGGAGAAGGTGGCTTAACGGCAGCTTTTTCGCAGCGGTTCATTCGACGTTTCACTTTTACTATCTGTATAGGAGCAGTCATACGTTCCTTAGGAAGTTTTGGATTCATGTGGAGATGGTGTATCAGATTTTTAATCTTATTTTTTCATGGTTTGCTCTCGTACGTCGCCTTTTCCTTCCTTCCTTTCCCTGTTTCTAAAACACCTTCCTAGGCAAACTTCTACATCGCCTTCGCCATCCTCTCTGAATCGATGGAAGACCCCGCCTTTCACATTTCCGGCATTGGTATCATCAACACTATTCTCAACTACTTCTACGTCGGACTCGTCGTCGTATGCTTCATCCTCGCCCTCGGCAACCGTCCTCAAGGCTCCCGCTGGTTCTACACGTTCGCCCTCGTTGGTTTTGCCATTATCACGATCTACATGTCCGTCGCTGCGCTCTTGCTGGCTTTCAAGGGTATCGCACTGCTTGTGAGCGAAAATGGAGGCAAGGCACTGGATATGGGTGATTTCTTTAAAAATGCGATTTTTAGGAATATTGTGTTGAGTATGGTAGCCACCCTTGGGTTGTATATTTTTGCTAGTCTGATTTTCGTCAGTCACCCTCTCACCCTCTCACTCTCTTTTCGCTGAGGTTTTTTTTTCTTCCTTCTAGTTCGAACCATGGCACATGATCACTTCCTTCCTGCAATACACTCTTATGGCACCCTCCTATATCAACGTTCTCAACGTGTACGCCTTTGCCAACGTGCACGACATCTCCTGGGGAACCAAAGGGGACACCATGGTAGCCAAAGATCTCGGTACGGTCACCACCGCCTCTGGCAAAAAGAATCCCAACGAGGTGGAGGCAGAGGTACCGACGGACGAGAAGGATATCGATGAGTTGTATCAGGATGCGATGCATGTACTGCAGAGTAAAAAACCGAAGGAGGTGAAGACGATTAGCGCGTCGCAGAAGCAGGAGGATTATTATAAGAATTTTAGGACCAAGTCTGTCATCTCTCCCCCTCCCCCCCTTCCTCTTTTTGACCTGACTTCTACTTTTTGCACTTGTTTAGTGTCCTTCTCGCTTGGGTCCTCTCGAATGGTCTTTTAGCAGCTGGCATCATGAGTACGAATGCGAAAGCTTCCACATCTGGTGCGAACAAGGCCGTGTCGGGATACATGACGTTTTTGTTGTATTCGGTTACGTTGCTTGCTTGTGAGTGAACCTCTTTAACGTTCGCCCTCCCTCATTCTTACACCCTAACCATTCATTGCCTTATAGTTGTGAGGTTCGTAGGGTCATCGATGTATATGATCATTCGATTATTTGCAGGAGAGTAGTTACCATTTTTGCGATCTTCGTTTTGTCATCTCTGGCTGTTCATTTTACTCTGTCTATCTGCGTTGGACTTGTTTTGTTAAACCAATTTTTGGTCGTATATGAAGAGACTTTTTTTTTGGCTAGCTATAATAGCTGTCCGATATATTTTGGAGCAAGTTGATGTTTTTTCCCCAAAAAAAATTATTTGATTTTTGACCCTCAATAGCTGTCCAAAAAATAGAAGCATTGATACGCTTGCAAGTAGTGAAGAAGGACCCCTGACAATAGCAGACATGACCATATACGGATTTTGAAAATTTTTTGAAAACAGCCATATACAAATCCGGACAAGATGGCTCGTTTCGAAAAAAATTTCGGAAATTAGTCCAAATTTGGAAGGAAGGTGGTCCAAATTTAGAACAAAAATAAATTGATACTATCCAAAATTGGACTTTTTTATGGTTAGGGCCATATAAAATCCGGACAAATTTTCAGTTGGCTGTCCAATTTGTATATGGCCTTTTCTGGTATTGTCAGGGGTCCTAGTGAAGAGCACAGGTAACCCATGGGTGATTTTGATGCCACGCGTACCCCACACCCGCAGCCACGGGTCAGGGTGACCCGTGATGATGTCACAGGTTATTGCTATTTTTGGCTAGAGGGCAGATCTGGTCAGATATCTCTGCAAAAAGTGCATCCCCTTTCAAGATTTTAGTAGGGCTCGCTTTTCATAGGTGTGATAAGCCACGAAAATTAAAGAAATTAAATAAATTAAATCGAGGGAGGAGGGGAAAACAAACCAGTTTTGAGTGCATAGTATCAGATTTCCCTGGCCAGTTTTTACTGGCATCTCATTGGAGGATGTGTAGGATCTCAAATTGATGGATTTCAAAGAAGGTTGAAGCTAAGGAAACCCAAGAGTATCAAATTCTGTGTGACCGCCTGCCCATCCTTTCCCTCTCTCTCCTCGGCATCGCTATACCACATGGTCCACACCACGACACTCACGAGCGAAAATTGCAGGGCCTCCGATTGAACCGCCCATCACAATCTGCTCGATGGCATCGATGACAGGTACGGGCTTTCGTGAATGCTTCACAATGGGCTGATCAACAGTGTCATCTGGTAACGCACGTTTCTTGCCTCTCGTGACTTCAGAGAGCTGTGCTCTAGGTCCTGCCGACTTGCCAAAGGTGAATTGCACCGCTGATTGCAAAGCGCTGTGATTTGTCAACAGCATTGATACATGCCAATGATCTACCTCGTTAGCTACTGGGTCCGGTCGTAATCCGGCTGTGATCTGTTGTCGAATTGAAGTGGGCTGAGCTGGAGGGATTGTTGGTATGTTTTTTAAAGCGGAATGTTGGCCAAGGGTGGCAGCGATTCGGTCGTAAGTTTCCTGGTTGATTTTAATGGAGTTCTTTTCGTTGACATTCTCCTTCCAGTATGCCTTCAGATGCTCATGTAACTTTGAACAGGTAGGTGTCACATGGAATTTACTTCTTAATGGAAAATTGTTGCGCTCTCACCTTATAAAAAATAGTAACACCGTCACTGTGGCCTACCCATCGAGACGCCACTGCTTCCCAATTTGGTTCCCTCTTCCCCACAAAGAGACCGTGCACATCAGATACAAGGAGCGCAAACAATGCACGTTCTGCCTTTGTATGGACTGGTAACACGGCAGTTCGTGTGTTTTGCTGTCGTGCCAGATAGGTATGCTTTGTTTTTTTCTTCTCAGCGAAACTGGGATGAAAATCGAGCATACCAAGATGAGTGCGGGTGTTATGTGGGGTGGGTAGAATACCAAAATGTTCAGAGGTTTGCACATAGTTTTCGCCGTTGATCCAGCCATTGGGTCCAAATTCATCTGGAATGGTAGTTAGGGACATTGAGAGAATGTCAATAAGACTCGATGTTCTGTTTCGAGTCCAGATATCGTATGAGCCAATGTATGGCTCTCCAGTCCGATTTGGCATCCCAACCTGTTTTCAGTGGTCACTAGTATTCAAATGTATACGAGCAATTCAAAGAAAATACATTACCTTGAGGTTATGGTACAGTGTGTAGTCTCGAAGCAGTTCCACCGCAAAATCGGGTGCTCCATTGAAGGCACCGAACCATTGGATGATATTCTGGTGAACACCACCCTCAATTGTGTTTGTGCCACGGCAACATCTGTAAGTATGCAGGCCATACTTATCTTTGCCTTTTAGATAGTAGAGTTGAATATCTGGTGGATCGGAGTAGAGGCCTTGTCGAATGTTTTCAAGGGCATTTGCAGAAATTTCCCATGCCTTGTCATTAAATAGCGATTGGCGGGACTTTGCACATAGAAGCGGTCCAAAGTCGTATAAAACCTGCAAGACACGAGGAAGGAGGTCTTCTGGAGGGGGAACAAATCTCCGAACACGCCGAAGGACCCAAGTAGAAAAGTTACGCATCATAAACTCCCATGTAACACCCTTCAACTTAAAGAAGGCCTCCAAACTTGCTTTATCCTCTGAATCATACTCGAAGAATGCATTACGAAGTGCACGAGCAAATGGCCGCCTTAGACCGTGAGCTTGAGAAATCGGAAATTGATGCATGAGATGCCAGATATCGCCAAGGACTCGTGAACGGAGGACAGTACCAGTCAGCCCTAGTGATGCACATGGGTGTCCCGCGGGGGTTTTTTTGCTCACCCACACCCGCACCCGCAGGAAACCCGTCCCGTGATGACGGGTGCGGGATACCCGTAGATAACCCCACGGGTTCAGTAAAAAAATTATTTATATTATTTATTTAAGGTATTTAATAATAACTAAGTATGAAGGGATGTAGTAGTGCTGCAAAGAATCAATGGGGGAGGGGTCCAATGAGGAAACACAAAGACATACCAACGGGGGTGTGTTTTCATGCTTGGGGGTAGGAAAGGTGCCGAGCACAAAAAGACACAGTGTTGGTGTCTTTTTGTGCTCAGCGTGTGGCAGTGAACGCCAAGCACGAGGAGACACCATCGTTAGTGCCTCTTCGTGTTCAGGTGGGTGGAGGAAACACAACGAGCACGAAGAGACACCAACGACGGTGTTGGTGTCTCTTTGTGTTCGGCGTGGGTCAGTGGATGATGGAAAGGCGCCGAGCATGAAAAGACACAACGCTGGTGTCTTTTCGTGTTCGGAGGACCCTCCGTCTCGTGTTTCGAGCGAGGGAGGGGTGGTGCAGTCGGGAAAAGCCCTCCGTCTCACGTTTCGAGTGAGGGAGGGGTGGTGTGGTTGGGGAAAGCCCTCCGCCACTCGAAAATCGAGACGCGGAGTGACTCCGAGTGAGGGAGGGGTGGCGCATTGTGGCCTGTCCGTCTTGAGGTGCACGGAAAGCAATGAACACGAAAACCACCACGATGCATGGTTTTCGTGCCCAATGTGTTCCTGTAATAAGTTTAGTATAATATACATATAATACAAAGAGAAAACACACCTTTTTGGAGAATAGACACGACGGCCCATTCTCCCCCTCAACCTTGTCTACCTGTATCCCTCGTGGCGTGTTGTTGCAGCTGTCCGTTGTGCTGGCGTTGTGCTGGTGGTGGCTCGAAAATATTGACGTGTCACTTTGATGTGATGTGATCCTGTCACAGACCCGTCACCCGCCAAAACGGGTACGGGAACGTCACGGGTGAAACTTTCGTGGCCCGTCCCCGTCCCCATGACCCCCGTACCCGCGAACCCGCACGGGTCTCAATACCCGTGAGCATCACTAGTCAGCCCCAGGCCATGTGAATCAAGCAACTCGCAAGCCTTCGAATGTGATACAGGATCACGGATTGATGAGTTGACCACCTGTTCATCGGCAAGAGGTGTATCGTTGTCTGCTCCTGCGTACCACAGGTTTCCACTATCTTCTGTGACTGCAGAGTCAGCTGCTTTGTCATTGGCTTCTTGAGGTACAGAAATGGGAAGTGCTGAAACATCTTTTGTCTTCAGAGTAGGTTTGACGGATGCTTGGATTGCTGGTGGAGAAGTATTGTGGCGTATATGAAGATGTTTTGCTTTACACAAGATAGTGAAGGGCACAGGAAGAAATGCGGAAAGTGGAAGATTGTCCTTTCCAGGGAGGAGATCTTCTGAGACCAAGAAACCTGGTGCAAGAACTTCGTTTACATTGAGTAAGATACGGGTTTTTGTTACATTGACACCAAGATACTTCGGCGGTCGCTCTGATGCAATAGTTCCATAGGCAACAGCATGTGAATTGTCTGATGAGAAAAGCGCAACCTCTGTGCCGCCAGGTGTCGAAATATCCACCAGATCCCCAAACGTAGAACTGGTGAGTGTATGAAACACCTTCCATGCTGCATATACATCGAGTGCTGCATACTCAATATGGCTCGACGGCAATGGGTCAATATTCCACAATGCACAAATTCTAATATCAGGATCCTTTGGAAGGAATCACTTCAATACCGAACCTGTAAGGGGACACTCCGGTTCACCTTACACCACTTCCGCTCTTCCACACTTCCGAACCGCCAACCGCTTCCGCGGTCTTCTTAACTGAAAGTACTGCGGAAAG
>QDKV01004761.1_pt1 | contig 13870 bp, 17 predicted proteins | sample 1861101 | NCBI WGS metagenome assembly QDKV01 (sample SAMN04275158, study PRJNA302643) | Fungus metagenome, whole genome shotgun sequencing project. | isolation source: fruitbody | host: Mallocybe terrigena | place: Sweden | collected 2013 | reverse complement strand
GGAATCCTCGGGGCCATAGGTGACGACCTTTTCCGTCCGAGAGCTGCGAAGTCGATGCGCTTTATCGGAGAGGACTTAAAGGGACTGGTTTCGTTGCAATTGGAACTCATAGTGGCAGCTTGTCGATTGCTTTCTGCCATTGAGAAACTTTTTTGAGATTGCTTTGTCGTTCTGTTGGCCTTCGCTTGCAAAATTGTTAATGCCATCAAGTAAAATGGGATCGAAAATTTACCTCTTTCTTTGGGCAAATACACTTGTTCGTAACCGCTACCGGAGCAGATCACTTTGAGTGGTTACCATCGTTTGTCTAGATGTGATATCTGGTCAAGTTATCAAGTGGTGTCAAACGCAATGTTCAACATTCATGTGACCGTGTCACCACCTTCCGGGGATAATCGACATGCACGCAAAGTTAACTTTCAGGTCGTTAGAATAATGTGTAGTATAGAAAACGAGTGATGAAGACGAAGCATGGGGACAGAAAATACGGATGTGACAAGGCTACGTATCCTTGAACAGGTAGAGTAATGTTCCAACTAGACTTTAAAAAAAACTCTATGGTACTTTCAATATCAAACAAGTGGTAATCTTCAGAAAAAGAGACTCCAGATGAAAATAGAAGCAAAAGCCCAGCAGTCGAAGACGAAGGCCGAATTCAAAACCCAGATGCGGAGTCGCTTCACAAAGGGAGATCAAAAGGTCGTAACGGGTCATTATAGTCATAACAGGTCGTGAAAGGTCGTAGAAAAGAGACTATGCGTGACAGGTGAGGGAACAGTGGAATGTGCAAGTAAATCCTTTAAGTGCTTGTGCGCGCCAAATCTTGTGGAGCGAACGATATGTGTGAAAGAAAGTGAATAAATAATAGAAAAGGCAGAAGTTCTGCAAAAGGGTCGTGTACAGGGCAAGTCCATCTTTATCGACTCGTGTTTCATGAAACGGTCACACGTCCAAAGAGCTGGGCGGACGCGAACCAGCATTCGAGTTGACATTCTCGCTCTTCCCTCTTGGTCGACCTGCGCACCCGTGTGCTACCCCCGAGAATCTCCTGGACGCGATCGACTCGGTAAAATTGATGTCGTCCTGCGAGTGTCTCACGAAAAAGTCATCTTCTCCTTCGTAAGGTGAGGAAGACGCGTTGATCTGATGCATGTCAGCAAGATCCATGACCAAGAGATGTTAACCGACCCATTGGCCCAAGACATCCGCAATCCTCTTTGCCTCCTCAACATTGAAGTCACCATTTGAACCTTTCTCTGAATGAAGCTTCAACAGGTCGCTCAGCGTCCGCTTTTTTCTACCGCCGTCTAATACATCCAGACTCCCATTTCTGCTGTGCAAAACGGAACCTGAAGAGTAGCGCGTTTGACGGCCGGGTGTCTCCTCAGCGGGGAAAATAACAGAGTTACGTGGGGTTGAACCCGACAAATGAGATACCATTGCTGTTGGTGCTAAATCAGCTACTGAAATTTGCAAGGGAGCAGCCAATGAGGATAATCCAGTGTCATGGATGAGTGAACGATCCCAATCATCCTCAGATTGAGAGTCTACGGAGTTGAGGGAGAGAGATGACATGGAACGGTCGAGAGAGTCTGAAGGCATTACAGGGTCGTTACGGACGAGTCGAAAAGGAACGAAGAGACGATGATGGCGCTCAACAATGAATGTCAAAATAAAAACAAACAACACGGTCGCGCTCAAAATTAAAATAATATTTTGCAAGGATATACAATACCCGAGCATGCCCGGGATCGACGGATTATGCCGAACAGCTTGACTCGGAGATTGATTTCTAGGATACCATGTAACATTGTGAGTCAGGTAAAATACAAGATCTCAAGACCATGAAAGCGTTGTTGGGTGTATCAAAGACTCTAATCGTTTCTAGAATATCGTAGGAAGAGCAACGCAAAGTAACAGACCTGCCTCCGACAATGCCGAGTCACTGCGGAGGTTCAATTTAAACATTGGCTGTGCAGCATTGATAGCTGGCAAGTCGACCGTCGTCCAAAGGTCAGAGTATATAAAAAATCAGAATCTGCGCTACATTCAAAGGTCTGTTCTTCACATCTAACGAATAAGATCTAAATTTTTATCATGCTCGGTGTACAGCAGACCCCCTATTATCGTTCGATCATGGCTACATACCCATCAGCATATCTTCCTTACCAGCAGCCTCAGGCACAGCACTTGTCATCTAAACCTCAGTATCCAGGTCAGCAGCAGAAATCGAAGCCAAGTTCGACTCAACCCCCTTTTCCGGGTGCTCCTCCATTGCCTGCGGGCATGTCTGTAAACCCTCAGCAATGGCAAGCAGGCTACTGGCAGTACAACCCTGCCTGGAAGTCTAATCAGAGTTCAAAACAGCACGTTCCATGGATACCTAGTCATCACTGGATGCCACAATATAATAATCGACAGCCGAACTCGTCGATAACTCAGCAGCAGCAACAAGTTCAACATAACCCCTATAAACGTGTTCCCCGTGCTCCGAGTGCGGAATATCTTGCCACAGAACTTGTCGAAAATCCGTTGGGTCTAACTGGACTAGATGAACCAAAGTAAGCACCCTTTTTTCCCTGCATTCGAAGACTGATTGTTGTGTACAGCAAGTACTATGACAAAGTTCATACACCCTGGGTATGGCGTCCTCGTGATCTCGACGATGCCGAAGAGGACAGTCCTTCGCTGAAACAAAGCTCAAATGAATCACCCAACGACAGCCGAAAAAATTCTGAAAATCCCGCTGATGATCACGAATCTTTTACAGCCAAACGCGAATTGCAACCAACATTTTCGGTCAAGATCGTACGGACGCCAGACCACTACCGTCGCCAGTCATCAGGATCAAATCCTTCAACACCTTCCCGTGCCTCATCTCGCGAATCTCGGGCTTCCATGGAAGCAGCCCTCTCCGCACGTTTGTCGCATTTGAGCACTGGGAGCGGGAGCGGATCTCAAGGTTCTATCGGAAACTCGAACACAACTTCATTTGATTCCTCTGGTTCGATACTAGGGGACCAGTTGTCCGACGAGCCTTCAACCATTCTGTCCCCATTGATGATGTCTCATACACCGATACCGGGTTCAACTCCGCTACGAGGTTTGCGGAGTCATTATACTCACCCCGTCATCTCCCATGGGTTGGAACCTATACCAGAGGTGACAAACACCTCAAATGACTCGAATTTAACACCAAGCAAACTTAAAGATCGGCGCCCAGCAGCCGTTGGACACTCAAGCAGCCTCCCTATTATCCCTTCTAGTGCAATGGGCTATGCAAATTTACAGCCCCCACGCGATAAAGATCGCGAAAGGAAGGAGAAGAGGGAAAGGAAGGAACGTTTGGGTTCCAGACATACCACTTTTATCGATCCACACACCTCAAACCCATATAGTTCGAACCCCATCAACTCCGCACGCTCTGCTTCGCCCGCAACGCCTTCCTCACAAGGAACTTCATCTTCGCGTCAATCTTCCGCCCTCCCTTCACCAGTCTACCCGTCAAGTCATGTCACGTCTCCTTCGAGCTATTCTCCACGCCCGTCTTCACCACAACAGAAGCCGAAGCCGAGTCCCCCAGACGATTATTTTACTCATTCGCACAGTGGCGCATCCTCAAAGCCTAAACCTCTGTCTAATTCATCATCAGTTGTCGTTCCCATAATTCCTCTCCCCCCACCACCCCATTCTCTACCCTACCTCCCTCGACGTGCTAGCCACCAAGCCTTCGATAATCGCCGGCGACGAGGGTTTTGGAACCGGCGCGGTGATCATCTCACCCTGACTGGTTATGTAGTATATGCACCATCAGATAAACAGTTTCCGCCAGAATTGATAAAATACCCAGCGGCAGATGAAGGGTTCGAGAATCACGATGGTATTTTTACAGCAAACGCAACTAGGCCAGAACTGCCAGAGAGTGTGTCAAGGCCTGGAAGGCCGGCAGAGAAACCTTACGAAATCGTATGTGCTCTAAATTTTTACTGAGACCGATAGTCATTCATTCGCTCTACTTTTTAGTTTGTGATCTACGAAACGGAATGATTCTAAGATCAGTTATCCCAAGACCTTTCATTCGCTGCTTTGACCAATTATCACACGAGTTGCATTTGGATTTTACACACGACATCACCCCTTCCATCATTGGAAAGTCCTTTCCAACGCCTTTTATGACTGTGGCACTAACGGATGAGTCCTCCCATTTTTCATTTATTTATCCTAGTCTTTTCTTGATATCAAGTTCTTTTCCCCATGCTTATCATGCTCACTTCTCAATACATGTTGTATACTTACATCTGCTCAACACTTTTTCAGCTGGCTCTACAATCTTGTCAGACAACCAAGCCTAATTTACTCAAGGATTGTGTTGAGAACATCAAGCTTTCTTTGCTACTTACTGTCATATTTGAATATCTATGTAGCTTATTTGTGAAAATATATTATTTAATCAATGAACTGTCGCTTTACATTCTTACAGAGGATATTTTGCCACTAATACAAAATAATCACGTACAAGTAAGTTACGAATACAAGGCATAGTAGATAAGTTAGACTCGAGAGGTGATAGGTGCAATCGTAGGTCAGCATACATTTACAAATACAACAGTAAGGCGAGAAGAAACGAGAGAAGAAACCTTCGCTGAGAAAAACAAAACATAAGAATAAAATGAAAAGCAAAAATAAACATGAACCTAAAAAAAATCAATGAATTATACGCCTGAGCCACCATGCTCTGCTTCCATATGGCCATAAATGCACAAGCCATTCTCAAACGTCTGCATGCATACCCAACATATGTGAGTCTGGCATACTGGACAGGTCACATGGTTACACCCCTCAGCCTTGTCGATTGCCACCATGCACCTCGGGCACTGCTTCACATGGTTTTCCGCTGCCCACTCCCGGAATAGACCATCTCCGTCGTGGACCTCTTTGCAAGTAAAGCCGTCATGGGCTTCGGAATGACAATGAGTGCAGATTTGAGTTAAACATTCGGGACACTGCATAAAAATTCCTTCCGGAGTTGAGCGGTAAATTTGTTGACAGTCAGGTGTTGGACAATAGTGGAACTCTTCGGGGTGAGTCCGAATGTGTGCGGAGAAGGCAGAGTGAAGGACGGCTTCAAAGTCATCAGGAGAAAGGAGACTGCGTGCTGTAAAAAGAGGAATGGATTCTCCGCACTTCTCATTGATGCCATGGCAAAGCAAAGGAAAAGAGGTTTCATCTTCCGTTGCAAACCTCAAGTATCGCTGGAGGCAAGACCGACACCAAGCATGACCACAAGGTAATTTAGTCGGAACCGAGGTGAGACCAAAGCAGGCGGGACAAACGTTGCCTTTCAAGCGATGCTCCGCTAATAAGTTATGCTTTTGTTGGAAGGCAAAAACTGCATCGGAAGCAACTGTGATCGTGTCCCGATCTCCCAGAATGACAAGTTGGTTGTCCCACTGATTAAGAATGACGTTGCCATGACCAAGCTCTGCATCCAGTGCTCTGAAACCATCTCGCTTGTGAGCGTAGGCATTTACGACATCTGGACGCAGCTGAATAACATATCTTGTCGTCGCCCGTCGTTCCCTGACTTTGTCAATAATCTTGCCGCGAACCAATGCTCTCTTTTCTTCGACGCCGAAGAGGCGAATAGTGCTTCTTGCAGGCGAAACTTCGATCGTGACCTCGGGGAATTCTCGTTGCAGCTCGTGCAGAAACTCACGACCACTGGACCACCTGAAGAACGAGTCCCATACCATCTTGCCCATGTAGTACAACGCCTCCCCATTCAGAACCTTCTCGAACTCTGCCTTCAACCTCCCAAGAACTTTCACATCATCCCCCGAAATTCGGACATGGATAACCCCACCCTTCTCAGATACAGTGATCCAATGACCTTTATTTTCTTTATAAAGTTTGTTCTGCAAAACATGAATTTCTGCGCGAACCTGCCCGTACTTCACGAGTGAAAGTGCGAATGAGATCGATTTAACCTGGAATGCTTTGATAGTGGTTCCACCCATGCACTTTGGGGTTTTTCCATCAAGAGTATTCACAGCTACTTGCGCATCCTGGACAGATGCGAAAACGACCCAAGCCCTCATTTTCCCATCCCTATACGGAGGATGTCTGAAACCCACTTCCACAATCTCCACTGTACTCATGGACGAAAGAACGCGCCTGAAACCTCTAGTCATATCTTGTGGAGTAACATTTACGAAGTTCATCTTCCCAGATACCATACCCTGATGAGGCCCAAAAATCTTCATTTTGTGTGGATCGACATCGAAGGGAAGGTATTGAAACTTGACGGTAACTGCCCCAACGGCTGGTCTACCAACATGGACGTCGGCAAAGGTCATAAAATCGTCGTATGGTTTTGACTGTGAATCATCGATTGCTTGCACAGCGAGTAACCGGTTCGCGTAGCCTACAAAGACGGGCATATGTGGAGCATCCCACTCAAATCGAACTTCATTTCCGCGAAAAACGAGTCGGTTAGAAATTCGTTCCTTCGTCCTGGCCTCAAGTGTATGATCCAAAAATTCCTTCCCATGCAAAGAAGTCAGTGCAGTAAAGGCTTCCGAAGGTTTATCAAAATACGCCTTCATTGTCATTGGAAATATGATAGGATGGGGAGGTTTCACCAGTTCCTTTACTTGTCCGAATGGCTTGAGTAATTCCAGAATTTGTGCGTCGGGGACATCAGGAAGGCCACCAATCAAGATTCCATTGGATTCAAATCCCGTAATCAGCTCATTGACGCAAAAGCCCGAACCGAAACTGATGCGGATATGCTGATGTAGTACCCTGGACATGCTTTCAGGAGTCTGCTTAACGGAGGAAAAGTCATGTTTAAAAAAGTATCTCAGTGTGAATTAAAGGGAATTACGAGCACAAACATACCTTGTCATTATCGTACTCCAAGTCTTCATGAATGTATCTGCAATTATAACCCAGGTTACACTGATTCCGCAACCAAGCTCTGCAACGCTCATTGGTTTTCGGCCTAGGATGACAATGCCTTTGATTTGGCAAAGAAACTCGTTGGACGATTGAGGAAGATGTCGTCGTCAACGCCGTTGCACTAATTCCTGTTGAAGGGCGTGCAACAGAGAGTTGGGAGCTGGATGTTTCTGAACCTGAGAACCGAGTGGACGTCTGATTCTGCGAAGAAGATGGCTTGTTAATGTCGCTCAACAACTCGCCCTCGTCGTGCTGTGAGGAACTCTCACTGCCAGTTGTGTGCCATCTCGAAGTCGAACTGTGCCAAGGATTGTCGGACTCTTCGTCGGTTTGACCAGATTTGGTCGTCGCAGATCTATGAGGATAATCACTGTCAGAACCAGAGACTTCCCCCAACCCGGCCTCCTTCAAGCCTTTCAATGGAGCCAAGTGTACAATGTCGCTGTTAAATGGTGATGATTTAGGGTAACCATTCCGGGGCAAACTCCGCATCGTACGACCCTTTCTTTGTATGCCAACATCAACAAAAGAACCCTCGAATAGATTCGTCGGTAAAAGGGGATTAGCTTCAGTGTCAAGTGGTTTTGGCACAGGAGGTAGCTTGACACGAGGACCAGCACCGAGTGATGTTGATTGCCCACTGAGAGACACGGCCGGCAGATCAGAACTTGTCGATGACAACGGGACGGACGGGCTGAGAGGTGCATCAATGTTGGGAGGCTCGTTTGTTGACACATCTGTTGTCCTTTCTAATTGTCTCGTTCGTGACATTTGCACACTTTCCCGAATGACAGCAGCAACGTAGTCGCTTTTGTTGAGAGGGTGTATCCGGTTGCAACGACGTCCATTAGGACACCAGCGCCAAGATATGACAAAATCATAGCAGATAACCTTATACAAAGCGCGCGTTGGATAAGCCTATTAAAAGGATGCTTAGCCAAGCAGGACTAGATTTTCGTGCTCTTCTGACCTGAATTCCGAAGGCCGTGAATTGCTCACGTTTTCCACTGGAAGACGATGTTTCTGCTGCTCTTTCTGAATGCTTTTCGAGCCGCCTGATTGTTCGCGTAATATTATCTATGCACTCAAAGGACACTCTTTGAGCTTCTTCCTAAAAGGACATGGATATTCATCATTTTTGCTGAAATGAGAATCTAATGAGTAACCTTTTGCAATGCATCCGACGTCTCGCGCAACTGCGAAATAGTCTTTGTAGATTTTGAAGTTGGTAAAATTGACTTTGGTTCAAAACGTGCTTCACTCTGAATGTTGTTCCGTCAAAAATGCTGAGTAACACTTCCAAGGGAACTGACCTCTGCAACCAATGAAGGATTGGAAGATATCTCTTCTTTTGAATCAATCTGAGGTTCCGATCCTCCTCTAATGATCCCTATTGCTCTCGTTGACTGCGAGTGGCTCTTTGGCCTGCGAAAGCGTGATGGAGAATTACGTTGTTTTCGATCACGGGTTACTGAAGGTGCTTTCGACATCGTTCTTCAACTTCAGACTGATTTCTGGTCTGGTAATGGGGGAGACATAGACAGTAGATGGAAAGAGCTCACTCGAATGAAGTTGAATTCAATACACACCATGAACAACCGATTGAGTCACAGTCAACCTGCCGCATCTGCCTTTTCGGGACTGTGTGATGTAAACCACCTTCAACAAACATATGTTCCAAGAACGTGGAAACGTGGCCTGGTGACAAGCGGAACAAAACCGTTCGAGCGCATCTACTTGAATCTAATTGCGAAAACCTCTCAGAAGTACTTAATTGACCTTCAGGTGTGAAATTGCATTGAACTTCAAGTAATTAAATTTACTACGGACGACAGAGACGCTTGGGAATTCGAGATATGTGCACCTTTCCACTTCTATTCTGCGTTGAGGGGTACCACTGTATAATTGGATGCCGGAGTAACACTGGTGACTGCAGAGGTTGAAGACTGTTTGGTGACCTTATTATTATTTAGCAATCTGGTCGAGCTACAAAACAAATCATACCGATAAAGCCTCCTGATGAAGAATTTCCTTGTTACGAGCATAAGTAGGAATCCCGTACTCTAGTCGAGGTGAACATCAAAATTGAAAACGAGCCGTTGACTTACGACGATCAAAGAGACAGCCGTTCTGAAGATCACCCACCCAAATTCAAATGTGAACACAAGAAACTTGAACCAGGTCAGATGTTGAATCGCCATCAGCGAAAAATGGTCTAACCATATCTTTTAGCAAACGATCTAACAAAAGTTTACCGACTCACCTCGCCAGACTAAACCAAGCATCTTGCAGATAACATCACTCCACGGCCATCCTCTCGGCTCTCGCTGAAGAAGAAGCTGCTGAATCTCATACGCTGTCCCATTGATCTTGCCTAATTCACTATGGGTCGTTTCAGTCAACTCGACGACGCTTCGGGCCAGATCGACGGCAGAACGCGAAGCCTCAGTTTGGAGAGTTCGAACAACATGTGCATCTCTTAAAGTTTTGGAAAGAGTATCCGACGTTTCGTTGGCGCGTTCAAAGAGTAAGCCCATATCCTGCTTGCAAAAATATCCACCAATGAACAAGAACTGAAGGTCAAGGGAAGGAAAACAGTACCCGTTGTAGGACGTTGAAGTCGAGTCTAACCTCCATCCAAGTATTCTGGAAAGCAACCTAACGGTGCATCAGTTGTTTTGGTGAGAAAAACTGGATGCGTCCATGAACCAACCAAGTCCTGATCTAGACCTTCGTGGAAGGTCATATGACGGGCAACTAACTCGTCAAACTGTGCATAGACAGTTGTGACCCACGATGATGTGAATTCATTCAACCCTGTCGTATGCTTCACACCATCATCAGAATCAACCTTTGAAAAGTGTAAATGACACCAAAAGAAACCTGGAGAATTGATCGCTCTAACGAGGCTTCAAACTGAAAGTGTAATATCGTTTAGCAAACGGATGGGTTGGCGTAGAGAAAGCAGCTGGCTAACATTGGCCAGGGAAATTGCCTCGGCTATGTCCCTGTTGTCTCTGTTGTCCCTTGTCCATACTTTGATGGTATCGAGAGTCTATATCTATGAGGTTAAGGACTCTCTCAAAACGTTCAAGGGACATACATTATTGATTCCATCGTACAACTGCATCGATAAACGATTGGCTGCCAATTGGTATTGTTCAGAATTAATTTTCATTTCACGCGCTGCGTTATGCATCGCCTGAGCAAAACTTTAGTCAATAATAAACGACGCCGATACATAAAAACATACCTCAGAACGGAGAATGAGTTCTTGCAAATGACGCTCCGCTTCTTTCTCTCGAGTGAAGATAAAACTGACGAGATTCGTCTTCTCCAAGGTGATGTTATAGTAAATATCCCTCGCAAGGTCTCCAATTTGTCAAGTTATAGGTTATATTTCAGTAAAGAAACATTGACAATTACCTATATCATTCCAACGTCGAAACGCGTGACATAGTTGTGCTAGAGTTAGTAGAAATTGTGAGTGTATGCGCTGAGTTAAGTACGGGAGAGCAACTCACGAACTTCCCGGAGGTATCCAGAATAACTTGACCAGTATTGAGGGCTCCTTGCCAAAGAACTACGTGACCAAAGACGTGATGCAGCATAAATGAATGTAGAATTAGCATGATGTTATTAAGAATTCGCCTCAACATACTCAACGCATTCCCCTCTTGTCGTTTCATCCTTTTCAAAGCCCGAATTCTCGTTCTCTATTTTATATTTCGCGCATTCTAATGGAAGGAGATTGTGTTTTGCAGTCGCCACTTCGCATAATGTCATAGAGATGGCAGCTGTGAGGTCGTGATGTGGAATGAAAAGGAGGGGAAAGCGTCAAAAGAGTCATTCGAAGAGCCAAAGCCGAAAAACCACAGAGATAAAAAAGGAGAGGTAGGTCACCATCAACTCTTGCTCCTTCGTTTATTCCCAAATCTTGACACTTCAACAGAATATTCCCTGCAGCTTTTTTGAAACAATCCGGTTTGGACGAGTAACCCATTACAGCGTCTACGCAAGAATTAGGATGTGGACGAACAAGTTTATTTGCTTAAGATAACGGCCAGCAGAATGCAATAAGCGCGCACCCAGATTAAGACGCAGATACTGAAAGTCTTCCAGCTCGTCGAGGAGATTACCAGCAAGTCCAAGAGAATTAAGAACATCTTTTCCAAACAGGACCATGGCATCAAAAAATAAGGAGCATCCAAGGCAGCAACTCAGAAAAAGACGGGCGTTCGAGAAGAAAACTGAGCACCTGCTTTCACATCAGCAGAAGCAATATCACCAGTTGAACGAGCAGGCTTGGCCAAGATGCGAGCTGGCCATGGGAAAGCCGCGATGCAACAGGTGGAAGAAAGCAGTGGCATAAAAATGAAGATGATTAACCTGACAGTTTTTAGCTGATGATTGCGCATTTCTTGTGCAATAAAAGCTAAGTACAATCCAACTTACTGCAGTCACGCTTTTGCAGGTGTCGTGACAGATTGTGACAAGACCCGGAATTTAAATCCACAAATTTAACGAAGAGTCATCTTGACATCAACCAAATTCAATGAAATGTCTGTCTCTTTAAACAAAATCACACCCTGCCTTTGGTTCGACGGTCAAGCCGAGGAAGCTGCGAATCTGTACACTTCACTTTTCAAGAACTCACGCATCACTAAAGTAACAAGGTACACGGAGGCAGGGCAAGAGATCCACGGGCAGCCAGTCAGCCAGGTGCTGGTGGTTGCGTTTGAGCTAGGCGGGCAGCCATTCATCGCGCTCAACGGTGGACCCCAGTTTAAGTTTAACGAGGCCGTGTCGTTCCAGATTGATTGCGCTGACCAGGACGAAGTCGACTATTTCTGGACCAACCTCGGCGAAGGCGGCGACGAGAGCAAGCGCCAGTGCGGCTGGCTCGCGGACCGCTTTGGCGTTGCATGGCAGGTCGTGCCAAATGTGCTGACCAAGATGCTGGATGACCCGGATATCGAAAAGGTCAAGCGCGTAACGGTGGCCATGATGGCAATGAAGAAATTGGACATTGCAGGCCTGCAGAAGGCGTATGATGGCTGAACACCTGCATGTAGCTGGCATGCCTCTTCCCTATGTCTACTTCTCTACATTCTTGACTCATACCTTCCAAGTTTCTTTCATCTGGTGTTTGCCAATGGCCTTTCTTTAGCAAAATTTTCCCGCACATTTCGTTTCGAAAAATTTGCGGAAGACAGGATCCACTCTGTGATGTTGTGTTGTTCCTTCCTCTCCGTCTACCCATTTTCCTGGTCTACCTCTCTTTGCGTATGGCGCTGGCTGAGACCTTTGACCATTTTATAATGAAATTCTTACTTATTCTTCTCTGTACTACGCTGGTAACAATAGCAAATGGACATTACTTCCCTTTCCTCTATCTGATGATCTTGGTCTAGCAACGATTTCAGCAACTCCTTTACGCTGGACTCTGCAACACGCGATTATTTTAGCCGAAAATGAAGAATCTACCAACTCACAGCATTTCAAAGGCCAGCAAGCGACTTTAGGTGGGCCTTGGAGCTCTGTAAACACATGTTTGTCGTTGCTGGGCAATCTGTTTGAGAAGCGGCAGAGCTAGGGATGATTCAAGACCGCGAACATGTTTCTGGAGGGTTTTGGCCGTCTTCGTCGCATCTGCTGGCATGGTTGCTAAATCACTCACAGCATCCAAGGTAAGCTTCGGCGTCTCCTTCGTCCTTGCCAAGGGCCACTGCGGAACTCTCATTGGGGGTCTACACTGAGGACACAATCACCGAAGCAACAATCAAACACAAGTCACATCTTAACGCGTTCAACAACCTACCCAAAGTTTGGCTATTTGGTCTGATGGAACAACCATTGGTGAGTACCTGCCAGTGGAGGGATTGGGGCGAACGACATACTGAAGTACTCGAAGCCTGCAATGCGCCTATCTCTCGATGGCTGAGAGAGGGAGGCGTGTCGCAACAAAAAGTGAAGTGGTGATCGACAAGTGAACACGTCGCGTGGAAGTACGCGGTCAAGTCCACTCCGACGTATCCTCCCCGTACTACATAACTAGACATCCACGTCTCACAAACACAGGAGGTGTTATCAACATCAGTCTGTAACTTCACCCACCACTGCTATGGCGTCCAAAAAGCGCAAGTTCTCGGCAAACCTCTCGAGTCAGGGCAGTGCTCCTGTCATGCTGCAACAAATGTGACCAACTTGGCATTGACCAAAACCACGAGGACGTGAAAGAACTGAATCACATCATTGACAAGTTGAAACGGAGGTGCGATAGATCTTGCCTTACGGTGGAATGGCAATCTTTAAGCATATGTCGTTTTTTGATGTCAATCTCCTTACTCTCGGCCATTAAGACCCAACCGATGGAATGGTGCTCCAACAGGGAGACGGACTCTAAGAAATATGGAAGTTCAACATCACCTGGAGCCTTGACGGTCGAGGATACAAAGAAGAAGATTCACGATGTTCTCAAATATGTGTGTCGCTTGACGTGTCGTTGTCCTTTTCTCTTTGTCGGCACACTGCTCGTCGCGCCACAGTCGGAAGCTGGCTGTTATATCTTGACCAATACCCTCTTGATACCGAAAATGCATTTGGAAGAGTGATATGCTCATTTATGGTGACAGGCCTGTGCGAGGTGGCCCGGTGTGTGCCTGACCTTCCATCTAACTTTGCGCATAGATCGGATTCTCAGATCGAAAGCATTCGCTTTCAGCGACCCCGAAATATACAAATTCCTCAGGTGCAACATCTACGAAGCAAAACCTGAAAGGCTTTTCATTCCCATAACATCTCTCCCTCAAGCCGCGATGGCCGCTGTCATTAAGGCACTGTGAAGCCCAGGGGGTGGGAATTTACGACCTTATCTGGGGTGACAAAGGTGGTATTTTCTGGATGTATA
>QDKV01004762.1_pt1 | contig 13881 bp, 14 predicted proteins | sample 1861101 | NCBI WGS metagenome assembly QDKV01 (sample SAMN04275158, study PRJNA302643) | Fungus metagenome, whole genome shotgun sequencing project. | isolation source: fruitbody | host: Mallocybe terrigena | place: Sweden | collected 2013 | reverse complement strand
CATCAACTTTCTCCCATTCGTCAGTCAACTCCTCTTCTCCCATGAACACCTTGAGCATTGCCGGTGAAAACCCGTTCATCATAGCAACACCTGTCTTTTTCGAGTCTCCCGTCTCCTTTGTCGTCTGCCCACCGTCAAAAGATAAATCCCAAAACACAATCTCCGGAACCTCATACCCGGCTTTCTTGTACGCCTTCTCGATCAGATCATAATTCGTCTCCCATGCACCTGGCTTGGAGCTGGTATCCTCCGCAATGTCGAATTGCATATCCGAGAATACAAAAAGCCGCTTGATCATGTCTTCCTGCTTGATTTGATTTTTGACAGCAAGCGGGAGAAGGAGGTCAAGGAATACAGAAGAAAAGTTGGTGTTCGTGCCCCACTTGGAATCGGCAATGCGATCGACCTGCTTGCTGAGCTTCTGGCTGAGGTCGAGCGTGACGAATTGAGGATTGGCGGAGAAGGTGATGAATCCACCGGAGAAAGGAGGCTTGGCAAGCGAGGCAAGGACGAGGGAGAGTGATACTGCAGGTAGAATAGGTTGCACGTTTTTCTTGTCGTATTTACTCCAGAGGTAGCCCATGGAACCGGAGACATCACAGATAGCAAGAGAGTTCTCAATCGAGCCGGCTTCACGGAGATTATTGATGAGTGTCTTCCATTGTGCCTCGATGACACGAAGTTGAGTCTCTGCTACCTTTTTCTTGAACTCAATCAATGCCGGGTATTTACTAGATGTGGTATCGGCCATGTTGCGTTCGTATTGGATAACTTGAGCGACTAGTTCATGGGGAAGGAGAGTAGCACCACTGATCTTCTTTTTCCCGCTTTCAACCGCAATGAGGAATTGCTCGAAGCCCGTGGGGTCATGCTTAAAGAATAGCTCCTTGCTGTTTTTCATACAGATCGACGGAACGCGACTATACTTGATCTCAGTCCACCGGTTTGCAGACATGAGAGGTTCGGGACATAGGAGCGTTCGACGTAGCTCCGTGAGAATCCACCGTTGGTAAAACGACCGAAGGACATGGGTCCGCTCAACTTCAGAGACTGGAGTCATCAGGACTGAAGGATAGGCAGGGAGGGCCTGAGATGCGTAAAGAAGTTCGCCAATAGCTGTAGCAATGTTCGTCACACGGTCGTGCGAGCCTCCGGGCGTCGGTGCCCACTTTCCTGCAAGACTCAGCTTCTTCAGGTGGGCAATGCGGTCTTCCCCAGGCCCGAGGAAATCAAGGTCAGTAAGCACCTGTTTATCCCTCAACAGCTGGTCGGTGAAGAGGCGTGCGACAGCGATGAAGAGAGCTCTGAACTTCGGTTCAAGGAGCTTTCCGACAAGGCGGTCGTGCATTTGGCGTAATCTAAGCTTTCGCTTCTCAACAGCGCCCGTCTTCGCCTGGTCATTGGCAAGCCGAGCAGCTTCGATACGAGAAGCAGGGTTGCCACTTTTCTTTGAAAGTCGACTATTGCGATACGTATAGGCCTCTCGAGGGGCGTGCAAGAACGTAGAAGGAGAAGAGATATTGCTCAGCTCTCCGACGGTCTCTAAAGCCAAAATGTTGAGAAGGTCTTTCCAGTAGCCGTGGGACATAGTTGTCCTTTTTTTGGGTGTGCTGCAGACAGGCTCGACTAGGAGATGCAGGTTGGAAATAGCAGTTCGGGGATGATTACCATAGAGCCAACCAAATGCACTAAAAAAACATCAGGTCTAGTCAGAGAGAGGGAGAAACGGGGACTAACCGATAAAACGACTCCTTCTCGCCTTTGCCATCATGAATACTCCTCAAATTCCAGATAATACGCAAAGTCAAGTTCGAATCTTCCATCCAAGCGTTCTCCAGGTAACTCTCCATATCTCCCCACTTTGTACGGCCGGAAATACTACTGAAGGCATCCAGAGTGGCCGAATCTGTACCGCTGTACGCTGGAGCTGCATTTGTGGTATGAGTATGACGACTGGTAGATTCCAAAGCGTCCATCATAGGGTTTGTTACAGGGGAAGTAACACTGGCAACGGTGGTCTGAACCGGTTTTGCTGGGACAAGAACATCAAGAAAGTTAGGATTAAGAAGTTCAGGAATAGCTGGAAGCAGAGCCAGATGCGAAGAACTGGAAGCAAGGGTAGCTGAGGACATTCTGCACAAGAAATGAGTGTGAGACTTGAGTCGATGGGTCGACAGTGCTAGTGATCCCTTTAATACTGATCCATACATTGACTATATGACTTTATGACTCCCGTTGTTGAGTCAAAAGTCATCAAACGGTCACGGTACCGCCATCGAGTCGGAGGGTTTCCACTAAGCCATCATTTTCGGCAAAGAAAATGTCGCATTGCTCTGATCTATGGCTTCACTCGTGCGTCTCCTAATTTCCTGACCTTTAAGTGCCTTGCCAATCGACAGGCTGCTTTTAGGAGCCTGGCCAATCGACAAAAAAAAGTTCAACGGAGTCGCAGTGTATTTCTTGTCGATTGGCAAGGCACTTCAAGGTCAGGAAATTAGGAGTGAATGTGGTGGTCTCAAGTAGACAAGGGTGCCTTGAAAGGTGCGGAAACACTTGAAGATAGAATTGTCAAGGGGCGTCTCACGATGAACAGCGCTTTTGTCACATTCGGCCCATCCTGCTGAAAGTGTAAGAAGCCAAGCTTCCAAGCTTCAAGCTTCAAGTCTCACCGCCCGACGCCAAACCCGCACCGCCATGTCCTACGTCACGGCTACTTATTGATGATGAGGTATTTCCATTGCAGGCATGGTCTTTCCGCTTCGTTGGACAACTTGCCGGTTCCTGTAGTGGGGATTTTGCATTTCTGGGTTCGGTTACCTTGTCATTGAATTTCTCTTGTTTGCTGTTAGGATGCCCTTCACTCGCAGTCCTTATTGGCCAGATGCGAACGTATCCCGCCCTCGAACGATAGGAGATACTCATTATCACAAGTTCGGGTTGTACGAGCAGTTGTTTTTGATCGTCACTGTCTCGTCTGGAGTCTCTGCTATGCTCAAAAATCTGAAGCGCTCCCAACAACTTCGGTGCAGAATTCACCAAAGGTATCTGCTTTGTTCCTTTTAACTCTGGGGGAGAAACCGAGCGACGAGTCTGGTACTTTTCAATGAGTTGTCTGATAAACGCGATGTGGTGGACGTGCTAAAGCCGATCTCAACTCTGTTCAGATTGAAACTACTGCTATTGACGTCCTATTTACCTCAAATCGTTGGACGAGGGCTTTACCCTTGTTTTCGAGTGACACCTCTTTTCGGATGAAAGGAGGTTTCGTTAAAAAATCGAGGCTGGAGATATTATTTGATTTGGAGGTCCATGTGCACCAATCCTCCTTTTGCCATCATGGATCGTGTGCCTGGGCGAGGAACTTAGTGGAACGTCTGAGCAGTGTGCTCTCTTACTTGATTGTGAAGAGACTTACCCATTCATTGAGCCTTGCTCTGAAGGATTGACTTTTCTTCTCATCAGGCTTTTTCAGATCCAAGAAGAATCGGAAAAGTCGAACTCTTGTCTTGCTGGTCCTTCTGTCGTCAACTTAGCTTCCAGATGATCCACGGAGGAAGATCTCTGTGCGACTTCATGGAATATTGCTCGGTAGGCCGTGGGCATGCCAGTCAGCGCCCCCCGTGGGTCTACGCTAACTGGTCAGAGTCCATCCAGGCCATCAACCCCGCCATGGAACAATTCCATCGGGCGAACCGTTCAACGCCTCCTAACTCTTGACCCTTTGAATGGAAAGATCTCGCTGGTAATCCAACTGCGACGACACTCTCTGGTTGTCACATTCAACTTGGACTTGGGGGGGTTCCAGAAGTACGTTTCCTGCGGATGACTTCCAGTAGACCAACAATTGAACCGCTTCGGGATTTCAGAGCATCAGGCTGGTGACCCTGGATGGATTTTTCAAAGCAGCGTTTGGGCATCCAACGCCATACAGGAATCACAGTCACATAACAATTATCATTTGAACTTTCCCATCTAACCCCCGCATGTATACATTCTCCGACACCTTGCTGCGAAGCGGAAGACTACTTAGTGCTTCTCTTAGCAAAATATGGGGCTCGTCTCATTAAGAATCGGCTCTTTTCATCTGCTTTTCCCACAGGTTTGTCTAAGCATACGTCCATACTTCAAATCGATTATAGAAGACCACACAGTGCAAGAGTCAGGTATGCCTAATTACCTTGCATTGGTGTTGTCCGCTAGAGTGGTCTTGTCCTCAGCCTAGGCTAATCATAGACAGTTCCCTGAAACGTAACCATGAAACACATGCTCTGTTCGCACGGTGTGTAAACATTTCGTTGGGTCAAATACTGATGGTTTCAGTCAGCTGAGTGCTCCTGACAGTCACAGTCTGACCAAAACGTCGGTTTGAAACGCTTTGAATTCCCGAAGCTATTTGAGTAACCGCGAAATGCATAAATGGATTGTACATTATAAGAATTGTAGTGTAGGAGAACAGCACAAGCTGTGCGGCCGTGGGGTTTTTCAGATAAGACTTAGTCTCATGGGATAATATACGTCGTAGCCGAGTGTATCAGAAACGTTTAACGATCATGTGGTAAGAACGGAAGCAATTCTTACAGCCTCAGGTCCATCGAGTTTCTAAATTCTCATGGAATCTCGCCTGTCGTTCAACCTGTGTGTGGTCGCCCAGCTGGCATCTCAGCTACACCAAATTAGTGGGATTGTGGAAATCTTTCACTTGTCAGTGTTATAAAGACAATCAGATGTGGGTGTTCCCCCCAGCTGGTCTCGCCGAAACTTCCACTTCATCCTTTATCGATTATCTGCCCAGGTGGCCCACACAATTCGATCGCAGTCGAAATATCGCCGTCCTTTCCCTCAAAAAATCCTTTGCCATGCGATTTATTTCATTCTCTATCCTTTTGGCTATCTTCGCTATCGTGTTCCATGGCGTTGTCGCGCAAGCTCCCGTCGCAAAAAATTCCGTGCAAGGACATCTGAACCGAATGCGCAAACATATACAAGATGCAAAAGATCTTCGAGAGAAAGCGAGTAACTGCACTGACGAAAAGCAAAGAGCCAATTATGAAAAGCAGGCAAAGATGAAAGACCAACATGCACGTGCCCGTTTGAAAGGATTTCACAACGCTCATCATTTGGAAAGAGCAAAACTACACAAAGAAACCGAACAGAAGAACCTAGAACTAGCAAAAAATGCCACAAACGAAAAGGATAAGGCACGTTATGCCTATGAGGCAAGAAGGGCTAAATATCGGTACAATTGGCGAATGGACCAGGTTTCAGCGCGCGCGTAATTCCACAGGGAAGCGATTCCTGCGAGGCTTTTGCCCCGAGGGGGGTCAGCATCGGAGAATGTGAAAGTTGTAAAGGGATGGGAAGGGTTTGTTATTTGATACATAGTTGGTGCTGGATGTCAAATGTTTTCAATAATGTAATTTTATGACGCTGCGCAAACAATGCCTATGGCGGGCAAAAACAATGCTTGATTTCAGGTCTCAGCCTATTAAATAACGGTAAGGCCGCTTGAAAGCGGCAGTGCCTGCTACCTTTTTTGAACATGTGAATGTTGCACGACGTAGAATTTTGCGAAGCTGACGTCCGAGAAATTGCCACGGGAAGCAAGCGGCAATGCCTGCCATACATTTTCTTAAATTTTACTTGGATGCTGTCTAAGGACATTTAAGGACATTTGAGAATGCCCAAGTAAAATCCCATTTTCCTGATGCGGCTGAGCGAAAGTCAAAAGATTCACAGAAGCAAGATGGTCAAGTAGTCATCGATTCATCTCCTAGCATCATTTGCTTTTGCAGCGTAGCATTTTGGCGCTTGAACGACCGGGAACAACGTCGTCTTAGCGTAAAAATTTCCAATCCCGCCGGGGTTGCGACAGACCAGGCCCTTCGCAGAAGCTATCTGCCCTCTTTCCCCAGCAACTCCCCCCAGGATTCTCTGCACATAATGGTCCAAATGTCTAGGTTGTGTTCCCCTTCATTGGCACGAGACTGGATACATCTTCACTTATGCTTGTTAATCAAGTCACACATCAAGACGTTTCCTTATATTTGCACAATCTTATACAATTCCGCGCTTCTATCCCTGTAAAACATTAGTCTCTCTACATCAATCCAAGCCGTAAGGTTAGCGATGTGACCTCCATAAGTTCCTTTCATACTCTTGACATAGCTCCATATCTTGAGCATCCAAGGTTCCCTCCTCTTCCAGTTCCTCATTGAGCGCAGCTTCGTCGATATCAGAAGGTAAAATATCATCGTCGGAGAATAAATCACAATAAGTCAGGTTGGGGAGGTAAGCGAGCGACGGAGGAGGGAAGGGAAGAGCCGGATATTCTTGTTGTGTATTTTGCGGTATAGAAAGGGAAAAAAGAGAACACTCCGGCTGCGAAGTTGAGTTATCTGGATCAGAAATAGTTCGATTATCCATTTGAGTACTTGAAGCAGAATCCTCCTCAGTGTCCGAGTTTCCGAGAACTTCGGCAAAATGACTATTCAAAAGGTCTAAACCCATTGTCTTTATGCAATCCAAGATGTTCACCGCGGAAATCTGTGACAAACCGATGTGAGATTTGAATATACGTAGAGATTGAAAAAAATTTACTTCTTCTGAATGGTATTTCCAAACCTTCAATTTGCCTTTTAGACGAATCTCCTGTTCCTTCATGACGATGGCGCGCTGGATAATTGCAGAAACAAATTCTTTGACGATCTCTCGCAGAAACTGGACGGAGTCGGCAGAAATAGAGATGGTCTTAACATCTTTAAGGGAATCGTGTACACTGGCCCAAAAAAATTGAGGATAGTTTCTAGGCGTTAGCAAACAGAAAGAAAAAACACACCCGAGTAATTTAGCCATCTTAGAAAGATAGAAAAAATCTAGTTCCATACTCGATATCTTCTCTGCATCTATGCCGCTTTCCAGGAACAATTTCTTCACCTTATACGGTCGCCTCAAGCCTCCTTTGGAGTGACCCTCATACATTGGTTCTTCATGAACCGGATACGCGTCTTTATCACCAGAATCGGGCTCGGGTTCATGTGTAGAAGAGGACTGCTCATTATCGCCTTCCTTATTAAGAGATCCTTGATTTTCAGCCTGGGGAGGCCTCCCTCCGCTAAAAACTTTCTTCCTGCTCTGGCTATAGGTTTTCGGACGCGGCTTCGATGGTTTCCGTTCTTTGGTCTCTCGACCCGGACGAAGTCTCCTGAGATCCAGATTGGCTGTTTTGCCTGAGGCTTCAGCGCGTTTCCGGCGCATGTACAGTCGCTTTTGAAGCCGGCGAAGGTCCGTAGAGGTTTTGGCATGAGCAGAATTGGACACCGTTTTTACTGAAAGAATATCAGCACGACGACTTTCGCATTGCTGGGTCCTAACCTTGGGTGTCATTTTGTGCATGAGGTTCGGTCCCTTCTGAGGCAGGGTCCGGCACTTGCTCCTCTTCCAAAGTCGGAAGAACGTCTTGCTCAGAATTGTTTCCTTCGTGCTCCGCAGCACGGATAATGTTCTCCAAAACCATCAGGCATGTCGAATCCAGATGATTCAAATGAACTGATGACCTGCCTTCTACGACCTCCTCTTCCTCCCCTCTGTCGTACAGTCTGCTTGTCGAAGGGCATCTGCATCTCATGTCGTCCCTTGATCCGACCAAACCACCTGGACAAGTATCCAACTCCACCAAAGACGCAGCAATCGCTTCTTCTCGCTGTATCCACCGTGTAGATACTTCCACTGCCGGCTCGAACAACTCTGTCCTATGATACCCTTCTCCTATCTCATCCTCGTCCTCTTCAAATTCGGCAGCTCGATTCAGTACATCCAAAAAGACACACACGTCGAAGGTCGTTTTCGTCGCGATATGACGTGCAATTAACTCGGGTTGCAGTCGCGAATACAATGTGAGACCATGAAAGAATAAATCCTTTTCAGCCGAAGTCCAGTAAGATGCTGGAGGGATGAATGCGGGCAACAAAGGTGGTTCATCAAGCAAGGTGCCTCTCAAATGTGCCTTCACTGCTTCCTGATGCTTCCGAAACTCGTCAACGTAGCTCTCTAGAGTATAAAATAGCGGATTTTGCACGTCCATGGACGCGATCCTCACACATTGAGGGAATAGCTCATGGCTCAACAGTTCAAAGTCATTGGCCAATGGCTTTGCCAAAGATAAGCGCCCTTAGTCAGCCTAAAAAACGTGACCAATATAAATTTATTTCCGCCACCACCGTAGAAAAGACGATCTTTCTCTAATCCGAAATTCAGAGTCAAATCAAATACTATGCTACGCGTCCACATGGTCAGCGACATCGATGTCATTGTTAAATACAAGTACAGGGGTCCGTGTAAAAATGTGATTTTTTACGCATCTGGGATGAGTCTTGACAGGAAATCAAAAAGAAAAGATGAAAATGATGCGGAATTTTTGCATATGAAAGTACCAGAATTCACTGATGAGGCCCAGCTTATGCCGCAAGTCAGAAGATTCATATTTTCAAACAAATCTGATCTTCTCCTGGGTTGCAATAGGCTCGACGAATACGTTCTGAAACGGAGACGATAAAGTAAGCACTTCCGTTTAACCTGCAACGTCACGGAAAGGTGGCACATGAGGGCATGCCACCGTTCCTTATTCTAGCGAACTACGACTCCAAACACACGCAAGTCGAGCCCGCAGTTACCTTTGTACTCAAAGGAACCACCGCGGCTGTTCGGGGTAGTAATCCGATGGGACATAGGAGAGCTCCCCCAAGGGATCGTTCTCCGTCCCACTAGCAGTGTGGCGATTGTGAGCATCGCGGACAGCCTCACTATTGGCCGTCACGAACCTCGATCGCGGGATGGAGCCGTAGTCGCTATAGTCGACTTGACTCACCTCGTCACCTTGGAGCCTGAGCCGACGGCGTTCAGCGCGGTATTTCTTGACGAATCGCACGACAATGAAAAGTGAACCGAAAAGAGTGAATATAGCTGCAAGACATGCCCAATACGTGTTGTCAACAGCAGGAAGGTCGAGAGCGCTAAAGGAAGAAGACTTCACGCCACAGACGTCCTTCCACTGCTTGTTGCTGGTAATAGCCGCATTCTGTCGTCGGCAGTGGTTAGATACTATCTAGCATAAATCTTCAATTGCGTACCTCAGCACGGTAGATGAACTCGGTCAAAGGGACGTCAGCATGATGACCGAAAACGTGGATATCTTTGAAATCGCCGGCGGTCCCATTTTTGAACTTGAAGCGCAGGAAGTCACGGACATCAGGTGGGGACCCACGACGGAGTTCGATGGCAATTGCGGATGCAAAGTCAGCTGCGAAGAAGACAAAATAGAAAGAAGGTCTTTGTGGTATTAGAACAAATAACTCACGGAAGCCGGCAAATTGAGGGTGTTCTGCAACAATTCCAGTTTGGTGGAAGAACGAAACGAAAGGCTGGTAGGTGGTCTCAATCAACATGAACTGAAGAGGGTCGCCATTGAAAGAAATGCGCTCAAGAGAAGAAAGGATCGTGTGGAGAAGAGTGCGCCCGGCGACTACAAAGATCTTAGATGGGGAAGTGTTTAATCAAAGATATGACATACTGTTGCCAATGCCAGTAATATCTTCGTCAGAAAAAACACCAGCCTCGTGGTAATTAGCCCAGTGACGCGCTTGCTCAATGATGGTAGGAGGGAGTCGATAAGCAAATGTCTTGTTGTGAACCAATTGGGTGTTGATGAAATCATAGACCTTCAACCAGGCTCTTAAGATTCTGACAAGAAACTTAAGTTACGGGATGACTTACATTCCACTGTTATGTAATACAGACCTAAAGTCAAAACAGATCAGGAAGAAGACGATAAAAAACTCACGATATTTTCAAGGGAAGCGGGTCTGCCAAAAACGTAGTCCTTGACGGATTTGAAGAAGGGGACAGCATGCTGAGCCTGAACCTTGAAATCTTTGGACGCGTAGAATTCCTTTATGTGCTTTTGGAAATTCTGCAGACGAATCAGGAGGAATGGAGATCACTTCAATGAAACGACGTACGGGGCAGTCCGTCCAGCTCTCTAGGGAACGGTCGTTGCCAGGTTCAACAGTTTCCACTGGTCAAATAGTCATACCGAGGAAACCGAACATAATTCAAATATGTGAACGCACCAGGCACGTATTGGTAACCCCCGAGAGGAGCAACAACAGTGGTGTCGTTAGCAAGGATGATTTTATTGTTGGGGGTAGGAGGGAAGAGGCCCTGAAGGAGGGCGATGGCAGAGTCGAAAACAACAGTGCCTTCTACGCCAGCCTTAACTCGGACTTTGACCTCACTGTTGTCCACGAGGTCGCTGTTGATTCCCTCGATGTAAGAGGGAGACTGGCTGTTGAAATAAGTATTTTTGACCAAGGTTCCTAGAACGTTGGATTCGACCTTATTTTATATCAGTGCCAGGACATGCTAGGTGAAATGGGTATGTACCTCGCCGAGAGCAGTGGTCTCTGTATCGGACGCCGCGTACGTGAACGGGTCCTGGTAGTAAGCATATCTGTCACCATTTCTCGCGATGACGATAACACCGAGAACTTTTGACAACAACATATTTTGTCTAGTAGATGCTGCAGAGGAGGAAAGGAAGGGTTTTGAAGGACTCACCGAACCCTGCCTGTCTTTAAAGCATTCCGTCTTCTCATTTTCTCAGGTTGCTGCAAGCAGACCTGCTAGCGCATGTTGATAACGCTCACAAGTTTGATGAGATTAATGTAAGGAAGCTAAGGGGAAGTTCACTCTCAATTTCTGCACGTGGCGGAAAAAGGTTCTGTATTCTGCCTAAGAACTTACAAAAGATATCTTTATCATCCAGTCTGGAAGCATGTCCTTCGGAAGATGTGCAAGTCCTGCAATAAAACTGGTTAGCACCCTTCAGTTTCAACAACAATTAGGGTTGAGTCATGGAGACCCTACAACTCTCGCCAGTCTTTTCAGGTAAATGGGTCCTCATGTTCAATAGAAATGATAGGCATACCGCGGTTTTATTAATTTCTGACGTAGAACGCATGGTCAGGTGAGAAGGGTGTAACCCGATTAATGGCTTAAGGCGCGAGATTGATTGCGTTGCAGAACAAGCGCAGGCGACGGTGAGGTACAGGAACGTTGTTGAACGTCGGGGTAAGTGGAGATGAACATGAACATGAGGCATTGACATTTTCCTATTGCAACTTTTTGTTCGCTCTTGTACGCCACGTATCGAATAATCCAACGTTCGGACGCCACTATGATAGAGAAGAAAGTATCTGTAGTATTATAGGACCTATCATTGAAAGCGGAATTAATGCTCCACCTTGAACTAATGTAGCCGTCGGATTTTGGACATGCGACGTTATGTAACGATAGACAGGCTAACACGAGGCAAACTAAGATATCGCTGGAAGAGACATTTCATTAAGCAGACATTACAAGTCCATGTAACCTAAGGAAGTGTCAACATTAGAGGCATAGTATAAGCAACCAAGAAAACTTACAACAGATGGTTCTTTCATTTACTTCCTCTTCTTTCCCTTGCCGCTGGACTTTGAAGGCGGTACGGGATGTGTAGGTGCATTGTCTACTGCTGCACCTTGAGTTGCGCCACCGCCAGCTCCTTTCCGTCTTCTCCCTTGATTGAAAGTCGAGCGTTCACTTTTCTTGATCCAGCGTTCTGGATCGGGAGGAGGTGTGACACCTGGTACCACACCAGCTGGCACGCGTCTCATTCGCACCTTTTTGGGTTTTGTATTTTCACGACCATCCGATGTTGTTGAGGAAACGTTTGCAACAATTGAGCTTTGTTGAATTGGCGGGGGTGTGGTCTCAAGATTTGAAATGATGGACGGCGGAAGGCCACCCAATGCGTGACGAAACCCCGTCTCAATGAAATCGAGATGTCTTTGTGAGGCCTGGAGGTTGGTTAAAATATCCGAATGCTCTTCGGAGTTCTTCGGACGGCGTGATGAATAACACGATTTCGCAAAAATGAAGCAAAGTCCTCACAGGTTCGGCAGTATCAAGGAGTTGATTGTAAAAATCAAATGTTTCTTGGTATAGACCCTCCCGATAACTCTACATCCAGGAATTAAGTAGTGAAATAACTTTTCAGAAGGCAAATGTTTTACTAGTTGTGCGTCAAGATGAACTGCCCCCCGATCATCTTCAGCCTTCCTGACTTCTTCCAGAACGTCTCTGGCCTCGGCTTCGCACTGCAATCGATATAGCGTATAGGCACGTTCAAATGCACAATGTCCCGATTCTTCTGCATCGATGAGATTCAAAGCTTCGTTGTATTGCTCAGTTTGAAGCAGCAAAAACAGTTTCGTCTGCCGGGCTTCTTTGTCTGAAGGGTCCAAGCGCAGTACTAAAGTTCATATGTGAGACACAACAATTCGCCTCGTCGTTTACAAAAAATGAAATATACTTCTGTCACATTCCTTTACTGCGTTGTTGAAATGCCCTCCGTCAATCTGTGCACAAAGAGCCGTGAAAAGTCGTTTCAAACGATCGGGAGTGGATAGTGGTTGTTTAGGTTTCGCCCTGTGGTTCTTCCGTTCATGTTTCGAGGACAATGCGGGTGTCATTAGCGACTTCTTTGTAGATTTTTGAACTATTATTCAAGTCTTCAACACCAGCATTAACACTGAATTCTGGCCAATTCCCACGCCCTGTGATGGCCTTGCTCGTTGCTTCCTTGTAATAATCTCCAACATCACAGGGCAGGAAAATGACTTCAGAAGAGTATGGACGATATTCTTTCGGCAATAATGTGATTCTAACGCAATAATGAATAGGGCAACGAAGGACGATACACAGATTGACGTGGTAGATGAATCAAACTTGCCAACGGAACCAACCTCAGTGCCCGAACCAAAAAAGCGCCCGCGTTTGGATGTATCTGAGCTTACAGGAGGACGCGACCGCAAACGCGGTAAAAGCATGTTTGGGATTCTTGTTGGTACTCTCAATAAGGCAAAGATAGAAGACAAGGAGCGTAGTGCAAGTGAAGCCGTAAGTTCACCATCATTGCATAACTCGTGACATACATGAGGAGGATATCTCAATCATATACAGGCGAAAAAACGACAACTGATAGATCAAAGACTACAAGCTAAGCTTAGAAAAGAGACTGATTCTGTTAGGCGAGCCGAGGAAGCTAAGAAGGACAAAACCACTGCGACCAGAAAAGAAGAAGAATTACAGCTTAGGGACTCGGTCGTACGTTTTTCATATGTATCGGGCCATGCCTTGGTATTCATAGCCCCTACTTGACAGTACAAACTCCGGCGAACACGCCTCCGACATTTGTCAAACTTCCTGCTCACATCTCATGTTATTCCCAGCGATGATTCATCACCAGCCCCCCCTTCTGCTAGTCCTCTTGCACCTCCTCCGAGATCTCATCCACCACCTCTCTACTATCTGCCGGTGATTTTAACCCCAAGTCAAGAAGCCTTTCTCTCAAGGTGCAAGGCTGAGGTGAGAAACATTCCGTTCCATTTTTCTTTTTCTCAATGAACAAATTTTGCAGGTGGTGGAGGCAGCAGACAAAGAATGGAATCATTTCTTGGAAGAAAGAAAAGCTGGCATCGAGGAGATTAATACCCTACGTCAGCGAGTTGAAGACGAAGCAGCGAAGAAGAATGGGGACTCTGATGATGTAGAAACGGAGGGAATCCAGAACGAGGCGACGGGGGATGCAGTTGTGCTTTCTAAAGACATTGAGATGGAAGTGGACGACGGAAATTCGAACAGAGATGAACTCAAGGTCTCTCCAACAATGGCCGAGCCGGATAAAAAAGAGGATTCCGCCGTCATACAGGCAGATGACGATGACGCTGTGGAATACTAGGTTTGAGTCAAGGTTTGACCTTCAGTTTTCTCCCTGCAGACTCCTGT
>QDKV01004763.1_pt1 | contig 13899 bp, 18 predicted proteins | sample 1861101 | NCBI WGS metagenome assembly QDKV01 (sample SAMN04275158, study PRJNA302643) | Fungus metagenome, whole genome shotgun sequencing project. | isolation source: fruitbody | host: Mallocybe terrigena | place: Sweden | collected 2013 | reverse complement strand
TGAAATACTTCATAGTAGAAACCATGCGGGCGGAATGCTGAAGCAATGGTTTTATAGGGTAAAATGACAGTCTTGACGTGCCTTGTTGATGCGTTTCAGAATCAGAATCAGATCTTTTCCTTACTACTTAGCGTCCTTTACAGCTGATTTCATATCGATAGACTTGCGATATGAAATCAGCTGTAAGGGATTGTGTCTTTCGCTGAACGTTGAAGCACTTATACATATGCGTTGAGGACTATGACTTGAATGTCTACCTGATAACGTGCCGCATGACAACGGGATGATGAGGCAAATTCAACTTACGGCAGTTTTGAATGAATACCTCTGATTCTTTGACAAGTGATTGTTATCATTGTTGGTTGATAGATTGCCGTTCAAACTTTCATGCATCATGAGTCAAATGTGATATACGAAACGATTCCAAGTTCCAACTTATTTCTAAATTCTAGTACCATATATTTCAGCATTGTCTCGGATGGTTTTATAAATCCAAAACAGACGCCCGCCTCTTTTAAAGTTGAGACCGTTGCATTGTCAACCGTGCGAGTTTTGAATGTTCCCCTAACCCTAAAATGAATCCAGGGAGGAGATCCCTACCGCTTCCAATGATCTTCCGATTGTGAAAATTCAGGTATAAACTTTATTTTTATTGTGCTCAAAACATATTACGCCATATGGTAATCCCAGTACTCTATATAGTGACTTCAGTTCTCCATATAGAAATGTATTTTTTCAATTCCTTTTGTCCACCCTCGTTTTTCTCCCCTCCGACCTCTCAATCCGTGTTCTCAAATTTCGGCCAGTGTCAAACGAAGTGACCGGCACTGGCCGCAGACATAAATTCACTTGATGTGAAAATACCACCATGAGAAAAAATATGCCGAAAAAATTAGATTCAGAGCAGAAATATTAACAAGATATCAGACAAGAAAAAGGCACGGAATATCGCTAAGGGAAAAAAGAAGCATTACAAAGAACCTCTGGGTATCATTGGTACACATCACTGCCAAATTCTACGAGTAAGTTTGGGTAATAGCATGGGGTCGCCGTAGAAGATGAAAGTGCTTTTGGGCTCCACGTTCGCCTGCGAGTTTGTTGATGGCATTTAAGAGATCGCCTCGACGGAGAGGTTCTATACAAATCAGAAATTCGGTTCAAAGCTAATATTAAATGAAATGAAAACACACTTGTAATGTGATCATCCATCCCCGCTTCCAAGCAGCGTTCTCTATCGCCGATCACTATCAACGCGTCAAATATTGCTACAAACACTCAACCACAAGATACTCACTGGCATGCGCAGTCAAAGCAATGATGGGCGTCGGGGCTAGCCCTCTGTGCATTTCATACGAACGAATAAGTTCGGTAGCTTCCATGCCACCCATGAACGGCATCGACACATCCATCTGAGACAAACTTCAGATGGTTTCTTCGACTGGTAAGATGACTTACTAGGATGATATCAAATGGCTTTCCTTGTGCAACTCTAGCCTTAAATGCATCAACTGCCAAACTTCCATTCTCTGCAATCTCCACCGTATGCCCATACTTCTCAAGAATCTTCACGGCTAATTTCTGATTAACCAAGTTGTCTTCGGCCAGGAGGATGTCGAACGTAACATCGTTGGGAGCTGAAACGGGGCTGACAGTGTTGGATTCCAATGCTGAAATCAGAGCCGACGACAAGTCCTGAGCGGTTACAGGAGTCGTCACTTGCGAACTTATACTATTATCCAGGCACCACTTGACTGAAACATCGACGGGAAGTGAGAACTTTTAAAAATATCAGTAGGCTGAAGCGTGTACTTACGGTTCAACCTGGGCATATACGGTGCAAGCAAGACAACGGGGATGTATCGCAGGTGTTCAAATTCGCGAATGCACTCGGTCTGGACAAGATTGTTCGTTCGAAAACAGAGAGATACGGGGAAAGAGACTCACTACCGTCAATGAATCCACCACAATGGTATCAATATGTGGACACTTGTCCTTGTCTGCTACCTCGTTAACCTCGTGCACAACGTAAGGCCGCAACCCAAGCTCCTTTATCCTATCAACCACACATGTAGTGTCAAACAGCGTATCAACAAACAAAATCGTTCGCTTCGCAAACTGTGCCATCTTGGCAAGGATCGCTTCCATTGTCGAATGACTGATTTGAGACGTGATAGTGAAGAAGAACTTGGATCCCTTTGCGACCTCACTCTCCACCCACATATTACCTTGCATGAGGTTAACAAGGCGTTTTGAGATGGAAAGCCCAAGTCCTGTGCCTCCATACTCCTGTTTGCAAAGAAAAAGACGTCTGAGAAAATATGATCTACGATTAAATGATTTCGCTCACTCGTGTAGTTGAACCGTCTGCTTGACAGAAAGTATCGAAAATCAAATTCAACTTGTCCTTCGCAATGCCGATACCAGTGTCCGTCACACAGATTTCGAGGGTAACACTCTGATCATCCAACGCCAATAATCTTGTACTGAGAGCAACGTGACCTTTCCTCGACGCCTTTGAGGGCGTGAACTTGATTGCGTTGCCGACAAGGTTGGTAATGACTTGTCGCAGACGAAGGGAATCGCCAATTAATTGGTCAGGTATGTCTGGTTCCACGTCATAGGTGAGATCAAGGTTGTTTTGGGAGGCACGAACAACGAGAGTTTTAAGGATGCCGAAGACGGTTTGACGAAGTGAATATGATACGGCTTCCATAGTCATGCGACCAGCTTCAACTAGAATAGCGAAACAAAGATTTGTGAACTTAATTCATATGGCATAGAAATGTAAAAATTACGCACTCTTAGATATGTCAAGGATATCGTCGATGATTAACAAGAGTGATCTCGCCAAGCTGTGTACAAGAAGCAAGCTCTCGCGTTGCGATCTGTTCAGGTCGCTATCGAGGGTCAACTCTGTCATCCCAATAATTCCATTCATCGGTGTCCTGAATGGCAATTCAAACACGAAGCATGAAACTTCAGAGTCCCAAAGACTGATGGGATTACATACCGGATTTCATGCGACATATTTGCTAAGAATTCACTCTTACTCCTATTGGCCAACTCAGCCGCTTCCCTGGCAGCCGTGTTCTTCTGAATGCTGTCCCTCAAGTTGAAAACCATTTGATTGATCTGCGTCTTCAGTGAATCCATTTCCCCGCTTGCTTCGACAGTGATAAAGCGAGTGAAATCACCATCCATGGCTGCAGCCGATATCTGAGCAAAACCTCGCACTTGGGTCGTCAAATTGGAAGCCATGGTATTGACGGAAAGTCTGCAGGAGGTCAAGAAACAACATGAGGGGAGTATTGCAACCAAAAGGGCTCATACGCACGTAATCTCTTGCCAAATACCTTGGACATTTCCAACTTCAGCCTGAACGCCGAGTTTGCCCTCAGTTCCGACTTCCCTCGCAACTTTTTTCACTTCTGCAGCAAAAATAGCCAACTGGTCGATCATGTCATTGATAGTGTTAACCAAGCTCAGCATCTCTCCGGAGACAGAGACGCCAGTGATCTTCTTTGTTAGATCTCCACGAGCAACAGCAGTCTATAAGGGATTCGAGTTAGAGGGAGATGAGGAAGTTGAGAGATGATTTACCGTAGCGACAGCGATAGTTCGCACTTGCAGGGTCAACTGCATGAAGTTAATTACGGCCCCAGACACAGAACCATCACTTACATTATTAGCCATGACGTTAACGTTGTCCGTCAAGTCCTTCCAGGTTCCACCAACGTTCGCGACCCTCGCCTGTCCTCCAAGTCTTCCTTCAGTGCCTACTTCTCTTGCGACTCTCGTAACTTCATCTGCAAAGACACTCAAACTTTCTGTCATCTTATTCACTGTTTCCTTCAACTCCAGAATCTCGCCTCTGACGTCAACCTCGATCTTCTTAGTCAAATCACCTCCAGCGACAGCCTTGGTGACTTCAGCAATTGAGCGCACTTGGTTCGTAAGGTTCATGGCCATCAGATTGACGTTATCTGTCAGGACCTTCCACATCCCTTGAACGTCAGGGACAAAGGCCTGTCCACCCAAGATACCTTCCGTGCCTACTTCGAGCGAGACGCGCGTTACTTCGTTTGCGAGTGTGTTCAATTGGTTGACCATGGAATTGACAGTGAGCTTGAGGTCAAGCATTTCACCTTGGACATCGACGTTGACTTGTTTGTTTAGGTCGCCTAAAGCGACCGCTTTCGTCACCTCAGAAATGGATCTAACTTGGTCAGTCAAATTCGACGCCATTTTCTACAGAGATTGTTAGTAGCAGACCAAGATATAACGATGAAAGAACGCACGTTGACATTTCTTGTCAAATCAGCCCAAGTACCCTGTACGCCTTCAACTCTAGCCTGACCACCCAGAATACCTTCTGTTCCTACTTCTAATGCTACTCGAGTAACTTCCGATGCAAAGGCGGACAACTGATCCACCATGGAGTTGACGGTACCTAACCCAACGTAGAAAATCATATGACGCAGCGTTCATATTGTCGAAAGTTACGTACCCTTTAATGTCGACATTTCACCTTCCACCTGAATCTCAATTTTCTGTGTCAAATCTCCGCGAGCGACAGCAGTTGTAACATGGGCGATGGACCGTACTTGATCCGTCAAAGAAGAACACATCCGATTGACCTGAACGTAACAGTTCAGTATTGTGGCCGACGCACAAAATGGAAACGAAAGTACATTTCGAACCAAATTCAACCATACACCTTCCACATCTGGTACATGTGCTTGCCCTCCAAGCTTACCCTGACTTCCAACTTCCAGTGTGACCCTGGTGACTTCAGCTGCCAACGCCCGTAATCTAATGTCATGGGCAAAAAGAAAATTCAGCGGTATGAACACAAACGCACGTAAGAAACGTACCTAACCACCATTCCGTTAACAGTATTCTTGAGATCCAGTATTTCACCACGAGCATCCACCTCAATTTGTTTACTCAGGTCGCCGAGTGCTACGGCCTTGGTGACTTTTGCGATGGACCGTACCTTCAAAGAAGGGTGTGAATAAATATGAGAACTAGTCCGGAATTGGTGTACCTGGTTAGTGAGGTTTGCCGCCAACTTGTTGACAACACCAGTAAGTTCACGCCATGTTCCTTCGACGTCGAGCACCAGGGCTTGGCCACCAAGTTTACTTCAATAAGAATTATATGGTTAGTCAAAGGCTTTAACTTGGAGGAAACCCGATTTGGCGTTTGGCTTATCGAAAAAAGCATAAAGGCCAAGCGAAAAGGCCAGGGCAAACTAAATGAAAAACCCTAAATGAAAAAACTCTTACCCCTCGGTTCCGACTTCTTGCGATACACGCGTAACTTCCTTTGCAAACTGTCCAAGTTTGTCGACCTACAGAGAAAAAAAAGGCCACTGTCACAAGTAGTTACGGATAAGAGGGCAGGGTAAACCAACCATTGTATTGATAACATCCTTCAGTTGAACCATGACCACACCTTGAACCGGGACAGTAATTTTTTGAGAGAGGTCGCCTCTTGCAACCGCATTGCATACTCTGGCAACATCCTGAACTTGATCCTTAAGTAACCTCAGTTCCTCTACAGCACTCATGCCACTCTCAAAAGCGGCAGCGGCAAGAGGACCCATTGGAACGACAAGAGGGCTAGAGCCAGGGGGAGTATTACCAAATTCGAAAGATGGGCTGTAGAGCATCAAAGGGTCCGAGATGGACTTGCCACAAGTCGGGCAATGTGCATGAGCGGTTGGAGGAGCAGAGTTGTAACCAGCACTGCTGGTTTGGCCGTTTACATATTGTTGAGCCTTCGCAGTGTTGTAAGCATACAAGGAAACTTTGGAGGGATCGAGGGAGGGCTGTAAACCATTGAGAGAGATCGTCATTTTACCGCGGGAACTAGGAGCAGGATTGGATTTTTTATCATCGGAGGTAATATCCCCCACTTCACTAAGACTGTTCTCGTACTTCGCATTTCCAGCTCCTCCATTTTCAAACACTTCGCCTTGGACCTTTGCATGATGCTCTTGAGAAGCCATCTTGTCTCCATTCGGCTGGATCGACAGATATCAGTCGATGAGCGATAGTAACGGATCGGCGAATAAATCCTCACTACTACTGTGTCACTGCTCAGCTTATGTTTGACTACCAAGTCTTCCGCTGACCACATCCGGCGGGCAAGAAGAGAAAGAGAATTGAGGATAGTATCAGTGTGCCAATCGGAAGGGCCGTCATAACGAGGAATAGGCACTGGTGGAAAGGGACCGAGTTCATAGACAGAGAGTAACGCAACTAGATGCGCCTTGAAAGGATCCATTGGCGTCTGTGAAGCCTGCAGCGGAGGTGAGTCCTCCAGAGTAGCCATGGCATGAACGAATCAATCAAGGCTGTTTGAATTGCATAATGCATTGTCCATTCTGTAGTGTCACGTGTCTAACCATACGGGAACTTCAAGTTTAGTCTCTTCTGCCACTCCGCCAGAGGATTTAAAACCAAGAGACAACTTAGACCTGCAGCTGCTGCAAACTCGAAGAACACATTGTGTATGGGTTAATGTGTGAAAAGAAACAAGCGGACGTTCCACATGTGCCGGTCGCTCAGTCAGTCTGAGCGTACCATCAAGACGGTGGGTCAGACTTACTAAATGATCCAGAACTTACATTGACAGTGCATTTCAGAAGCACCTTCATCAAGAAATTCAGACCATGTGGCGACTGTAAGCTAACTACAATTTACAAGCCCATAATAAAACTGATAGTTCCTTTAAAACTTTTTGCGCAAGTTTAACCCTGGGCACTTCGAATTAGAATTACTGTGTTTTTCTACATCCGCTTCCAAAAATACCTCTGCAAAGATGCTGACCGTGACAATCGATGAGACTCCTACTTACATGGGAATTTGTTTCTCTTTTTGTCCATGATAAAAGAAACTGAATCCGTTCCGAAAACATCATTATCTCGGTCTTGTGTATTTTATCATCAGCAATAATTTTGTCCTTATTCCTGGGTTCTACGCAAGATTGTTGCGAGTTTCTGTCTTTGTCAATACCTCTCGATTTCGCTAACTTCCTTCAACACGATTCGGTGGAATCAGCAATGAGTCATAGACGTAGATACATGTGAGGTCAATAAAACACTGTCTTGGCGCATGAATGGGGTTCGAAAGGATTTGATCGAACGAGATAACATTGCAAGAGTGGAAGTAGATCTGAAAAAAATGACACATAGCAATACGACATAATAATATGATGCACATTCCCTGAACGACGGAGTTGGCCACTGAAAAGATAGCAACAAAATGAATTTTGCTGAAGCTTCGACTCTCGACAGGGAAAAATACCTGCATTTCACAGAAGAGGTGGACCTGAGCATAGACAAATGAATTTATTACTCTCGCTTCTGTGGGTCAACGGTGGATGTAGCACGGTTCTCGGAGGCCTTCTGCTCGCCATGAGTCGTCTTTCTAACTCGTTCCGCCTTTATCTGGTTTTGCCCTGTTTTCCTCAGCCCATTTCTGCCAGTCTGTACTGGTGGGGGACTTTCGTCTTTAATTTTCCTTGTTTCCGCTTTAGTCTCACCACCTGCCCTTCCGTCCTGCACCTCACGTAACTTTACTTCCCCTTTCTTATGAGATGCCCTCTTGCCCTTGCGCTTGGCGACATCCTTCAATTCCTTCAAGTGCGTCCTCCACCTTATTGCTTCACGTTGACGCTGTTCGCGCACATTCTTTTCCGCCACCTTAAGTACCTCTTTAACCTTGGCAACCTTGTCCGGACGATTCCACCATCCCCTTTTTGGCAGCGCGTCCTTGGAATGTGAGTATACGCATTTGGTAGGGCCGAATTTACAGTTATCCAGGATATAATAAATACAGACATTTCTCCCTCTGCAGTGTAACGATCAGTTGCAATCTGAGAAATAAAAAAAATGGATGACGCACAGGTCATCTCGCACGCTCTTTTCGTCAGGCGCGTGCGAGTACGTGCAGTCAGCACCACGAGTACATCCGGTACGATTGTAGAACCAACATGGCACTCCGTTGCCCACGTGGTAGCAGTCGCTTGAGTCAGAAACGGAGGCTACCTCGAGAGCTTCATAATCCCATTGCGGGAAGGTGAAATCAACCTCATTTTCTGCTTCCGTTGTCGCGAGTTCTTCTGCACCGACCTGGGAGATAAATTGTTTAACTTCTGCAATGGCCGCCAGAGCACGGAGGTGAGTTGGATCATGCTCCAGTAAGATCTCAAAATCTGTAACGCTAAGCTCATCTCCTGGAGACAACAGCCTGTCAACACACCTGTTTGAGCTGCCTTCAACAATCTCTGTTCTAGACGTGCCACACCTCTCACATAACGCGCTTCCAAGTCTTTAGGATCTATGGTGAGTGCACGAGTAGCTGCATGAGCGGCCTCTTCGTGCCTTCAGAGTGTGATAAGTGAGAAGGCCAAGGCCTAACCGAAAGATGCTTACCATGCCAACTTGCGATAAGTAGCAGCCAGGCTGATATAATGATCAGGGACATTCCCCTGCAGTTGAATAGCTTCCAGGTATTGAGGATACGCAGCCTTATAATTCTTAGATTCGAGGAGGACATCTCCCTACATGGAACAATCACCACAAGCATGAATGGGAACTGGAGCTCGCTTACAGCACGTTTGTGTCCTTCCGCCTTCAGTTGAATTTCTTTTTTCTTTGTAGCCCGCTTTGAGACGCGGTCAGCGACACGTTCCTCAATCGTCTGATTGGTTGAATCCACCAGTTCGTTTACGAGTGCAACCGAGCTCCTCTTGTTCGGCAACTCTCTGAGGATTGTAGTGCTAACGTCAATGTATTCCTGAATAGGAGAAAACGGGTGTCCGCTCAATTTCGGGGATTCCATTTAGATTTTTTTTTCCTGAGAAGAGGCTATTCGATAAAAAGTTGTTCAACGTTCAACGTTGCAACAAAAGGAAGCTGAGCATCATAGAATCCAAAAAAGGAAGCCGTTATATAAGCTCGGGTGCTGTGCCTTCTCACAGAGAAAACGAGTGCTGCGGATAACGCACAACTTGATTCAAGCCAGTTTCGCCAGAATTAATCATTAATCATGCTTTACTCTGGCGGCGGATTCTCGAAAGCCGCTTGATTCCATGGTAAATATAAAATTTAAATCCTAAAATGTAAGGTCTTGGAAATGGTGTTGGCCCAAATCTAGAAATAGATTCTGCATCGCCCACGTGCTGCGAATGGCCTTTATATACTACAAGAACTTCAAGAATGCGACCAGCTTCCTATTATCCCCACTTCCGATTCCTACGGTCTTTGAGCTATTATCATGCCTTCGACTAAGTACACTCCCTTGGTCTGCGAGCAACCGAAGCATGCAACGATGGATCTCACATCCACGGCCTTCAAATCCGAGGAAATATCTCGTTGTTGTCATAATCATGTCTGCGTCAATGGAGATTCTCAAGTTGAGCATCGGAAATGCCACAAATCACGCCTCAGACGCTTTATTTTCCCAACTGCCCTTGCTGCCTTCGTAATTCTTGCTGGTCTTTTTGCGTTCAGCTGCTCCCAAGGATATGCCTCGGGGTGGGGATTAAATGAACTCTTTTCCCGGGGTGTGAATGGCACCAGCAGCAGTCCCTTTGTGAAGAACAAGTGTTCGCAACTCTTATCGTTCTCTGTTCCATTCACTCATTTGCAACATAGTGTATCTTATCGTCCTTCTGGTTGGTATGGTGGTGGTAATTGGACTTGGTATCGCACTCTCTTTCTGGTGTTGCAAAGGTGAAAGCAACAGTCAGGTCTCATCCGATAGGCTGCTGATAGTATTGTTAGGTGCATTTCGGAATCCCTTGTGTTGTCCATGTTATCTTTGTGCATGCTGTGGTGGACTGGGTAATCTCCGTCATGCCTTAATTTTTTGACTCCTCCATCAGTATGTCTCGAATGCATCGGATGTGGTCTGTGTGCAGAAGCAGTGGAACAAGTCTGAAACAATACTTTACCGTTGTGGCGTAATCGCCAATTTACATTCATGGACTCTGAACTTTTTATGGACAGCATCACCCGTAGTACTGAAAAATATTTTGTAAAATTTCGCACAGCGAAATGTTGTAATCCAAGAAGTCAGCACCGTAATAAACAAGTCTCCTTTTGACATGTTAAAACCCATTCAACTTGTTGACTGCCGCCAGACCTTGGCCGACATTCACAAAGTCCACCAAAACAAAATTGGGGTTTCGATATTCCACCAAAGGCGCACATTGGGCGACGTGCTTCATGATCCTGGAATAACCTTATCAACAGACTTATTCAGATATCAAGAGGATACTACGCACAAATCAACGCCATTTGTCCGCGGGCTGTTTAGCCTATCTGGAATGAGAATGCCACGTCCGATAGGAAAGATGTTCGCGTTCAAGTTGTGGTTGATTAGATTCAGTTGTCGGCTGGGAGCCAAAGGACCTGCAGTTCTATCGACTTTGCAAGGGAAGCTGATATCAGTTGGATCAGGTTTGTCCTCCCAGAGCATTTGGAATTCAGGCAGAATAAATTCAGCAGCAGACTCCGTACGAGCTTCAGCACCTTTATCTATGAAGACAATAACACGTTTGCCGGAGGAGATCATCGCGCCTAAAGTGGGCCAATCGTCGCGAGGCATTATGGGTTGTGGTGGAACGTAGGTCATATTTGACACACCTACAAATGAATCATCTCAGTCGAAGTAAACAGATACAGTTTTTCAACCCACCGGTCTTTTCAAAAACTGCTTTCCAGGCGGTCAAAGGAATTACCTCCGGATTGGCAATAATGATAGTCAAAACTTCGTTAGGATGTGCGTCTAGGAAAAGTTTGACTTTGTGCAAGTAATTCTCGGCCGAACCTCCGTCAAAGAGGGCCTGTTAAACTATCAGAATTTATGCTTAAAAATAGACAACGGAACACCTACACAAGCTGGACAACGAAAGTTGAAGAGATAAGCTGAGATGGACTAGAAATTTATCATTCGCACAGTACTTACAAGTGTGGCAAAAGTGAATCTCATGGTTATTCCTTTTTGTGGATGAGTAATGGGAAAAGCACGCTTGGCAAGTACTTACATGTGCGCCTGAACCTGCAATGCCCGAGCGCCGAGTCTCAGCTGGGATTCAAGGTCAACTTCTTGAGTCCGTGCCACTAGAATTTATAGATAAACGTCGCTGAGCTACACACACTCGAGATTTACATAACTCTCACAAGCAAAAGGGTTGCCACTGAAGGCAAAAGAATCATGAGAGCCCAGGAAGGTCGTATTTCCGTATGGTCGATTGCATAGTTCTGCATGACCATTGCACAACTGATCCCTGTAGAGAAATAATATATCGTAGATCAGACGGCATCCAAATAGAAATGATTTCCGTGTACCTTCTATCAAGAGGAAAGCTAAATGCAGAGGAGACAAAAAGGAGAGACGATAGTGTGAAAGCGGCCAGCCGCAGCGATGAAAGCATCTTGGTTGTTACAAACGACGTGTAGAGACCAGCTCAGGAAGGACTCATCATGCAACTTGGCCAATTAAATACCCGTGACGGTGCAACGGCTGACGCATCGCCAACGGGACCTAAAAAGGGATTTTATCACCGGTTTCCGAGTCACCCGACCACTTCTTTTGGTCTTCGTTCCGGGCGCTTTGAATGTCCGTGTCCTTTAGGAAAGTTGAGAGCGCCTTTATCCCTTCCTCTGTTCCTAGTATCGTAGGAAGGAAGATGTCTCTTGATAGACTTATGAGTGTGGCGCGTTTGCCGGCGAATTCCATGCAGTCTTGGAGGATATGTTCACGTAATAACCCACCCATTTTTTCGCTTGATACACCTGTGCAACAAAGTACTATACAAAATAACACTAAACTCCCCCTACTATTCATTGGATCCAATGAGTTTGAATAACGATTCCCGAAGGATAATAATAATACTACTTGTCCTTTTTTTTTACGTATGATTTTTTCTTTTTTGATGATCCTCCAATTTACCGGTGCTCCTGAAATTATGCTTACATGTAGAGCATTGGTAGTCTTTATTTGAACCCAAGAAACAATCATCAGTAAATTGAAGCTTGAAAGATAAGACAAAACAAAACAGGCAAAACCTGAAAGGTATTTTTTTTACTCACTTGGTTCGGGATTTTTGTCACATGCCGTCTCATGCCTATTCCGAGAAGTGCTATCTTTGAACGGAGTTTGTCCACCGTTTGTTTTTTGGCACTTGTGCCGACAGTAATAAACTAGGAAAAAGTTTGTTTCAATAATTCGACAACAAAGGAATTTTTGTCAAAAAAAAAAAGATTCACCCTGATCCTTATGAGTTTCTACATGTCTATACCAGGTGCTACTGTTCACGAATACTTGATGGCATTCCTCGCACACTTTCCTGAATTCCTTCTTCCTTGGCGCTGTTGTGGCAAGTTTTTTTTTTAGTTTCAGTTTGTTGTGGTTGTACAAGCGAAAAAGATTCACCCTTGTTCGAATGACTCTTTTCTCTATGTTTATACCAGGTGCTACTGTTCGTGAACACTTTACCATCGCATTCCTCGCACACTTTCCTGAATGCCTTCTTCTTAACCTTTTTTGGCGCTGTTGTGTCATGTTTTTTTTTTTAGTTTCAGTTTGTCGCGGTTGTACAAGCGGAAGGAAAGAAACTTTTTTGTTGAAAGAGAAATGATAATTCGTTAAGCTTACCGTGCTCTGGTTCTTTACCATGCTTTCTTTTCTTCGCAGGTTCTGAAGGGCCAGAAATTGAGCCTCTGGGAGCGGAACCGCTAAGAAGCCCCAAGCCTAACGAGAAAAGAAAAACAAAACAAAACTGTCAATGAGGGGGGCACTGTTGCAAGAGGAAGAACAAACAAACCTTCACGGTCGTGCGAGTGTTCAGAGCCAGACTCATGCTCAGAAAAGCTACTACTAAAAGCGTGATCGTCTACGAAAAAAGAAAAAAGAAACCACAGTCAGCCAACCGCCCCAATCCTTGGACTGTTGTTGCGAGAGAGAGAGAGACAACAAACCTTGTTCTTCGTGCCATTTCATATGGTCTTTACGATCAGTGAACTCCTCTTTGCAACCAGGACGTTCACAACTACCAGCATGTGAAGCAGGTGCTCCAAAAACACCAGTGACGATCAGGATGGCAACTATGAATGCAATCAAACGAAGTCTCATCGCCGAAAAAAAGGTGGTTCACGAAAGTGACGGGGAGTTATTGGGGGGGAATGGGGGCCAGACCAGCTGGAAATGAATTTTCCACTGTCCATATCAGCTATCTTATATTCGTTAGTACAAGGGTACGTTTCGGGTGGATTCCTATGAGCAATTTCACACCAATCAAGATAATCAAGCCTTTGCGAAACTTACTTACTGACTTGGACAATTGACGCATGTTACACGGCTGATTCTTACGCTAAGCGAACGCAGTTCCCATAACCGTGTACAAGAATGTCAGAATAGTTTCACTTCGCATACCATAGTATTACCCACCTTTTAAATTTAGTTATTACATAAGTATTTATAATAATATAATGCGATATTTGGAAAATGTAATAACTAAATTTAAAATATTTGATGGCATCATCTGCATTTGGAAAACGGGATCACACGAGTCGATCGGATGCCAGCTCATCACCTTCTTGTACTCATACCACCACCTTCTCCTGTACCCATACTATCATGATCAGGGAGTTTCAAAATTTGAAGCATTTCAAACCTCCCTCCACACATACTCAAAAATATGTCCTCAAATTTGGTACACGTGTTGTACAGTATCTATTTTTTGTGCCTACATAGTTATTTTTTCAATCAAGTGAGTGGATGGATCAGCGGAATGATTCCGCGTCTGCAAGTCCCAAAATCAGGGAGTTTCAAATGAAATGTCACGGTCAGTCACCATCAAAATTCAATGTCGGCCTCGGCT